>MDTB01052436.1_pt1 | contig 14940 bp, 11 predicted proteins | sample 811161 | NCBI WGS metagenome assembly MDTB01 (sample SAMN05326650, study PRJNA326480) | marine metagenome | isolation source: seawater | place: Mediterranean Sea | collected 2009
CTTATGCCTGATCTGGGGCGGCGGCATTGTCACCATCGTGCACTTTCTATTCATCCAGGGCTCAAGACATGTGCCCGGCGCCGAAATCATGCTGATCACGCTGATCGAGTTCACCCTCGGCCCCATCTGGGTCTGGATCGGTTTCGGCGAAAGACCCACCGCAATGGCCCTGGCGGGGGGCGTTCTTGTGCTGGCCGCCGTAGCGGGCCGGTCTATTGCGATGCTTCGAAGTCAGGGAGCAAGTTAACAGTAAACACCCGCAATATTCAGTAAGACGGATAACGCGTCCAGAATCGAGTTGCTTTGATCTGCGCGAGCGCTCGCCGGTGACGATAACGCCCGGAGCATTGTTCGCGGATATCGGCAGTTATGCGGGTAGCGTATCGTCCTGATGCTTAGAGTGTGTAGCCTGCTCGATTGGCATCATCGTAGAACATCTGCACCGTTTCCAGCGAGTACTCAGCCAGGTCTTTGCCGGATAGGGACAACTTCCGAAGGATGTCATTAGTTGCCGTTATGATGTGGCAGCCAATGGCATCCGCCTGGTAGATATTGAGCACCTCCCGGGGGCTTGCCCAAAGCAATTCTGCCTGAGGAGCGACCCCTAGGATTTCCAGCGCCTCGCTCATCACCGGAACGGGATCCAAACCCGTATCCGCAATCCGTCCAGCAAAGACCGACACGACTGACGCAGGACCATTCTGGACAGCTGCCGCCACCTCGCGAACCTGTTCGAGGGTGAGTATGGCCGTAATATTGAGGTGCACACCCGCGCCTGACAATCTTTCGATTAACCCGTAAGACATTTGCCGACGGGTATTGCTGACGGGGATCTTCACATAGACATTCTCTCCCCAGGTGCGGATGTTCAGCGCCTGACGCTCCATCTCATCAAAGTCGTCAGCGAAGACTTCAAAAGAAATAGGCCGATCGGGAATCTCCTGAAGAATCTCGTGGGCGAAACCCTCGTAGTCCGAGATACCCGCCTTTTTCATGAGCGTCGGATTGGTGGTGAAACCCCGAATATAAGGTTTCTGATACATCTCGAGCATGCCTGCCCGGTCTGCCCCGTCGGCAAATAATTTCACGTTAAGTCTGTCAATGGCAGTCATCTGGAAACTCCGGCCGGTTTAAGAAGAACATATCAGGTCCGCAACTTCATGAATACTGCCGATAACATGATTCGGTGGCGATCGCAGTTTTTCATCATAGTCGTAGTCGAGAAATATGGTCCGGCATCCCGCTGCTTTGCCGGCATCGATATCTTTCCAGCGATCTCCCACCAACCAGGATTTCGCAAGTTCCAACTCAAACTCCTCGGCCGCCTGCAATAAAAGCCCCGGCTTTGGTTTTCGGCAATCACACGGACTGGCACCATCGTGATAACACACGTATATCTTCTTGATGGGAAGTTCATCTTGAACCATCTGATGCAGTACTTCAACAACTGCCCGTTCCTGAAGACCTCGTCCCACATCCGGCTGGTTGGTTACACAGAAAATGTCAAATCCGCTCGAGACGATCTGCTGACTGACCGCGTGTATCCCCTCTACCCATTTGAATTCCGCAGCGTTGGCCGGCGAGAAGGGAAGTCTGTTGCGGACCAGTGCCTGGTTAATGACCCCGTCGCGATCCAGGAACACGGCTCGATTCAACGGGTCGACTCCCATTTGGTATCGTGAGCCTTTAACAGCGGATGCGACACCAGCAGGTGCCAGATTACCGCCTGAAAGGCTTCCGAATGCGGCGTTATCGTCTCGGGATTCACCGTCGGCACGATGACGCAGACATCGGCAACAGTTGCGGTAAATCCTCCGTCCCGTCCGACTACGCCAGTGATCCCCGCCCCGACCTCGCGGGCAAACTGCAACGCTCGTACCAGATTCGGGCTGACATTTTTTTCGAGGTTGCCACCGCCGACAGAGAACACAAAAACTGCGTCCTTGTCTCCCAGCCGACTGGTCCTAAGCCACTCCACGAACACGGTATCCCAGCCCTCGTCGTTGGTGCGGGCAGTTAGTTCCGAGACATTGTCCGTCGGTGCATACGATTCGATCCCGACAATCTTGCGAAAGTCGTTAACAGCGTGAGAGCAGTTGCCTGCGCTTCCGCCCACTCCGAGAAAAAACAACCTCCCCTGCTGCTCCCGAACCTTTGCCAGTAGCGTTGCGATTTTCTCAACCGCGTCGGTGTCGATCTGTGAGATGATTTGTGATGCTTCGCGCAGATGCTGCTTCGAGTAACTCATCGTGATGTAGTTCCTGTTGTCGTTAAGCGCGGCCGAAATAGGCTTCCGCTTCTGCCAGGCCCTCGGGTGACCCTATCTCATAGAACCGCTCAAAAACCTCCATTCCGGCCAGCCTACGGGACAGCGAAAGATCATGATAGAGATCAGCAAGGTCGAACGGGATCGCTGGTTTGCGATCAGAAAACAGATCAGCCGAAAGCACCGCGAGTCCATAATCGATATAGTTCATGCTGGGTCGGGGCCGGTGTTTGTCGTACTCAATTACCGTCTGATCTTCAAACAGCACATTGCTGGAATCCCACTGCCCTTCGTTACGGAACACCGACATCAAGGCGGGCTTTTGAGACCGCCTCCACTCGGACTCCACCTCTGCAAAAGAGATGGGCAAAAACGAGTCTCCGTATAGGACAAAGAATGCAGACCCTGCCAGCGGCAGGGCCTTGATAATCGCGCCACCCGTGCCTAACAGGGTATCACCATCTTCGGAGTAACTCACTTCAAGGCCATATGCGGATCCGTTGCCGACCACGGCCTTGATCTGGTCAGCCCGGTAGCCCGTACACAGAATTACCTTACGGATTCCTTGTCCCTTTAGGAATTCCAGTTGGTGAATCACAAAGGGTTTATTGGCGACCGGCACAAGCGCCTTGGGGATACGCTCGGTCAGAGGTCGGAGACGGGTCGCCAGGCCGCCTGCCAAAATGAGGACCGGAAGCATCGACTTCAGTCAACCGAGATACGGGCGCCCTCAAAGTCAAAGCGAAAACGTACTTCTTCGAGCCCTACCATCGCCATCGCTTCCCTGAGCTGTTCTCGTTCTTCCGTGTAGAACATCAAAAAACCCCCACCACCTGCACCAACCAACTTGCCGCCAATCGCCCCATTCTTCATCGCCAACCCATACCACTCATCGATGCGCGGATTACTCATTCCTCCTGATCGCTTCTTCTTATGCTGCCAGTGCTCGTGCATCAGTTCCCCAAAGCGCACAGGATCACCTGACTCAAGGGCTTCGAGACTCCGATAGCCCAGTTCTTTAACATAATGCAGGTTGTTCAGCATCTCGTCATCGTTACGACGGATGCGCACTTTCTGGTCGGCAAGAATACTGCTGGCGCTGCGCGAAAAACCGGTGAAAAACAACAGCAGGTTATCTTCCAGGTGATACAGAGTTTCGGGGCTGAGATTGAGCGGTCGCGCGCTGACTTTGTTATCCGGGTGAAAGTCGAAGCAGGTGATCCCGCCGTAGGCTGCGATGTACTGATCCTGCTTGCCGATAGGCTCGCCTAGGCGCTCGATTTCAAGGTGACAGGCGAGTTCGGCCAACTCTTGGGGGTGAATCAGTTGACGCTTGAAGGCGCACAAGGCCCGCAAAAGAGCTGTAGTAAAACTGCCAGATGAACCAAGCCCCGTTCCGGCCGGAATATCTGCTAATGCCGTGATCTCGATCTGGGGCTCTGTGAACTCAAGCATCTGAAGCGCTTCGCGGATGATGGGGTGGCGCACCTCTGCCGCTGACTCTGCCCGCTCGAGTTCGGAATACTTAAGAAATATCCCCGGGGTAAATGGTCGCATGGCAGTGACATAGACATATTTATCAATCGCGGCTGCGATCAGGAACCCGCTGTGCTCACAATAGTAGGAGGGCAGGTCCGTCCCGCCGCCACCGAGACTGATCCGCAAAGGACTACGGGCGATGATCATAGCCGCTACGCTCGTAAATCTGTTCAACAATTTCCAGCACAGCTAAAGCATCAGCAAGACCCGGTGCGGGTGGCCGGCCTTTTTCAATATCTTCAAAAAACTCGCTCATCTCAGCCTCCCAGGAATTATCCGCCATGGGAAATTCCCATGCGGTGGTTTCGGGCGGCCCCATCTCAGGCAACATCCGATACCAGGTCAGACGCTCCACCCCATAACTTCCGCCTAGCCCGTCGATCTGCAGTTTGCCATACCTACCGTAGATCTCCCATGAGAAGGTATTTTTCCATTCGCTGCAGCTGGCGTGCAGAAAAGCCGTCTGATCGCTAGCCGTACGCAGCAGCATAAATGCGTTGTCATCCACCGGCATATCCCAGTAAGAGGTCTGGGCATGACCGTCGACAGTGACAAAGTCGCCAAGACACCAGCGGGCGAGATCGATGAGATGTACACCCTGATCGATGAGTTCCCCGCCGCCCGAAAGCGCCGGATCTGCACGCCACTCACGATCGTACCCGATACGCCCGCCATGACCGTAGCGGGCCCTGAGAAACATCAAGGGCCCCAACTCGCCGGAATTGAGGATCTCGTGCATTTTGCGGAATGCCCGGTGATAGCGATGGTTAAAGCCAACGCGGACTCGCACATCTTTTACCTCCGCCTGTTGAACCAGCGGGCGTAACTCTTCCGCATTGCGTGCAGCGGGTTTTTCAAGCAGCACATGGCGGCCAGCTTCGATTGCTGCTGCCGCGATCTCAGAAAGCATATGATGGGGGGTGGCAACAATGACCGCCGAAACATCCTGATGATTGACGACCTCGCGCCAATCATCCGTTGCCATACATTTCTTTGTAGAGTTCGCTAAAGTATTTGCAAGGTCGTGATTTAGATCGGCACAGGCAACGAGACGCTGACTGCCGAGGGCGCCGGCCCGCTTATGACCGATAAGACCGCATCCGATAATCCCAACGCCGATACTCACCAGGACTCGCCTCGATCTGTCGGCACAATCCGACGCAGGGTATAGATGTCAGAGTCGGCAAGCCGATCTTTATGCTGGTCAAAGTCGTCCCAGGGATCCCATAACGCGCTGATCAATTTTCCGGAGATTCTGTCAGAGGCGGACGACAGCAGATACTGGACCAGTTCGCCTACCCTTCCCAGGGCGTCTTCCCGGTCGCCCTGCTGCGCAAGCGCGCTTTCGTATTCCTTGTCACCTGCGAGGCCAGGTCCGGCATCGATAACCGCTTCGGTCATCTGCGTGGGTATGGCACCGGGCGCAACGGCATTGATATCGACTGCACCATCCCGCCACTCGTGGGAAAGACTTTCAACCAGACGGACCACGCCGGACTTGGCCGACGCATAGGCGCTGAAGTTGGCCCGCGGGCCTGTGGCGCCCCCTCCGGAAAAACAGACAATCTTTGCCCTTGGCCGGGCGCTTTGCAGAAGATCATAAAAGACCCGGACCGGGTAGTAGGTGCCGTCCAGGTTAACCCGTACCGAATCGCTCCACTGCCGGGGATCAGCCTGCATCGCGGGCCCGACGGGGGTCACTATGCCTGCACAACAGATCAGTGCATCGATTCCTTTCCAGACTTTCTTGACCTCGTCCGCACAGGCTGCCATTGCCTCCCAATCGGCGACATCCGCGGCACTGAAGACAAAATGACTCCCGAGTTCATCCTGCAGGCGCTGCAGCACGGATTCGCGGCGGGCAATCCCCCATACCTGATGTACCGAAGCCAGAGTCTCGGCCAGATATCGCCCGATCCCGCTACTCGCACCGGTCAGAACAATTCTCACGTTCTCGCCTCCAGTACCCAACGGTTCTGCTGAAGCCAGATGAGGGTCTTGAGGATTCCGTCACGAATCGTCTGGCTGGGTTGCCACCCGAGGCTCCGCATCCGCTGGCAGTCGAGAAAGATAAAGGGATTATCTCCAATCCAGCCGCGCTCGCCGCCAGCATACGTCCGTGTGGGCGTCATGCCGAGATGCTCCGTGATGACATCAACCGAATCATTCACCTCGACATACTCATCGGTTCCGACATTCAGGACGGTGACTACACCAGGAGATCTGTCCACCGCGCGAAACATCGCATCGAGACAATCGTGAATATATAAATAGGACTTGCGTTGCTGGCCATTGCCAAGAATATGAAGCGTACTCGGATCGTCCAGGAGTTTCCTGTAAAAATCGAAAATATGTCCGTGGGTATATCGCTCGCCCAGAATGGATACAAAACGGAAGATCCAGCCGCGCATGCCGAATCCCTCACAATAGGCGCTGATCAGGCCCTCGCAGGCTAACTTGGACGCGCCATAAAGAGACGTCTGCACGGGCATCGGGCAATCCTCCGGTGTCGGAATAACCTCTACCTCGCCATAGATAGACCCTGTGGACGAAAAAGCGATGTTCTGCACCTTGTGACACCGCATGGCCTCAAGCACATTGGAGGTTGCAATCGTATTCTGTTCCAGATCCCGGCGGGGATGATCAGTGCCGAACCGGACATCCGCGTTGGCTGCAAGGTGCCAGACAAAATCCACCCCCACCATCGCATCGATCAAACTTGACTCTTCGAGAAGATCAGCCTCAATCAACTGAAAATGCGGATTTTCGAGTGCGTCATTGAGAAACGGTCTCTGCCCCGTCGAAAAGTTGTCGTACCCGACAATCTCGTGGCCCGCAGCGAGCAGCCGATCTACCAGATGACTGCCGATGAAGCCGGCAGCTCCAGTAACCAGCGCTCTCACAGCGCCCTCCGGTCCGGATGATCCTGTCCAAACAACGGTCCATAACGGAATCGGATGAGCGCCCGAACCCAGAGCAGGGGATCCAGCAGGGGCCTGACCTTTTTCCCTTCGGCAAAAGAGCGCGAGACATAGTTGACCGGAATCTCCCGGGGAACCAGTCCCTTGCGAACGAACTTGATGACGATTTCCCAATCCAGATCAAAACGATCCGCCTCGAGCCGCAGGCCATAAAGGCATTCACGATGAAACACTTTGTACATGGTGAAGGGATCTTTCAGTTGGGTTCGACAGGTAACATTGATCAGCCAGGTAAAAAAAATCTGTCCCAGGTTGAACACCGTGCCGAGCCACCTGCGGTCGTCGAACTGGCGCATCTTCCAGTTACCCTTGTGACGGGATCCCAGAACGAAAAGTCGACGCTGGGCCAGAAGTGGCTCAAGCAACGCATCGTAGTCTCCGATGTCGTATTCCAGATCGGCATCCTGGATCAGCAGTATCTCGCCGCTCGCGTATGAGATGCCGTTACGCACCGCATGACCTTTTCCGCGGGGCTGCTCCTCAAGGACGATGCGGACATCGGGGTGCGCTTCATATCGCTTCACAATCTCACGGGAGCCGTCCGTGGAATTGCTTTCCACGATCACCACCTCGCGCTCTACACCCTCGATTTTTTTTGACAGTACGGTATCGATAAGTTCTTTACAGGTTGCCTGTTCATTATAGACGGGCAGCACGACAGAAATTCGGGGGGAGCGGTTTTCTTTGTCAGATTCTGCCTTGCGGCAGATCACTACAGAACCATGATCACCAGGCCAACTACAGATATCGCAAAATCCACAACGAATGAGCAGCGCAAAAAGACTGTGGGTATCAAAGTACGCCGCCCGGCTGAGGTCGAAACCTGACCAATTCCCTTTCTGCCTACGCGCTTGCATACTGTCCAGCATGGGCAGGGTCAGCAAAAAGACACCACCAAATTGCAGCGCACCATGAATCTGTGCCAGCTGCGACACAGGATGTGATACCGCCCCGAGTGCCTCAAGCAAAACCCAGGCATCGACACCCATCTGCGAGGAATCATCGGCTACGCCCTCCAGAATTTCGATACCCTGAGCCCGAGCCAGTCCTGACAAGCCAGCTGCCCCGACGCCGGTGACCGCCATTCGCTGAAGTTTCCCGGTAGAGTATTTCTGGATGCACTCAAAAAGTTGCTCCGCCGGCACGTTTTTGATCAGCGGAGCATCGTTGGGACTCTCCGCAGTGTTTGCGACGTCCGGACTGGCATCACTACTGTCGGGAAATGGTACCGTGAACAGGAGCTCACAACTGAAACACCGTCGGAGACGCCGATTTCGAATCTGAAACTCGTATTCGGTATCGGGGGCTGCACACAAGGGGCAATGATGCGAAGACGAGTGCATAACATGAATTCTAGCGAAACTTCCTGTTCACAATCTGGCGTGACTTCCTGATGCAGGTAAAATACTGCGAGCAGGTATTCGTCTACGACCTCAGTTCTTCTTTCCGGGCCCCATCACCTGAGTGCTTTCGTTGAATACCACTGACTCCACGCCAACTTGGCGACTATGGCTGTTTTCAAGTCTTTTTTGTCTTGCGGTCAGTGCTCTTCTGTTTCCGCAACACCTTTTTTTCCAGGGGTCACCGCTGTTGGACTCGACATGGTCACTGCAGGACCCAGTCGTCAGTGGATGGGTCTTTATACCCGGTCTTAAAGTCCTTTTTTTCGAGATTCTCGAGCAGGGCAACTTTCTCTGGTCATCACTGAAGGGGCTCGGTATGCCGCTGCTCGGTAACGAGCTGCAAGAGGCTCCACTTTTCCCCCTGACATTGGCCCTTTTGTGGGTCCCCGAGGCGTATTACTGGAATGCCTTTGTCATTTTGCGCTGGTTGCTGCTGGGTTCCGGGGCATTTTTGCTTGCCTGCCGGGTGTTCGGCCTGCAGCGCACCGGGGCGCTGGTTTTTGTTCTGGCGTTCGCTTTTGCCTTCTATCATCTTCGGTGGGTCAATCATCCCTATCTCAATGGCGTCGCAGCAGGGGTCTGGTACTGGTACTTCCTTCTCATCGGGCTTTTAGGAAACGATGCTAAACCTGGATCGATAAAACGGAGGATTCCCTTTTTTCTGGGTCTGGTCGTTTCTGCCTATTCGGTGCTTACCTGTGGTTTTCCAGAGGCATCAATCACCGTCGCGGCGATTACCCTGATGCTGGGTACAGTTTTATTTCTGCGTCGCCTGATCGTTAATCGGCACGGCATCCTGACTGATATCATGACGATCGCGGTCGCTCATCTACTCGCGCTCGCCCTTGCCACCCCACAGGTTTTTGCTTTGGTGGAGTTTATCGGTCTGACCGCTCCGGGCCGCCGAGTTGGTTATGGTCTGCATCAGATTACTGAAGACCCCGTATTGTTTTTCCTCAAACAGTTGATGTGGGATGGGGCAAAATCTCATGGGGATCCCCATATGACGCACATTTGGGGGCTCGCTGCGACCTTCCTTTTCTTCCTTGGCCTCCTCCGGAGTTTATTCGCGAAACCTGGCTGGGCTGGCTTTGCGGTATTCCTGTGCGCCGTGCTGTTCGTTGCAAAGAATTTTCCCCTGGTCGCTGAGTTGATCCCAATCGCTGGCACCTTGCACCGTTTCATCGGAACACTGCCCGTAGCAGAACAAATGTGGTGGACCGGCTACGCCTATCCGCTGATATTGATCTTCTTCGCATATTTTGCCGGCCGCGGTGCCGATGAAATCATGGGCTCTGGTAGAGCACCCGGGCAGTATGGCAGCAGACGGGTCATGATACTCGTCACCCTATCCTTCCTCAGTGTACTCGTTGCAACTGCTTTTTTTACTTCGCAGATCATGCAAACATCACTTTTGGCAGGGGTCATGCAATCTTTGGGGATGCAGCAGACAATTGTGCTGTTTTTGAGCTTTGTTGCGCTGGCAGCAGTTGGATCCAGATTCTGTCGAAAGAAGCCGCAACGGATCGCGCTTGCTGTCCTGATTCTCTTTGGAATTCTTCTGGAGCAGCACCTTTACATTGATCACAATCGAGTCGAGATTAAAGCGGTCCAGGCACTCTATGACCTAGGGGCGCGCGGACCCCAGTTAGAGGCAATACTGACTGATCACGGCCTTAACCGGTATGACTACCGGTTTACCGATTTCGGTGCATCCAGCCATGGATTTGGTTTCTTTCTTGGAAGTGGATTGGCGAGCTTCAAAAACGGGGCAGCCGCCATTTACACACACCGGCAACAGAAATTCCGCGAACACGTTCTCGGAGCAGGTTGGAACGGTTATTTTATTCTGCAAGGAGTCCCCGACAACCAGGGCTGGCAGCGAAGTGCCGCCGGACTTTTCTTGCACAATAAAGATTACGGTCACCGGGTATCGATCGATGAACTGCCCGCGTATCTTCTGAAAGAAGGTCGCGAAGAAGAATATATTGCCGAGATCGTCAGGATAGCGAAAAAACACGGGGCCGACCCCAGAGAAATCACCAAATATCAGGAGGACTTAATGACTGCGGTCAGAAGGAGTCGTTCTCCTCAGGATGCCTTAGATCAAACCCTGTTCTGGCTTAACGGGGTCGGTGCTAATTGGGATGATCCTGTCTTCTCAGACAACATCAGTTTTGGCGGATCCTTTGAGCGACTGCAAAAACAACGGTTTGAGCGCGTCGAGATTTTTGTCGCAAGTGAACGGCCCGCGGAACTTCGCTTTAAAAAGCTGGGAAGGATCGGGCTGCCCGATTATCTGCCCGCTTCCGGGGATTCATCAGGGTATGTCCGAGCTGTAAGAGACGCCGCTCTTGAAGCAGGTGGTAAGCCGAGCTTGATTGAAAGAGATGCTCCCAACCTATTAGCAGCGATTGACTCAAGCGAGACGCCTCAGGAGGCCTTTTATCATTCGATGCGTTTCCTCAAGGGCGTAGGTGTCGAAAATCCTGGCGAGTTTTTCCCGCGTGACCTTTATCTTGATCGCGATGCCCTGCCTCGTGCCTATATGCCGGAATATTGTGCCGAATCGTCCGACATGGATGATTCACTGGAGCAGATACTCGACCCAGACTTCAATATCTACAGCCTAGTCGTCGAAGACCCTTCGGCCGTGACCCGGAAGACCTGTCGGCACCAGCGGGGGTTTCGAAGGGTTCAAATCAACCACGACTCCGGCAAACATATCGAGCTGGAGGAAATTACGGGACCCGGGATCGTTGTCCTTAATGACTACTTTTACCCCGGCTGGCATGCCATTGATGAAATCTCGGGAGAACCCTTGGCACTGAATCCTGCGAACCTAGCATTTCGTGCCGTGACTTTGCCTGAAGCACGTAACTACAGGGTCACACTGGACTATCGCCCGGACTGGTTGCCGGCAGCGAGGATCTCTGTGATCTCCGCACTACTGATCCTGATAGTTCTCACGATATACCCGATCTTCAGGGTCAGAAGAGAAAGATACCGACTTCGGCCTTACGAGGAAATAGGTCGTGACAACCAGCAGCAGGCATCCAACAACAGACAAAAGCCATGACAAGTGCCATCTTGTGGGTCGATAGCTGAAACTGACCCGGTAGTGTCCCGGCTCCGAAACATGAATCCCGCTAAAGGCATGATTTACAACAAACACATCTGCAGGCTCACCATTGATTGTGGCATGCACGTGGCCCGGCAAATGAGCTTCGCTCAGAACAATCACGCCGGCTGAATGCGCAACGATATCGAACGACGTTGTATTGTTCGTAATCTTATAAGTGTTTGCAGGCATCACCCGGCGATCGACGACTGGCGGCAGAATCTCATTACTCATCACCGCGGCCAGGGGCAGCCCGCCGGATTCCTTCAGAAAACCAGCCAGCGCTTCCGGCGAGTCATATTTCGCCAGGTCATCGACGAAAAATGCACGAGGCCAGGCGTCCTTTCGTTCCCAGACTTTCATATCCAGATCAATAACCCTAGCGAGTTTCCGTAGGGCACTATGTTCACTGCGAAAAGCCGCCAGAACGCGGTACTCTGTATCGGCGTTATCCAAGCCATCAGCACAGCCGAAAAGCCACAAGCGCGCGGAACTGGTGCTTACTGGCAACTCAATACCGCCATCGTCCCGATTGATCAATGAACTATCCGCTCCAAGGGCAACCCCTAATACAAAATCGTTTCCCCCTGTGTGATTAACCCCGCCTGGATGCTTCCTCTCCACCCGCACGGCGGTGATCGCACCTGGAAGAAGCGCTTTCGGCAGATGGATGTTGGCCGAAAATACATTATCTTCCAGACCATCTTGTTCCAACCCCCGGGGCTTGCACGCGACTCGATCTGTGCTGAAATCCTGGCGCGCGAGAGCAAGATGAGGTGACTTTTGCGGACCAGCAATCTGTAGCGCTACTGAGATATCTGAATAACCGGTGTAATCACTTACCAGATGCATCATTTCAAGATCGGTCTTCCATGACATCAGGTAGCCCACGTTGAGGACATCGAGAAGTGAGGAGTGTTTTCGTGCGTCGATACTATCCATCGTCCGCAGCCAACTTTCTCCGCCCACGCGACTCCAACCCATCAGATCGAGAAACTCCAGATATTTGGGGTTCATCAATGCATCAGGTCCATTAAGGCTTTCCAGAAGTAGGTAAGAATTGAACCCCGGCATTGGCGTCCGCCCTATACCCAGCACCCGAACTGGGTTATCCAGCCATCGTGACGCGCCTACGCCCCGAAGGAAATTCGCCACATGTTGCTGGGCCACAATGAAGTTGGGCGCACCAAGAATCGCCACCTTCAGGTCATCAGTATATTCGGCGATCAAGTCGATCCGCGCCCCGTTTGCCTGCGCCGAACTGATCACTGTTGAAACCGTGTCTGATGAGTTATCGAACTGAGCGGCCGGCAACAGGTACCCTAAGGAACTCACCGCCGGGGAAGGCTTCAGCAAATCAGCTCGGGGGGTGGGATTGATAATCAACTGATCGAGTTCTTTCCACCCGGTTTCGAGGTGAAGGCCGTGGTAAAAATGTACGGCAATCAACAAACCCACAAGGATCATGACCGCTCTTCGTTGATAATGATCTTTCTTCCAGAAAAAGATCGATATTCCAAAAAAGAAGAGAATCGTCCCTGAGATTGCTAAAACCGCCAGCATGCCAGAAGCGCTCGCCCAATCCGCAAAATTATTGTAATACTTAGAAGACCAGTAGATAAGAACACCTGCTACCGCTAGATTGATAACCAGCTTTTTAACCAGGTTGGATCCCAAAACCATATCCTGCCAATATCGATGCAATCCCAACCCAGCGAGGATGATTGCAAATGGAATCGCAGCAGTAAAAAATGTGTCGTAGATATGGTGAATGCGGCCGATAAAAGGTATTCGCTGGCAGACCTCGTTCGGAATTACTCCAAACGCAAAACCTAGCAACCCAACAAGCGGAACAGCCATCATCCAGAATACTGATCGCTTGTATAAAGCCCACCCCCCCAATACCCCATGGATCGCTGCCACAAAAATAAAGACATTTACGTTTGGCTGTGACCACGGGCGCGTTTGAGCCCCGAGGAATAGGGTATCGGCAAACTGCCACAAGCGACTGTAGAAATAACAGTTCGGATCATCATAGCTGGTGGAGGCTAGCCTCAAGGTATCAAGAAAAGTAAGCCAGTGAGGCATACTCGCCAGAGCAATCGCTGCCCATAACAACATGAGCAGTCCTATCTGACGCATCCCATCTGCCACTCTCAGTCCGGAAACACCGACACCGATCAGACCGGCCAGGTGCAGACTGATAAAAAGAACAATGCTCTCTTTAGGTGTTCCCGCAAAAAGCTGCAAGACAGACGCGAGAAATAGGCCCCCTATCGGAATCGCCAACGGTCGTAACACAGCAGATCTGTCAATCGACTGTATACGCTCAATCCATACAAAATAGAAAAAAAGTACCCAACTTGCGTATGTGAGGTTAAAGAAGATCGGATGATTAAAGCGAAAGTAAAAAAAACCGATAAATGCCGAGGAGACCGTCATCGTGATTGCAATCCATCTATTCCGCGTGAGCAGAAAGATGGAGGCTCCAATTCCCAAAAGAAAAATCAATTTTGAGATTAGGAACTTGATATCCCACGCCCAGTTATTACCCTGGCCAACAACCGCAATCCAGTGGACAGGATCCAGAATCTGGGACTGACCCTGGCCAAATAGTGGCACCCCCGCGGAGTTATAGCGATTCCACAAAGGAAACTCGCCAAATTCAAAAATTGATTCAAACTGGACCCGCGAGTACGGCAGGTTCTGCCATGGCATTGCGCCATGGTCTGCTGATAATTCCTCTGTCTCAGTCGAGTCGTATCCAGGAACTAAGGGCAGGCGATCGTAGAGTAACGCCGGACCATATCCAGGGGAGACAAAACTCTTTCCCATAAAGATCACGGGATAGGTACTCAGACACAGTGCAAGGAGCCCGCCCAGCAAAATCACATATACCGGTGACTTTGCGGTTTGCCAGAATCTCTGTCTCATGAGTTCAAGATTTCCTGGGATACCGAATCCAGCTGCCCAGTAGCCTCTTGGCTAAATCTGCCACGGGACCATATTATGTTAAGGTTCGCCGAAGAGTTCAGGGGATCCGCCCATCGGATACGACGGCCTTTTCAGCATCGGCTGCCAGTTGGGCGAGAATCAAACCACTAAGCGTCGATTGGCACTAACTAGACTCTCGTAACGCCGACCTGCCGGCTGAAGAAATCATCGCAGGTCCCTTCGCGCAATACGTCTGCCGTTGCACAGTGCAGTCCACCGCCAAAGGGATAGGCATCCCTGAACGCCAGCGGCAAGACCTCAAACCCCAGTCCGTCCAACTGCTCGGCCTGTTGATGCTCACTTTCCTCCACGATGACGGTCTTGTGATCGAGGATCAGCACATTCATCGACAACCAGACACTTGAATAACACAGCGGCGGCGGTGCATCGTTGGAGGGCTGTGCGGCATCAACAATTTCCCAGTCATTCGCCCTGAAGATCTCACGCTGCTCATCGGGCAGTTTTCGGTTGGGATTGTTCATGATGAGACCGGGCCGCAAAGGAACAAAGGTCGCATCAATATGGATCGGATAGGGGTCACCGGGAAAGTTCACTGAATGCACCCGATGATCCGGAAAATGCCGCTGCAGCCACTCCATGCCGCGGCGATTGGTGGTCAGGCCGTGCTGACAGAAC
>MDTB01235919.1_pt1 | contig 14940 bp, 9 predicted proteins | sample 811161 | NCBI WGS metagenome assembly MDTB01 (sample SAMN05326650, study PRJNA326480) | marine metagenome | isolation source: seawater | place: Mediterranean Sea | collected 2009
GTCAAAGTTGTCTTACCGTGATCAACATGACCAATAGTACCCACATTTACGTGCGGTTTATTCCGCTCAAATTTTGCCTTTGCCATTATAATTTTCCTTTTTCTTTCTTGGCTCCCAAGCCATACCTACAAATTAAAATTTATGCAAATTTTGCTTGTATCTCTTCAGATATATTTGATGGCACTGAGTCGTAGTGATCAAAAATCATAGTAAAATTCGCTCTGCCTGATGACATAGATCGAAGATTGTTAATATAACCAAACATATTCGCTAGTGGAACGAAAGAGTTAACAACGATAGCATTTCCACGAGCCTCCTGCCCCGTCACCATTCCACGCCTGGAGGTCAAATCGCCTATAACATTACCTGTGTACTCCTCAGGAGTTACAACCTCTACTTTCATAACTGGCTCGAGTAACTTGGCACCAGCTTTCTTCAACCCATCACGCATTGCGGCTCTTGCAGCAATTTCAAATGCCATTACACTAGAATCAACATCATGATAAGCTCCATCAGCCAAAGCTACTTTAAAATCAATCACAGGAAACCCAGCAAGGGGACCGCTATCCGTAACTGACTGAATACCTTTTTCAACACCTGGAATATATTCTTTTGGTACCGACCCTCCTACTATCCGGCTTTCAAAAGAGTATCCCTCACCAGGTTCCGTGGGAGAAATTATCAACTTTATTCGCGCAAACTGTCCCGAACCACCCGACTGCTTTTTATGAGTGTAGTCAATTTCTGCTTCCCGACTTATTGTCTCCCTGTAAGCAACCTGAGGGGCACCAATGTTAGCCTCAACCTTGAACTCTCTTTTAAGCCGGTCGACAAGGATGTCTAAATGCAATTCTCCCATTCCCCTCATTATCGTCTGACCTGATTCCAAATCTGTTTCAACACGGAAGGACGGATCTTCAGCAGCCAACCTCTGTAACCCAAGCGACATCTTTTCCTGATCGTTCTTGGTCTTTGGCTCAACTGCTATTTCTATCACAGGATCGGGAAAGGTCATTGTTTCTAATACAACCTGATCAGAGGCGTCACAGATTGTGTCACCAGTTGTAGTATCTTTTAACCCAGCCAATGCAATTATATCTCCAGCAAACGCCTCTTCTATCTCATCTCTATTATTCGAATGCATCATCATCATTCTACCAACGCGTTCTTTCTTTCCTTTGGTAGAATTGAAAAGACTATCACCTTTTTTTATCGTACCTGAATAAATACGAGTAAAAGTAAGCGTCCCTACAAACGGGTCATTCATTATTTTAAATGCCAAAGCTGAGAAAGGCATAGCATCATCAGCAGACCGTTCGATGTCTCTTGTCTCCGAAGCATCTCCAGGTCTAAAACCCTTGTACGCAGGAACATCAAGAGGGTTAGGCAAGAAATCTATCACGGCGTTCAAAAGAGGCTGCACCCCCTTATTCTTAAATGCAGATCCGCAAAGCACTGGAATAAACGTCATAGATAGGGTCGCTTTTCGAATTAACTTTATAAGCGTAGCCTCATTAGGCTCCTCGCCATCCAGATATGATTCCATCGCATCGTCATCCATTTCTACTGCCATTTCAATCATATCAGATCGCATCTTTTCTGCATTCTCTTTTAATTCAGGCCTCACTTCTTGACAGGTCCAAGTAGCTCCCAAATCTTCTCCTCTCCAAGTCCATTCTTTCATAGTAATAAGATCAACTAATCCTTCTAATTCATTCTCAGACCCTATCGGCATTTGAATAGGACACGGACGTGCTCCAGTTCTGTCCGATATCATTTCAACGCAATTTTGAAAGTCTGCACCAATCTTATCCATCTTATTTACAAATACAATTCGCGGCACTTTGTATCTATCAGCTTGTCTCCAAACAGTTTCCGTTTGAGGTTCAACTCCAGCGTTCGCATCTAATACACATACCGCCCCGTCTAAAACAGCTAAGGAACGCTCTACCTCAATCGTAAAATCAACGTGCCCAGGAGTATCAATAATATTAAAGCGATGCTTGGGTCCTAATGCCTTAGAACCATCTTCCGTACGCTCCCAAAACGTAGTTGTCGCTGCAGAAGTTATAGTGATCCCACGCTCCTGCTCCTGCGCCATCCAGTCCATTGTCGCCGCACCATCATGTACTTCACCAATTTTATGAGACTTGCCAGTGTAATATAAAATTCGCTCGGTGCATGTCGTTTTACCCGCATCTATGTGAGCCATTATCCCAAAGTTTCTATATAAATCTAAAGTATAATCACGTGCCATTTGAATCTACACTCCCAGTTACCAACGATAGTGACTAAAAGCTTTATTCGCTTCAGCCATTTTATGCGTATCTTCACGCTTCTTTACTGCTGAACCACGTGAATTCAACGCATCAACCAGCTCTCCAGCTAAACGCTCTTCCATAGTTTTCTCGTTTCGCGACCGAGAAGCACCTATTAACCATCTGATAGCCAACGCTTCTCTTCTTTCTGGACGCACTTCAACAGGAACTTGGTATGTAGCACCACCAACTCTCCGTGAACGTACCTCAACGGAAGGTTTTATATTTTCCAGTGCCTCACGAAAAACTTCTACTGGTTGTCTTTTTACTTTTTGTTCAACTCTCCCCAAGGCTCCATAAACGATGCTTTCAGCTACAGACTTTTTACCATCATACATCAGGTTATTCATAAACTTTGTAAGCACTTTATCCCCGTACTTAGCATCAGGCAGAATTTGTCTTTTTTCAGCGCTGTGACGACGTGACATCTACAATTCCTTATTTGGGACGCTTTGCGCCATATTTGGATCGTCGCTGACGACGATCTTTAACACCTTGAGTATCCAAGACACCTCTCAGAATATGATACCTGACACCAGGCAAATCTTTTACTCGCCCACCCCTAATTAAAACAACAGAATGTTCTTGTAAATTATGTGATTCTCCAGGAATGTAAGAAATGACTTCAAAACCATTTGTTAGCCGGACCTTAGCGACTTTTCTCATCGCAGAATTTGGCTTCTTCGGAGTGGTGGTATAAACCCTAGTACACACTCCTCTCTTCTGAGGACAAGCTTGAAGGTGCATTGATTTTTGACGCGTTACCCTAGGGCGTCTTGGCTTCCTAATAAGCTGTTGTATCGTTGGCATACGTTATGACCTCATAAATCCCTAAACTTTGCCATTCTCTTAAAAATGACAATTATTTTGCAATCTTTGTATCCTCTGGATCAAAAGATTATATTGCAGAGGATCGAGGCGAACTACACCTGGATCTTGACCGCCAATTTCTGGCTTAATTTTAAAACGGCTTGCACCGCGCCCGTTGGATATTCCTCATTAGTTCCAATGTCAATACCTAACTGTCGCAATAGAAAGCAAAAAGCGTTAGATTTTGCAAATTGTCAAACTTTTTAAGCCAAAACTATTTAACTACTCGTTGGAGACGTCATTTTCTGCTTCGAAGGCTATTAGCTTCTCAGCAACCTGACTCTTGGTGGCAATAATTTCAGCATCACGAGCGGCAGCAATTTTTTTAGTATCCCTAATTGCTCCTCCTGTTCCCGCAGGGATCAGCCGTCCAACAATAACATTTTCTTTTAATCCAATTAACTTATCTCTTTTACCCTGAGTCGCTGCCTCAGTTAAAACGCGAGTTGTTTCTTGAAATGAAGCGGCCGAAATAAAACTTCTAGTCTGCAAACTAGCCTTAGTAATCCCCAACAAAACTGGACCACCTTTTGCGAGCTCCCGGCCATTAGCAGCAGCTTTTTCATTCGCCTCGTCGAATTCGGCTTTATCAACCTGCTCACCCTTCAACAATGTTGTTCCACCACTGTCCGAGATTTCCCACTTCTGAAGCATTTGTCGAACAATGACCTCAATATGCTTATCATTTATTTTGACGCCTTGTAACCTATATACCTCTTGCACTTCGTCGATCATGTAAACGGCTAAAGCTTCGACACCCATTATTGAAAGAATGTCATGCGGTGCAGGGTTACCATCCATTAAATATTCTCCCTTCCTAATGGAGTCCCCTTCTTGGACGGGAATATGCTTACCCTTCGGAACCATATACTCCAATGGCTCTAAATTATTATCGAGCGGTTCAATAGTTATTCGTCTCTTATTCTTGTAATCTTTACCGAATCGTACATAACCATCTATTTCAGCAATAATTGCATGGTCTTTGGGACGCCTAGCCTCAAAAAGCTCTGCAACTCTCGGTAGACCACCCGTTATATCTTTAGTTTTTGCACCCTCTCTGGGAATTCGGGCAATAACGTCACCTGGCTTCGTGAGAGCTCCATCTTCAATGGATAAAATTGCATCAACCGACATTGGATAAACTTCCGGATTACTATTATCCAACCTAACCGGTTCACCCGAGTCCGGGTCAACAATAACAATCTCAGGCTTAAGATCATTTCCCCTAGTCGCTGACCTCCAATCAGTCACAATTTTCTGCGAAATCCCAGTAGCATCATCAGTATCTTCTCTTAAAGCAATACCCGAAACTAAGTCGACAAATTTAGCCACTCCACCCTTCTCAACAATTATGGGCAACGTATAAGGATCCCACTCAAAAAGTTTGTGGCCGGGCTGAATTTTTTGACCCTTTTTAACATGAAGTTTGGAACCATATGTCATTTTATGCAAAGCTCGCTCAACTCCAAATTCGTCTATGATTGCAAGTTCCATATTTCGACCCATAACTATTTGGTCACCATCAGTATTTTTTATTAAATTTGTATTTCTCAGATCTATCTTGCCGCTTTGACTAGCCTCCATAAATGATTGAGATCCTCCTTGAGCAATTCCTCCAATGTGAAAAGTTCTCATTGTTAATTGAGTTCCTGGTTCACCAATTGATTGGGCTGCAATAATACCCACGGCTTCTCCTTGATTAACTCTAGTCCCTCTAGCCAAATCTCTACCATAACATTGAGCGCAAACACCATCCTCTGACTCACAAGTAAGTGGAGATCTTATTTGGAAGGCTACCACACCCGACTCCTCAATTTTATCAGCAATAGACTCATCTATCATTTGGCCTGTTTTGCAAAGTATATTTTGATTTGTAGGGTCTAGAACGTCTTCTGCAGCTACTCTTCCAAGAATTCGTTCAGACATCGAAGCAACCACGTCACCTTCTTTTATTGCGGAACTTGCCCTGATTGACTTAGTCGTCCCACAATCATCAATTCTCACTATACAGTCCTGAGCAACGTCAACCAATCTTCGCGTTAAATATCCCGAATTTGCAGTTTTTAGAGCAGTATCAGCTAAGCCTTTTCTTGCTCCATGAGTAGAATTAAAATACTCCAAAACTGTTAAGCCTTCTTTAAAATTTGAGATGATAGGAGTTTCGATGATTTCACCAGATGGTTTTGCCATTAGACCACGCATTCCCCCAAGCTGTTTCATCTGAGCAGGAGACCCTCTAGCACCCGAATGTGACATCATATATACTGAATTTGGTTCAGCTTCTACCCCTACCTCATCCCGTTTTAAGGCCGAAATATCAGACATCATTGCATCGGCAACAACATCTGAACATTTAGACCAAGCATCTACAACTTTGTTGTATTTCTCACCCTGAGTAATAAGTCCATCCATATATTGTCGTTCGAATTCTTTTACTTGATCTCTAGTATCGTTAACCATAGTCCACTTAGATTCAGGTATTATCATATCATCTTTTCCAAATGAGATACCTGCCCTGAATGCTTCTCTGAAACCAAGCTGCATCATTTGATCACAAAAAATAACAGACTCTTTTTGACCACAATGACGATATACTGTATCAATTACCTCCCCAACTTCTTTCTTACGCAATAATCTATTGATGATATCAAAAGGCGCTTTATAGTTTTTTGGCAAAAGTGCCCCAAGCCGCAAACGACCTGGAGTCGTCTCATATCGCTTATGAAACGTTTGACCCTCTTCATCAATTTGTTCAATTCTAGCCGTGATCTTTGAATGAAGATGAACTACACCAATCTCCAACGCATGCTCTACTTCTTCAATAGAGGCAAAGGCCATCCCTTGACCAATTTGACCTTCGCGGGCCAAAGTAACATAATAAAGACCTAAAATCATGTCCTGAGACGGCACTATAATCGGTTTACCATTTGCGGGCGACAAAACATTATTTGTTGACATCATCAATACTCGAGCCTCCAGTTGGGCCTCTAAGCTTAACGGTACGTGAACAGCCATTTGATCACCGTCAAAATCAGCATTGAACGCCGAGCAAACCAGCGGATGTAACTGTATGGCTTTTCCCTCAATTAAAACAGGCTCAAATGCTTGTATTCCCAATCTATGTAAGGTTGGAGCCCTGTTTAATAGTACAGGATGCTCACGAATAGCCTCTTCAAGAATATCCCAGACTTCTGGCCGCTCTTTTTCAACTAATTTCTTTGCTTGCTTTACAGTAGAAGATAGCCCCCTGGCCTCAAGGCGAGAATAAATAAACGGTTTGAACAACTCAAGCGCCATTTTTTTTGGTAAGCCGCATTGGTGTAGCCTAAGTTCAGGGCCCGTAACAATTACAGACCGTCCAGAAAAATCGACCCTCTTACCCAATAAATTCTGCCGAAACCGTCCTTGTTTTCCCTTTAGCATATCTGATAAAGATTTCAGTGGACGCTTATTACCGCCCGTAATAACTCTTCCTCTCCGACCATTGTCAAACAAAGCGTCTACTGATTCCTGAAGCATTCTTTTTTCATTCCTGATAATAATGTCAGGCGCTTTCAATTCAATTAAACGTTTTAATCTATTATTTCTGTTAATTACTCTGCGATACAAGTCATTTAGATCAGAAGTTGCAAAGCGACCTCCATCCAAAGGAACCAAAGGCCTCAATTCAGGCGGAATTACAGGTACGACTGTCAAAATCATCCACTCAGGTCTGTTTCCACTATCCTTGAAACTTTCAACCAATTTTAATCTTTTAATAATTTTTTTTGGCTTAAGTTCTCCCGTAGCTACAGCTAATTCAGCTCTTAGCTTTTCAGTTTCGGCTTCTAAATCTATTGCAGAAAGCATCTCTCTGATTGCTTCAGCCCCAATTCCAGCAGTAAAAGAGTCAATACCATATTGATCCTGAGCATCTAAAAATTCATCTTCGGTAAGAAGTTGTCCATGCTTTAAATCCGTTAATCCAGGTTCTACAACAACATATTGTTCAAAGTAGAGAATTCTTTCAAGATCTCTCAAGGTAACATCTAACATTAAACCTATGCGCGAAGGCAATGACTTCAAAAACCATATGTGAGCCACAGGTGCTGCCAACTCAATGTGACCCATCCTTTCCCTACGAACTTTTTGAAGAGTTACTTCCACGCCACACTTTTCGCAAGTAACACCTTTATATTTCATTCTTTTGTATTTACCACAAAGGCACTCATAGTCCTTAATTGGCCCGAATATCCGAGCGCAAAACAAGCCATCACGTTCTGGCTTAAAAGTTCTATAGTTTATCGTCTCAGGTTTTTTTATCTCGCCATATGACCAACTCAATATTCGTTCAGGAGATGCCAAGGAAATTTTAATTTCATCAAATGACTTCATACTTTGAACAGGATTAAATGGGTTTGTAATTTCTTGATTCATTATTAAGTCCTAATTTTTTTGGCAAATTATCTTTAAACTATTCTGTCTCTTCATCCAGCAGCTCGACATTGAGGCCAAGAGATCTAATCTCTTTTATAAGAACATTGAACGACTCGGGAATCCCTGCTTCAAAGTTATCCTCACCTTTAACTATGCTCTCATAAACCTTCGTTCTTCCGGCAACATCATCAGACTTAACTGTAAGCATTTCTTGTAAGGTGTAGGCTGCTCCATATGCCTCCAAGGCCCACACTTCCATTTCTCCAAATCTCTGCCCTCCAAACTGAGCCTTGCCGCCAAGCGGCTGCTGAGTTACTAGGCTGTAAGGCCCCGTGGATCTGGCATGAATTTTTTCGTCAACTAAGTGATGCAATTTAAGAATATACTTCATACCAACCGTAACAGGTCTCGAAAACTGTTCTCCGCTTCTGCCATCAAACACTATCGATTGTCCGCTTTCATCAAGTCCAGCTCTTCGTAAAGCGTCATTCACATCAGACTCTTTTGCACCATCAAATACGGGAGTAGCAATTGGCACCCCGCCTGTAACATTTGCTGCAGCCTCAAGGACTAGCTCATCCGAAATACCCGAAAAAGCCTTTTCGCAAATCTCTTTTCCATATGCAGTATTAAGTGCTGCCGTAAGAGGACTCATATCCCCAGACCTTTTGTATTCACCTAGTGCTCTATCAATAGCTTGCCCTAAATTGTGAGCAGCCCATCCCATATGAGTTTCAAGAATTTGACCTACGTTCATTCGGCTTGGTACTCCTAACGGATTAAGTACCACGTCAACAGTTGTACCGTCGGCAAGAAATGGCATGTCTTCCATAGGGACAACTTTAGAAATAACTCCCTTGTTGCCATGCCTGCCTGCCATTTTATCACCAGGTTGTAATTTTCTCTTCACAGCAACAAAAACTTTTACCATCTTCATTACGCCAGGAGGTAAATCATCTCCTCTCCTGACTTTTTCTACCTTATCTTCAAATCTAGCCTGCAAGGTTTTCTTTTGTCCTTCATACTGATTATTCAAAGCTTCGATCTTCTGAGAAACTAAGTCATCCTCGACCGCAATCTGCCACCACAATCCTCGAGAAATGGTCGTAAGAACTTCATCAGACAACTTTAGTCCAAGTTCGAGTTGTTTTGGACCAGTTACAACTACATTCTCTATTAATAAATCTCTTAATCGAGTGTAGATATTCCTATCTAAGATAGCCAATTCATCATCTCTATCTCGACTCAACCGCTCTATTTCTTCTCGTTCAATTTGTAATGCTCTTTCATCTTTTTCTACACCATGTCTATTAAACACTCTGACTTCAACAATTGTTCCACTGTCACCGGGACTCATTCTCAAAGAAGTATCTCTTACATCAGACGCTTTTTCGCCAAAAATAGCGCGTAAAAGTTTTTCTTCAGGCGTCATTGGACTTTCGCCCTTTGGGGTAATTTTACCAACTAAAATATCACCTGGACCAACTTCTGCTCCAATATAGACTATACCAGCTTCATCTAAATTTCGGAGAGCATCTTCTCCCACATTAGGGATATCTCTCGTTATTTCTTCAGGGCCCAACTTAGTGTCTCTCGAAGCAATCTCGTATTCTTCAATGTGTATCGATGTAAATACATCATCTTTAACTATTCTTTCAGATATTAGAATCGAGTCCTCATAATTATAGCCATTCCAGGGCATAAAAGCGACCAAGACGTTTTTACCCAGTGCAAGCTCCCCAACATCCGTAGAGGGGCCGTCCGCAATAACTTCACCTTTCGAAACGACATCCCCCACCTTAACAAGCGGCCTCTGATTAATACAGGTGTTTTGATTTGACCTTTGAAACTTTCTGAGCCGGTAAATGTCTACTCCTGGATCTCCAATTTCTAGATTGTGAGTCGCTCGTACTACAACTCTCATCGCATCTACTTGATCAATAATACCTGTTCGCTTAGCTACAATAGCAGCACCAGAATCTCGAGCAACTACTGCTTCCATTCCGGTACCGACATATGGCGCTTCGCATTTTAAAAGTGGAACGGCCTGACGCTGCATATTGGAACCCATCAAAGCTCTATTGGCATCATCGTTTTCTAAAAATGGAATTAGTGAGGCTGCGACGGAAACAAGCTGTTTTGGAGATACGTCAATCAAACTAACACTCTCTGCAGAATTGAGCATATATTCTCCAGACTTTCGAGTCGAAACCAAGTCGTTCTGAAATTTTCCCTCAGAATCGAGCTTTGCATTTGCCTGAGCAATAGTGTGTTTCATTTCCTCCGTCGCTGACATGTATAAAACCTCATCAGTTACTTTGGCTTCTTTAACTTTTCTGTAAGGAGTTTCAATAAAACCATATTTATTAACTCTAGCAAATGATGCTAATGAATTAATCAGACCAATGTTTGGACCTTCAGGTGTCTCAATCGGACACATTCTACCATAATGTGTCGGGTGAACATCTCTGACCTCAAATCCTGCTCTCTCTCTGGTCAGCCCACCTGGCCCTAAAGCTGACAATCTGCGCTTATGAGTTACCTCGGAAAGTGGGTTAGTCTGATCCATGAACTGTGATAACTGGCTCGAACCAAAGAACTCTCTCACTGCAGCGGCAGCAGGCTTGGCATTTATCAAATCTTGAGGCATAACGGTATCAATATCAACTGAGGACATTCTTTCACGAATAGCACGCTCCATCCGCAATAAGCCTAATCTATATTGATTCTCCATGAGTTCGCCCACAGACCTAACTCTTCGATTACCCAGATGGTCAATATCATCTACATCACCCTTGCCATCACGTAATTCAACTAACTCTCTAACGACACCAATGATATCCTCCTTTCGTAAAGTACGTTGAGTATCTTCGGCGTCTAAGTCCAAGCGCATATTCATTTTAACTCGACCAACTGCGGACAAATCATATCTATCTGGATCAAAGAAAAGGGTGTCAAATAGTGCAGACGCAGCTTCAACTGTAGGAGGTTCTCCTGGCCTCATAACTCTGTATATGTCCATTAATGAAGAGCTTCTAGAGAAGTTCTTATCGGCTGCCAGCGTATTTCTCATGTACGGTCCAACGTTAATATTATCAATATCAAGCGTTGGAATTTCAACAACGCCATTATCAAGAAGAATTTTGAGGGAACCACCCGTTATATTTTCGGTCTTGGGATCAATTTCCAAAGTAATCTCATCCCCAGCCTCTATCCAAATTTTACCAGTTTCTTCGTTAATAATGTCTTTTGCAGCATATCTTCCAACTATTGACTCAAATGGAACAAGTACTTTCTTAATTTTCCCTTCATCCATCATCTTCTTTACTAATCTAGGAGTAATTTTTTTTCCACCTTCGGCAATAATCTCACCAGTGTCAGCATCCACGATATCTTCAGAGGGTTTTATACCTCTCATCCTCTCAGGAATGAAAGTCTTCGCCCAACCTTTATTCTTCACTTGAGTGTACGGAATAACGTTATAATAGGCGTCACAAATAGCCTCTTGATCTAAGCCAAGAGCATAAAGCAATGTGGTAACGGGCAGTTTTCTTCTTCTATCTATTCTCGCAAAGACTAAATCTTTTGCATCGAACTCAAAATCTAACCAAGATCCACGGTAAGGTATAATTCTGCTGGTGAAAAGAAGCTTTCCCGATGAATGAGTTTTCCCTTTATCATGATCGAAAAAAACGCCCGGAGAACGATGCATTTGTGAAACGATTACTCTCTCGGTTCCATTTATTACAAAAGTACCATTAGGTGTCATGAGTGGCAGATCTCCCATGTATACGTCTTGCTCCTTGATATTCATCGTGGATCTTGCACCAGTCTCTTCATCCGTTTCAAATATAATTAAACGTAACTTAACCTTGAGCGGGGCACTGTAAGTCATATCCCTCTGTTGGCATTCCTCAACGTCATACTTTGGTTTTTCAAGATCATAGGATACAAATTCTAATAGGGAGTTTTCATTAAAATCTTTTATCGGAAAAACTGATTGAAAAACGCCCTGTATTCCTTCTCCATCTGTCGGAGTCGCTTGTTCTCCAGAAGTCAAAAATAGGTCATATGATGATTTCTGAACTTCTATCAAATTTGGCATTTCGGCCACTTCGCGGATTTTACCAAAAAATTTTCGAATACGTTTGTTTCCAGAATATAACTGAGCCATGCAAATCCTTACCTTACTTGACACTACATCACCAACGGGAAAGGTAACGTAACTTCACCTAGAAAATTAGATCAATTCTCGCCTGGCTCCCAACTCATGCTTCCCGATCTAACTCACATCTCTAAATTAATCAATTCAAACTAGTGCCCCATTACAACTTACTCGGGCTTGCAAACATGCAAAACCCAAGTAAATTCTAAATATATAGCAAACACTTTTTATTTTTTTATTTTTATTTGAGTTCAACCTCTGCACCCGCATCTTCCAACTGCTTTTTAATCGCTTCAGCCTCTTCTTTCGGCACTCCCTCTTTGACTGCCTTTCCACCAGCTTCTACCAAATCTTTAGCCTCTTTAAGACCCAATCCAGTAATTGCTCTAACTTCTTTTATCACGTTGATTTTCTTTTCTCCATGACCTTTTAATATCACATCAAAGTCCGTCTTTTCCTCTGCACTTCCCCCACCTGCATCACCACCAGCAGCTGGCCCTGCCATCATCACGGCTCCACCCGCAGCCGGCTCGATACCATATTCATCTTTAAGTATATTTTTTAATTCTACTGCTTCAAGAAGAGTAAGTCCTACTATTTCTTCAGCTAATTTCTTAAGATCCGCCATTTACTTTCCAATTCTAGTTATGTTTTCAAATGCAATAATATCAAATTACTCTCTAAAAATTAAATTAAGTTCACGCTGCTTTATCCTGTTCAATAGTCGACACTATCCCCGCAATCAAATTAGCTGGCGAATCAAAGGAACCAACCAAATTAGATGCTGGGAAGCCAAGGCAGCCAGCTAGCGATGAAATAAGTTCTTCTCTCGAAGGCATTTTTGACACCGCAACAACGTTCTCAGCATCAAGACTGTTCTCTCCCATCGACCCGCCAAGAATAACTAATTTTTCATTATCTTTTGAGAACTCGACTGCTACCTTAGCTGCAGCAACAGGGTCTTCAGAGTACATCAAAAGCGTTTGCCCCGAAAATAACGCCGCCATAGCTTGGCCGGGTTTGTTGTCTAAAGCAATTTTTACCAGACTATTCTTAGCAACTCGAACCGAACCTCCTGCATCACGCATACGATGACGGAGATCTGACATTTCAGCAACAGTAATTCCCACATAGTGAGCAACAACTACTACACCAGATGCCTCAAAGATTTGACCAAGTTCATTGACCACTAATTCTTTTTGAGCTCTATCCACATTTTTGCTCCAGTTTTGAGAAGAGGTCACCCTCTTCGGCTCATATTCGAAGGATTTTCATCCAACGCTCGGGTCTGTCCGGGTTCCCGAAAAACCGTCCAAAGAGCGAACTCCGTAAGCGATCTTAACAGTTTACCTATCTACGGCAGGAATTATATCCAAAGGAATACCCACCATCTTGGACTAGCTGATTCACAAAAGTAAGTAAATACAACTATTCTCCTTGCATTACTCTTCAGCAAAGAAAATTCAAATAAACACTCCTATAATAACTCAGTTAAATTTAAAGTAACACTTGGCCCCATTGTTGAACTAATGCACACCTTTTTCATGAACGTACCCTTCGCTCCGCTGGGCTTTACCTTATTAACGGACTTTATAAACTCTTTGACATTCTCCACAATTTTTTCTTCGTCAAAAGAAACTTTGCCTACTCCGACATGCAATACACCAGCTTTCTCAACTTTAAATTGTACTTCACCACCTTTAGCTGCCTTAACAGCAGAGTTTACATCCACTGTTACTGTTCCTACTTTAGGATTCGGCATCAGGTTTCTTGGTCCAAGTACCTTACCGAGTCTGCCCACCACTGGCATCATATCGGGAGTGGCAATACACCGATCAAAATCTACTTTTCCTGCCTGAACTGACTCCATGAGGTCTTCTGCTCCGACAATGTCTGCACCAGCTGCTTTAGCCTCGTCGGCTTTCGTACCCCTGGCAAAAACAGCTACCCTAATTTCCTTTCCTGTACCATTTGGCAGGGCACATACCCCTCTTACCATCTGATCTGCATGACGCGGGTCAACACCAAGGTTTAGAGCCAAATCGATAGTCTCGTCAAATTTTGCTTTAGCATTTGCCTTGACTATTGAAACCGCCTCCTCAATAGAAAGTTCACTTTTCCCTTTAAAATTTACAAGTGCAGCAGTTAATCTTTTACCAATTTTTGCCATTTCTTTTAGCCCTTAACCTCAATTCCAATAGACCGAGCAGATCCCATAATTATTTTCATCGCTCCCTCTATCTCATTCGCATTTAAATCTGTCATCTTTGCTTCAGCAATTTCCCTAATTTGAGAAACAGTTACATAACCGGCTACCTCTTTACCTGTCATTTTTGCACCAGATTTTAATTTCGCAGCTTTTTTTAAGTAAAAAGAAGCGGGTGGCGTCTTTATATCAATTGAAAAAGACTTATCAACATAATAAGTTATTATTGTTGGGCACGGAGCACCTGGCTCCATTTCCTGTGTTTTAGCATTAAAGGCCTTACAAAATTCCATGATATTTAGTCCACGTTGCCCCAACGCAGGTCCCACGGGTGGTGAAGGGTTTGCTTTTCCGGCAGGGACCTGAAGTTTTAATGTTCCTGCTATTTTTTTCGCCATCTATGCACCTTTACATTTAATTCGTAAATATTAATAATATCTTCACTTAAGCCGAGCAATGTTTATGATTGCTTTTGCACCTGCGTAAATTCCAATTCAACAGGAGTAGCCCTACCAAAAATTGAAACTGTAACTTTAAGTCGGGAATTTACATCATCAACTTCCTCTACAAGCCCTAAAAATCCTTCAAAAGGCCCATCATTCACATTTACTTTTTCACCCACTTCATAAGTTATCAGGGATCTGGGCTTATCAATACCCTCTTCAACTTGGTTCAGAATAGCTGCAATTTCTGAGTCCCTCATCGGCATGGGCTTACCTTGTTGACCTAAAAATCCTGTCACTCTATTTGTATCCTTAATCATGTGATAAGCTCTGTCTGTCATTTCCATTCTTACCAAAACATATCCAGGCATAAATCTCCGTTCTGTTTGAACTTTTTTTCCCCTTCGGACTTCTACAACCTCTTCTGTTGGAACTAAAACTTGATCAATCTCTTCTTCTAACCCATGCTGGAGAATAGATTCCTGAATAGATGCCATAACTTTCTTTTCATAATTTGAAAGA
>MDTB01176911.1_pt1 | contig 14939 bp, 16 predicted proteins | sample 811161 | NCBI WGS metagenome assembly MDTB01 (sample SAMN05326650, study PRJNA326480) | marine metagenome | isolation source: seawater | place: Mediterranean Sea | collected 2009
AAATACAATCTTTGCTTCTTGTACTGTGTCGGCTTTCGAAATGGCTTCGACAATTTTTCTTTTTTGTCGCTCATTCAAGGAGGCATTCTCAAGAGCCTGGTTAATATACAACAACTTTGCGTTGGAAACATTCATCGTGTCCAACTTTTCTCGCAATGTTTTAAATGCTGTATTAAATTTCTTATTTCTATTCTGCAACTTTGTAGCAGCAGAAGATAATGTTCTGTTTTCTTTTTGAAGAGCGGCAACATTCTTTCGAAGTTCCTCGTTCTCTTCTTTTACTTTGCTGTCTTGCTCTCTAGCAAGCAACATTGATTCATATTCTTTCATAATAGATTCTGGCGTACCGGCCCAGCCTGATTTTTGTGGTTCAAAATCAACCCTAACTCTTTCCATAAGTTCGTCAAGATCGATTTCTACGTCGAGGTCTTCTTCTAAATCTTCCTCTAGATCCTCTTCCTCTTCCAATCTATCCTTGTCTTTTCTCTTGCCGGCTGATGGTTTGTTGCAGTGTCCTTCCTCAATCTCTTCGTCTTCTTCGTTCAAAGCGTCTACGAGAGCCAGTTTAATGATCTCCTCTAAGGTGTCCGGGGTAATGTCAATATCAACATCGCCGCCGACGTCCATATCCATGTCAACATCAACATCTGCTTCCAGGTCATCACCCTCATCTTCAATGTCAATACCGATCTCGTCATCTCCGAACTCGTCATCGCCGCCAAAAACACCAACGTCATCGTCTTCAATTTCGTCATCAAGGGAGTCAAGCTTGATTTGTATGATCTCATCGTCATCTGCCATGAAAGCATCTGGAATTTCTGATTCTATGTCGTCTGCTGATATGCCCGCTTCTTCTTCTGGTTCTGCTTCTGGAGTTTCTGCTCCAGCTTCATCTCCGAACAAGTCAGTCATTGCTTCCTCTTCTTGTTCGTTTAACTGATTATCATTCATTTCCAGCAATTGGTCGACAGCTGTTCGAACTTCTTCAGAATATTTTTCTATTACAAGCTGTTCTGCGTTCTTGAGAGCGGCATCTTTCAGCGCTTTGGCATCTATGATAGCTCTTTCGAGTAGATTTGACATGTTTATTGACTCCTAACAATTTTATACGTATAAAAAAGACAAACGAGTTTGCCTCTAAATAAATAGTGTTAAACTCGTCTAAAGGGAAGGAAAAATTTTTGTTGCTTTAGAAGGTGGAGATGGCAGCTGAAAATTCCAAAGAACTATCGTTAGCTTCAGATGACACAAAATACACCTTATCTATCCCAAGTATAGGAATAACATGCATCTCTGCATCCTGAAAGAAGCCATAAGTAGCATCAACTGTGGATGCGGTCGCAGTGGTGCCAGTAAAGTTCATTGGCACTTGAAGTATCGACCAGCGGCCAAATGCATAATTATAGCCATAAACAGTCAAGGTATCAGAGTTGTCACCGTTTGTATCATGAAGATAAAGATGCAGGAACCTTGCGTTCTCAGTCTTTACACCGTCTAGAGTTTGACGAGTGCATGTACCTTTTGCCTGGAGACTTAAAGAGTTTATAAAATTTTGACCTGGATGGTCGGTTGGCACCTTAAAAGACAAAGTGTTGTCCCCTGCGGACACAGCTGTCAAGACAAGCAACCTTCCATCTATAGCCGGATGAAAACCTCTAGTGATTACTGATTCACCAACTAGAGCCGTATCCGGAACGCTGCCGCCGCCAAATGTAAGAGTTATTGTTGCTGTTGAGGTATTGATAGCTGCAGCAGTGATAGTACCTGTTAGGTCATCTGTGGGCACCAACGAATCAACAATCGTAGCATCAGTAGTACTCGCACAAGTCAAGACTGTGCCGTCGTCTCCTAATATATTTTTTGGTCTTCTGACCCTGCCCCATGCTGTGTGTCTGTGAACTTTTGACATTTTTTTAACTCCTTAATCAAATTTCTTAAACTTGTCTTTATATTTTTGGGTTGACTTTCGGGACAACCGCTTTTTATTTTCCCGTTTTTCTTTCATCTTTTGAGACTTCTTTTTAAAGTATCGCCTCTCTTTTAGTTCGTCAAAAAGCCCTTGCTTCTTGCACTTTCTAGTAAACTTTTTGATCATCCTCTCTACTTGATTCTGATCATGAATCACGATTTCAACGTGACATGGTTTTCCTTTGCTCATTATAACTCCTTTACTTTAGAGCGTTCCATTTTGCGCCTGCTAAACTAAACAAACCGCTGATATCTACACCGGCATCACCTGGGTCTCGGCCGGCTAATGGTGACTGTGCGCTGGAATGACCCGGGGAACCCGCTTCTTTTAAGGGTTCTGTACCTTCAAACACATTTGCCATCTTACGGCTACCCATTGCATCAAGCATCTTCTTTTTTGTTTCCAACAGTTTCTTTCTGCGAGTCTCGTGCCCTTCCGCTCGTGCTTGTTCCATAAGCTTTTTCTCTTTGGGGGACGGACCTGATTCCACTATGGTGTCTTGTGCCTTTGTTATCCCAAAAGCCACTTCAGCTACCAAGTTTGACAGCACCCCCTCCTCAAAAAGAACTTCTTTTACACATTCTTTTATAATATTTTTTAACTCTGATCTTTTCATTTTTCTCCAAACTTAAACAAAAAATTGTTTAATGCTCTGTCAATCTTATCTTCTTTTGTGAAAATATTTGTGTGATCTTTTGCTTCTGTCATCATAAATGCACCCGGTGTTGATGGGTCTGATACCATATCAAAACATAGAAGCTGAAAATCGTCTTCAACCATTGTTGTGCCGTTTCTCTCAGAAACCGATCCCATGCCTCTCGAAGAAATTCCTAGCTTGCATCCTGATTCTACAAGTGATTTTAAAATCTGGCCGGCTGGAGTTTCAAGTACCCTAATAGTACCCATGCATTTTTTACCTTCCATCCAAATTTTGGTAACCATGTGAGATGCATTTGTAAGGTTTATCACAGAACTATCAGGATGGTCGAGTTCCCCTAGCGCTCGGCGTTCGGAAACTAACCTAGCATAGTTCTTCACTTCCCTCTCTAGGATGGCTTGTGGGTAGATACGGCCGTTGCCATTCTTCGTCTCTGCCATTTGCATTAATCCAGAAAGCATACAGCCTCCATTTGCGACGAACTTCTTGTCATCTTCAGTTAAAAGATCTTGACAAACGCCTCCTTCGCATAATTCATAATATTCTCTTATAAGTTTCATGTTATTCCTCACAGCGGGGGCCACCCGCCTCACCTAACAGCCGGCTTTACAGCGCCGCACTGGTCTTATCATTCTCTTAATTGTCACTAGATTCTTCATCATTTCTCCTTTTAACCAAGTGTTCTACTTTTACACCCTCATCACCAAACACAGTATTTCCAACATAGGCGGCTGCGGAAGCTGCAAAACCTAAAAGCATAGCTGTGATGAGTGAATCATCAAAATTAAATAGTTGTGTGGAGCCCTTTACGAACCATAAAAATAACCCAACCCAAAAGCCCGTACACATAGTACAGCTAAGCAATTGCCCTAACTTTCCTTGTTTTGGTCTTATTGAGTCGAATATTTTTCCGTATACGATTATTTGTGTAAGGCCATATGAAATAAGGCAAAACCAGATAAATGTCACTTATCCTCACCTTCACCCTCTCTAACAAGCGAGTAGTTGTACATGAAGCCATATGGGCGAACACTTGAGTCGTGCGTACCTTTTCTTGCCTTCTGGGGGACATCTCCAAGTTCTGTGGAATCTTCCGGATCAGGCTTAAGCATCGCTGACAATCTTTCATCATCATACTCCTCAGCCGTCTTAAAGTATGGTCGCTCATCATTAATATATTCATGCAGAGAGTATAAAACAGCCTGGGACCTGTCGATACCGGGGATTTTTGATTGTAAAAGCTCTGCTTCTAAAGAACCGAATACGTTTCCACCCTTTACTGAAGCTCTATTTATTAAACCCTTCTTCGACAAAAACTCAAACATTCTATCTTGCGACGCATAAACCTTGTCCGACATTGACCCCTTCGGAAAAGCCACGCACTTGCCTTTCTCTGTCATCAGAACTATGTCCATGTCTTCATGGTCTAGTATCAAAATGTTTCCATCAAGTGTTCGTCGGGCTTTTAATTTGATTCTAGGATCAAACTCAATTTTTACATCAATTGTCATCTTCTTCTAACTCTTCTAGTAGTTGTTGTGTGTTCAATACTATCTCCAAGGTTTCGGTATCAATCTCTCTATTTTTAGTGTTATCTAAAATAGTATATACCTTTTCTATTTTTTCTTTAATTGTTTTATCTTGTAGTGTAACGTTTTTGTCTTTTATACTCTGCAACCTTTCTTTTAGAGATCCGACCTCTTCATTTAGATAAACTTTAAGTTCGAGGCCGTTGTCGACGAATGAAGAAATATAATTGTTTAATAACGCTTTCTGACCTTCATTGAGTCGCTTTGCATATTCGTCATTAAACGAAGATGCGAAAGTATTGTAAACCAAAGAGTCAATCGGCTGCTGAGTTTCCTGCTTTGTCTCCACCGAAGCTGACATTTGATCTACTATGTTCTCTTCCAACAAGACCCGGTCTCTTACCGGGAGAGCATGTTGAAGTATTGAATAAACAGAGGCTATAGTTTTGTAGTTTGGTACAAAATTATTGTAAACTTTTGATGATAGCGTTTTATTTATCTTGTTAATAAGGGCGCTTTGTTCTTGAAACAATCTTTTTTTGTCTAAAGAATCATGCTCTTCTTTGACTTGAAAAACAATTTTTTCTGCGGTTGTCTTTTCAATATCTCTAGTTTCGTAAATCGATCGATAAAGGTCTAGCTCTTTCTTTAGGACAGAGTGCCCAGTAAAGTGCTCTTTGATTATAGAAACTATTTTATTTTGTTTGTTTTTGTTGTTTTTAACAACAGATTCTGTAAGCTCTCTGACGAGCGCTTCGTAAACAAACGCAGTATTTCTTTTTTTATTATGTTTCAGTCTCATTCTTTTTATTCCTTGCTTCTAAGCTTTTAAAGAGAGCATCTATTTCTTTCTGCTCTTTGAGTATCTTTTTTTCCTCTACTTTATAATTAGTACTTTCGGACTCATAAATACTCGTGCCTTTAGCTAATCCAGATAATTCACTGTAACCTGGATAAATTTTCCTAGATGTTCCAGTTTCGGGAGATGCCGCTCTGTTCATATTCTTTTTTCTTGGGCCAGAAGTCTTCCTCCTGTCTCCACCGGGGAAAAGAGATCTTGGCTCATAGAAGCCGTGCGACTTGGCTGTTGTTGTTCTGCCTTTCTTGTCCTCTCTCTTACCAGGAGGTGCCGCCAATAAATCACCGTCTGGGGCTGGTGCACCGGCGTCGGGAGCTGGAGCTTCAGGTTCAGGAGCGCCTCCGGCGCCTGCGCCAAGATCTGCGCCGAGTTCTGGTTCTGCACCTACGGCACCCATGCCACCGGGTTCGCCGCCGGCGCCAACATCTAAGTTATCAACTCCGGCGTCAAGGCCGGCTGTCATCTCTGCTTGTTCAGCTTCCCCAACAGTCTCCAAAGCAGCCTCGAACCTCTTGTCGTAAAACATCTCTCTTCTGTTTCTAACGAATTCATCGTCCGACATACCAAACAGAGTCTTCGCAAGCCATTGTTTTGAAAAGAAACCTTCAGTAGCGGCGCCGACAATGTCGAATCTAGTCTTCCAGTGCTCCAATTCTTGCATTTCCGCGATCTTTGAAGGGTTGTTTAGGTGACATGTAAAGCCCACAAGGTCCTCATCGCGATAACCCAGAGTATATAAATGTATTATACCTACTTTCTCTAGTTCGGTTATGATCGACCTCTGTAGTCTTTGGATTGTCCTTGCAAAGCGAATGTCTTTTTGTGCCAAAGTTGTTTTATCTTCTACTGCCTTTTCTCCATCGGATGATATATAAGCTGCAGGTACCTTCAATGCTGAAAACAACTTATCTCTAAGGTATTTTACATCGTCGATATCTCCAGTATACTTACCTCCAGGTATTGACTCTATTTTTGTCCCACTGTTGCCGCGAACTGGAACGAAATAATCTTCCTCTACAGATAAAGGGTTGTATCTCAAGTCAACACGGCCGGTGTTCGCGTCCACAACCTGATTTCTTTTCATAGTTGTCATGACCTTCTGCATGTATTGTTCTACATCTTGAGGAGGCACATTGCCCACATCAATATAAAAAGCTCTTCTTTCAGGTGATCTCACAATTCTGTAAGCCATCATAGCATCCTCTATAAGAGTAAGTTGGCGCCAAATTCTACGGGCCGGCTCAAGGACTGAAGTTCCGTATGGGTTGTACTTATCTTGTCCCAAAATTCTAAAGTGGCCAACTTGCCAATTTTCAAAAGTTAGGCCGGCCGAGTTCCACTGATATTGTACGTAATTTGGGTTTGATTTGTCTTCCCCCTCAAGTCTTTCTAATTCTTGAGTTGGTAGGCCGATCACGGATGTGATACCAAGACTATCGTCTATGTCTAAATACAAAAAGAAGTCCCCGTACTTACACATGGTCCTACACCACGAGAACAGATTGTGCTGTATGTTCAAAACATTAAGATACAACGATTCTAATATAGCCTTTATCTCTTCATTTTCGCACTCAACTCTCAACATTGGAGATAGAGACGAATAGGTTGTCATTTCATCGGCATAAATATCCAATGAAGATGCTATCTCTGGAGTGTATTCCATCTGGTCGAAGTCTACATATCTTTCCGTTCTTTGTTGTGATGCCATATAGCCGGACTGAAGATTGTCATATGGGTTATACGCTGTCTTTTTAAAGTCTTTTCCGGATGCAGAAGTGAACTTGTTCGCAAACTTATCTAAGTCTATTCTTCTTAGTCTGTGACTGTTCTGCGTTCGATACTGTGTCAAAGGACCCGACAAGAGTCTTGTCAATCTTCTAAAGAGCAAGCTCTGTGGGTTTCTTGTATTGTTTTTGTTTTTCTTTTTTGCCATTATTTAGCCCTTAAACAACCATGGAAAGTCGGTTGTTGCCTTGTGATGTTTATTTAGTTCTTCATTTATTTTCATTTTTCTAGTACCTATCATTCCTTTTATTCTTGTATCCAGTTCATTTGTAGATTTAGTTATAGAACCAATAAATGCCTTTGCATATTCAGCATCTCGTTGGTTCACCGCAAGAGCAGTGTCTCTAACCCAGCAAGCTACTGCGCACGACATAATCAGGTCGTCGTTGTATGACCTCATCGCCTCAGCTCGGCCGTTATTCCAAACAAAAGTCCTCATTTCTGCCAATAACCTAGAAGAATATATTTTAATTAGATTGTTTCTTACGAATTCTTCTAACTTCGCGATGATTAGCGGTCTTGTCTTTGATGTTGTGGAGAAGCCAGCAACAGCATTTGACATCTGATCAGCTTGGTATTCTTCCACAAATTCATGTGTCGATTTGACAGAGTGATACAGATTTGGGTATCTCATTTCTTTTAGTTTATCAAGCACTGCAAAGCCAACTGAATTGTTTTCTACCACCAAAAGAGCATTTCCATACTCTTGGGCAACGTCAAAAAGAACTCTTGAAAAGATATCTGGAGTAACTTTACCCTGGTACTCTGCCACAATCTCCATTGTTTCAATCTTAAACACATGACAAACAGAGTAGTCCTTTCCATCGCCGCGGGCGACATCAGCTGAAACCAAATAAGAGTTTTCTTGGCTTCTCTCTTCCCAAATCCAAAGATTTCTGTCAAACCCGGTTCTGTATTTTGGATCCTTTATTAGTGTATAATATGTCTCCATATCCTCTGCAGAGAACACTGTTTCACCGGACATGTTGAAATTACATTCCAACTCTTGTGCGATTTCTCTCCTTGACATATTGCGAGTTTCCTTTTCGAACCAGGATTCATCCCTATCTGGGTGCACATCCCAAGGCAATTTAGTTGAAAAGAAATCATTTGCCTTATTCTCTGATTCTGTGTATATCTTGTGAAACCAATTTCCGACACCATTCGGAGTCGATAATGCTATACAGCGGCCGCCAGTTGAAAGCGTAGGGTAGAGACCCATCCACAAATCATCTAGGCCTTCGACATGCGCTGCTTCGTCTATGACCAACAAAGACAACGCCTCAGACCGGCCAGCATCGCCTGATGTTGACGATGCTTTTATCTGGGATCCATTTGAAAGAACAAATGATGTTCTATTGTCTATGTCTACTGTGGATATCCTTAGCCAATCAGGTAGGTTTTTTATTATTGCTTTTACTTTTTTTACTAGGTTCGCCGCAGTATTAAATTTGGTTGCGATCACTAATACATTTTTTTCCCTGTGAAACATCATCATCCAAGCTACATATGCTGCAGAGATTGTTGAAATACCAAGTTGTCTAGCTTTAAGAATAACATTAAATCGATGGTCTTCGAAATCTTCGAGCAGCTGCTTCTGAAATGGGTATAGGTGAAAAGGTATAAGACCCTTCATTGGGTGTGTTATTTTTGCGTATGTATGAATGAAGTACTCAGGCTTCTTGCCACAACGGACAATCTCCTTCATAACTTCCTGCTTGGTAAGCTTTATTGGCATTAGACCTCTTACTTGAGACCGCCGAGCTTTGTGAAATTCTCAAATGCTGGATCAATTTCTTTCGCTGGTTCCGTTGGTAAAGAACCTATAGCATAACACTTGCGAACTTTTACACTACATCTAATGCGAGAAATATATTCAACAAGCACATCAACCTCGCTTGGATCCGAAAGAGAAAGAGAAGACTTCATCACTTTATTGTATTCCTTCTGAATAAAGGACTTAACCTTCTCCACCATTGATTCCATTTCTCCTTCGAAACCATTTGAGTGAACTTCTTTAAGTGGTATTTCCGCATGATATTTGATATGTAGGCGGTTTCCATTGATGTGGGCTCCGAAGCCATCGATGACCCTATGATCCACAAGAGGGTTCCCCTCCTCCCTTCTTAAGCCAATCTTAACTGGCTCGCCGGACTCATCGAGTGCCCCGTCGTATGAATTAGCAAGTACCTGCGAGATACCGTTTATAATTTCTAAAGTTGTTGCCATTGTGTATTTTCCTCTTACAATAAGTAGTTTACTAATAGTAAATAGTTAGTTGTTTGGTCTCCAGCCCGATTTCCATCTTTCTTCTCTGCCTTCGATATATTGAACATAACATTTGTGACAGCACTCAAACTTGACCATGTATAAGTCGTCTTGATGAGAAAATGAATATTGCTGACACACAGGGCACGCTCGATCAACCTGGTTTTTTGATTTCTTGTTCTTAACAATAAAACCTTCATGCTGTTCTGTTTCTTTTTTTCTTTGGTTTTTTTTGTAGAACTTCTTTAAATTATTTAAATATTTTTGCTCTTTTTCCTTATCCCAAGAGCCTTTTGGGTTTTTTATCGCCTCTTCTCCATACTTTTCTTTTATGGCTTTTTCAATTCCGGCTATCTTGTTTAGATCTTTATCACTCACAACGTCACCAAAAAAAATGCCAAGGCTCCTGCCAATATACCAAGGGATGCCGGAGCAACCCATCCAAACTTAGTTTCATGTATCAATGCTTGTTCTATTTTCAAATTTTCCTCTTGTAAAGACTGAATCGTTACGTCTCTCGTTTGCACCTCATATTCCATAGAGGCTCTAAGTTGACCTATTTCTAAATCAAATTTTGCCTTTTGCTCGTCTAATTCTTGTAAAGTGTTCAGTTCACACTTCTGTTTTGACATCTCTTTTTCAGCTAACATAGTGGCCATAGCTTCTTCATCAAAACACCAACCTGACCAAGGGATCATTTGGCCCTTACCAAGCCGTGTGTATTTGCCAGGCGCTGCTAAAGCAGAAGTTGTAAAACTAAGAATCAGAAGTAAAACCAAAAAGGTCTTCAATTTTTTTGTTGATCTCATCAGGATTATCCTTTGCTTTTTGTACTATCTCTTTTACTTTCTTTTTCTCTACTTTAGAAAGTTCTTCTTTTTTCTTTTTATACTTCTCTTCTATTCTAACAAGAGTTTCTTGATATTTTAAGTGAAGTTCTTCTCTTTTTTGCACTTCAATTGTGTGCTGCTTTTTCAAAGACTTTATCTGAGCTTCGTAAGATTCCTTGTTTGCCTGCATAGCTTCTATCGCGGCAGACGAATTTCTCCGTGAAATTATCCAGATTGCTCCGGACCACAATAGAAGCACTGCTGCTTTCCAATTTTTCTTAACACACTGCCAAAATATTTTTATCTTCAATATCACTGCTTACCGTGCTTCCACTGTAGTGCAAGATCAACAAGCGCTTGGGATCCAATATACGCTAGTGTCACTGCGACCCAGTCTCCACTAGTTACTGTACCATAAGCACAGAGCCCTGTTGCTGTCAACCACGCTAAGAATTTACGTGAGATAAACCTCTCTGTGTATTTATCTGCGAATGCTTTTATTGCTGTCACCATTTTGTCCTCCTAAATATTTACGTGAGCGTACCCGGCTTTTTTCTCGATATTTATTTGCATGTCTACACAATCCTTTAGACTATCCAGATGTGAAATAAGAAGAACAGTTTTGAAGTACCCCTTAACCATATCTAAGATACGAACAAAGCCTTCCATATTTTCTTCATCGAGAGCTGTCCCCGGCTCATCAAGTATAAATAGGTCGGACTTTGGCAAAGATGACACAGTTAAAAAAGCAAGGCGTATAGCCATGCTTGCAATAGTCTTCTCTGCTCCGGAGCCCATCTCCAATGGTCGAGGATCATGACTTGGGTGCTTGATAAATATGTCCAACTTATCTTCGTTATTGGAGATGAACACCTCAAACTCTACAATATTCGTTAAAATCTTCGAGATTTCCTGATTTATATAAGGTAACCTCTCTTTGATAATTTCATAAGAAACACCATTAGGGTGACAACAAACCATAAAAAGATGGTATGCGGCAAAGTCTTGCTCTAGTTGTCGGAATTCACTATGCTGTTGTTGCATGTGCAGCAGTTTTTGCTCAGAAGAGCCGTGCTTTTTATGAAGCTGCATGATCTTTTGATCACAAGTGGACAACTCTAACTCTTTGTTTGCCACTTGGTTCTCTAAAGAATCCTTGTTTATCATAAGTTGTTTCAGGTTTTCAATAGCTTCTTTGTTTTCTTCATATTCAGTTGCCTTAACTCTAAGCTCATCTAGTTCTACCTGCTCTTTGAATAACAAACTATCCGCGCGTTCGATAACTAGATTACTGGTTGTTATTGAGTTAGCAAGAACGTCCCTTTTCTCAATTAGTGAGTTATAATTATCTATATAATCATTCACCCTTGCTTGTTCTTGGTGTGAATGGGCTTCCCCAATAGCATTAATCTGCTTAGAAATTAAAGATATCTCACGAGCTTTGGTGCCAACAGTCTCGCCAACTATCGGGACACAACTAGTACAGACTTTGTCCTGTTCTGCAACAAGTAAAGCTTTTTGTTCGGATAGTGTTTTCAGCTGAAGAATTAAATTATCCAATTCTTCTTTAATTTTTGTAAACGACTCTTTCTTTTTTTTATACTTTTCAATTTCAAAATCTTTTAAGAAGTCTTGAATTTTTCCATACTTGGTTTTATTCTTTCCAAGACTTTTTTGTGCTTCGGTTTTCTTTGCATTTATCTGCAAAATAGTTTTTTCTTTTTGAGAAATCTTTTTAGCTGTCATCACAGGGTCAATAATCTCAGCCGGTACTGAATCAATTTTCTCTTGCAACATTCTGGTTTTCTGTGCCAAGACAGATATTTCTTCTTTCAAGGTATCGCAAATTGCTTTGTTTCTTTCGATAGCTAGCTCGCCCCTTGTAATTTCTAATTTGATTGATTTGATGTTTGATTCGAAATCTATACCTTCGAGGCGCCTTAAAGATACTTTTATATCAGCAGATGCTTCTTTAGCCATTTTAAATTTTTTATCAAAAATCTCTAGATCTAAAAACTTTGCAAGAAATTCTTTCCTTTTAGTTGACCCCTCGTTAATGAAGGATAAGGAATCTAACTGTGAGGCCATAGATGTCGCTAGGAAGTCCGGTAGAGTTCCAAAGTATCTTCTTACGTTTTTGTCTGTATCTTGCCTTGAGGTTCCATTTAGGCCTGTGTGGTTACCGATAGCGTCTCGTGAATAGAATTCTAAGTCTGTTGTTGCTTCTTGTGTCTCAATACCCTTTAAGCGTTTTGTGTATTTGTTGGACTTACGCTCAACAATGTAATCTGTTCCGTCAACCTTGATTGTCGCGGTTGCTAAACACTCATCTTTGTTTTGATTGATGATATTTAAATTCTTGCGAATAGACTTAGAAGTAGAATTGTACATAGAATAAAGCAAAGTATCTACAATTGAAGACTTGCCTGAATAGTTCTTGCCGAAAATACCTACGATACCTTCTAGCTTTGTAAAATCAATAGAGTTTCCTTCTGCATAGTTGAACAAGTTATCCCACTCTAAACTTTGAAGAGACCAGTTTACATTCCTCATTACGTCTTCGTTCTCTTCTATTTGTTTATTGAACTCTTTGTTCAGTTCATAAACTCTTTCGAGTACTTCTTCTGTGGCCTCATATTCCTTTAAATACTCAGCCATTAGAGTTTCTTGCGTCTTCAAGTCTCGGAGATCTTGCTTTTTCAAACCTTCAGGTGCAGCGACCTTGATTTGTTTACCGGCTGCTCTGTTTAGATAAGTCACTGACTCGGGGTTGTACTTAAATTTAGCTGCGTCAACGGCTTTACGAACTTTGTCTAGTGATACATTGCTTTCAGACACAATACGAAGCCTTGCACCTACCGGGGGCTTTTGTTTTGGCAATGTGCCTTTTTCGCTTAATGTAAGTGTAATGAAGGGTTTTGGGTTGTCGAATGTAATAAGCTTATTAGTAAACTCATCCTTGCTCTCAATGTCCCAAAGCAAATAACCCTTATCTAGTGATTCTCCGAAATTCTGTTGTACTGTGGAACCGGCATACCAAATGCGCCCTTCGCTGTCTAGTTGTTGTGTTTTGTGAATGTCTCCAAGAAAAGCAAAGTCGAACTCCTCAAAGATCTCGACACTATGGTCCCCACCCAGGGTCCAGTTACTGTCTGTCTTTGACTTGTTAATTGCACCATGGTACAAAGCAATGTTGACCGCATCGTAATCTGATGGTTGTACCCAATTATCTTCATCAAACACAGATAAAACGTTCAAGCAAAATTTATCATCGATCTTTGTTTCGCCGGCGCCTTTCAACAAGATTAGGTTGGGGTCGTTGATAGCCTTTGCAATGGGAGAAAGAGCATCCTGCCTAGAGCCGTTGCGTAGATTTCCATCATGATTACCCAAGATAACATAGGTTGGAGCTACGGACGCGAGGTTTTGAAAGAAGTCCCTACACATATCTACAAATTCAGGAGAGATCTGAGTCTTTGTATGGGCAATATCTCCGCAGTGGATAATGTAGTCCACCTTTTCTTCTTTTAATGATTTGTATAATTGTTTGAACACTTCTTTGTATTCAAAGTGATATTTTAGATTTCGGATATGGGTATCCGCAATATGAGCAAATCTCATTTATTCTCCATGAGCAGTTATTGTATTACTAGTATATCAAGTTGCAGGTAGGTTGTCAAGAATTTTTTATCTCATTTAAAAGCTTTCTAACTTCTTGTCTGATGATTCGTTCATAGAATTCTACGTTTTTGCGAGTTCGAAAATTGCCTGACGCGTCCTTTGGACCTACAGCTCCTGAGGGGTTCATCGCGCGCTGCACTCTAGGGTCTGTATCATCTAGAGGGTTTCTAGAATACTTTCCGCTTTTTTCCTTACTTCTCTTCAGAGCGCCTGATCTCAAGTCCTGATCACCTAGCGAGGATTGCCGGCGATTGGCCCACTTGTGGCCACCGCGCAGTTCGCCGGGGGTGATATCATCAATAAGCATAACCCCGACGTCATCGGTTTTTTTAAGGCTACCGGCTTTGAAGTCAAGGCTCATGAAATTTTTTAGAATACGGCGGATGGTCTCAGGTTCAATGCCGTCAGATCGCAAAGGCATGCCAGCAATTGGTGAGGATCCTTTTTTTCCAAGATGTCCCGGCAGAGATTTTGGAAATGCAAGAATAATGTCTCCCTTATTGACGCCACCGGAGTTAAAGATATCTGGGTCGTTATCAAGTCTGTTTTTAACTCTTTGTGCAAAATCTGGCCTCTTCGAGTCAAGTCTTCTGATTACGATAATACCCATGCTCTCTGCATAAGCTCCACTAAAGCTGAATTCGTCTCCATATTTCACAGCGTGGTCCATTATAGCTTGAAAATTACGATGACCTTGAGCAACCATGTTCGTCAATCCAGAATCTAACTTGGACAAGTTAGTTAAGCCCATTTGAGGATTAAACTCTGAAAATTTAGCAATAGTGTTCATATCATCTATTAAAGCTCTGGGAGTTGCATATTTGTATACAAGATTATGCACTGCGCCCTGCACGTATGGAGTGCCTCGATTTAGATTAAACATAGATAAGTACGCATTGTTACGACTAGAGTCGACACCTGCTTTCATTCCAAATGCGGAACGTAGGGATTCAGCATATTCGTCTGAAATCATCGATCGGCTCGGATTTTTGGGATCAGAGACGATTATTTTTTCCCACGGAGTATTAAGTGCTTCATCAGCCGTTGGAATTTTTCGTTTCGGCTTGGGGATCTTGATAGGTTCTTGTTTTGGTTTCCTGCCAATACCAAGTGCTTTTTTAAGCTTACTAAGCCTACTCTGTTCTAACAATGTTTTTCTTGTCTCTTCTTTTATAATTTTTGATAATTGTGTTTTTTTCACTATCCGACCCTCTTGAGTCCAAGCTCTTCCAGTTGGTTTGGTGTAAGCTTTTCAAGAATGATAGCGAATGCTTTCTTCTCTGCTTCGGTGATCATATTAAGGTCACCTGTTTCTGCTAAGTGGTTCATCTCTTCTGCGATGATTTCTTTTAGTCTTCTT
>MDTB01203280.1_pt1 | contig 14938 bp, 16 predicted proteins | sample 811161 | NCBI WGS metagenome assembly MDTB01 (sample SAMN05326650, study PRJNA326480) | marine metagenome | isolation source: seawater | place: Mediterranean Sea | collected 2009
AAACCATTAGTTAAAAAAGTAAGAAACAGATAACTTGTTGTAATGGTGCTGTTTTACTGGTTGAATATAATTATCAGGTGTGCGATTCTTATAAATGAAAATGAACTTCCAGTTTTTAAACTTATAACTAAATCCCAGATCAAATATTAGCCTAAAAGTTTTTGAACTATTAGTAAACAAGGCTTTCTGTTTTTGGAACCCTTTTCCTGAAAGCATAAAATCATGAAAAACAAATGAAGGGTTAAGCCCAAAATATATTCCTAACCTGCCAGAACTAACATATAAGGGATTAGAAATTTTGTCATTTACATTTATGCCATAATTTAAACCAAAATTAGTTTCAATAGCTACTCTTTGAGTACCCAAAATTGCTTTGAATTTTCGATACATAAATATTTTTGGAGTTATTTTGGTTTGAAAATAGTAGGAAGTAAATATATTTAAATGTAATGCCTTTGGAATCTGTGCTTCCCAAGTGGGTATGTCAGCATTAATGATTTTTTTGTGATAAAAGTTTTGAACTCTGTCAGCTAGCGACCATTCGCCAGTCAAACCAAATTGAAATCCATATTCAAAAAATCCATTATTCTTTTTCTCAATTTGCAAAATATATTTTAAGAATGTCCAACCCCCAAAAGGATAATCATAATTTTGAAAATCTTTAGAATCAGTATCTGATGGGGTATAAATTTCTTGACCTAACTCCCAAATTTTGAATTTTTTAATTGAATCTTTTTCAATCACTTTACCTCTTTCAATAAATATACCGCTAGAATAATATTGATCTGTGAGGAAGTATAAATCATTCTCAACATCGAGATTTAAATAACCTGATTGAGCAATTGTTAAATTACATACGAGAAAAATACAAATGTATTTTATTGATTTAATTTTAGATTTTTTAAAAACCAAGATCCTCAAGATCTTCATCAGTTCCAATTAATTTGAACTTATTTGAATCAAATTTATCACAGTCTATTGGTATCGTAACATTCTCGGGAGCTTCAAAATCATCTTTAGAAATACCCAGATTTTCATTTGCATAAACATCTCTCATATATAAGGCCCATATTGGAAGAGCCATAGATGCTCCTTGACCAAAAGCAATATCTTCAAAGTGAATTGACCTGTCTTCGCCCCCCACCCAAACTCCTGTAACTAAGTTAGGTACAATCCCCATAAACCAACCATCTGATTGGTTTTGAGTTGTGCCAGTTTTGCCAGCTATAGGATTTGTGAATTGGTAGGGGTAACCCGTTACAATTGATTTGTAAGCATAATTGTTTTCCTCAGCCCCACTGTGCCTTAATCTCTGACCCGAACCACTTTCGGTGACACCCTTCATTAAACTGAGAGTGACGTATGCAGTTTCTTCACTCAACACATCTTTTGTCTCAGGGACTACTTCGTAAACGACAGTTCCATTTTTATCCTCAATGCTTGTTACCATTATAGGTTCGACATAAATTCCTTTATTTGCAAATGTTCCATATGCTCCAACCATCTCGAATAAGCTTATGTCTGGGGTACCTAAAGCGATGGATGGGACCTTAGGCAAGTATGATTTTATTCCCATTTTTCTCGCTAAACTTACAACAGGCTGGGGACCTACTTTGTCCATTAATCTTGCACTGATAGTATTAACTGAATTAGCCAAAGCGTTTTTTAATGTTCTCATTTTCCCATATTTGTCTCCAGAGTTTTTAGGACACCAAGGTTCTACGTTACCGTGTTTAAATGGTTCAATACAAAATAAAGCATCAGGGAGAATTTCACATGGAGATAATCTCAACTGATCAATAGCCGTAGCATACAGAAAGGGTTTAAATGTAGAACCAATCTGTCTTCTCCCTTGCTTGACCTGATCATATTGAAAATGTTTGTAGTTAAACCCTCCAACCCATACTTTTACATGGCCAGTCGATGGTTCCATAGACATCATTGAAGCCCTTAAAAAGTGTTTGTAATATCTAATAGAGTCTAAAGGAGACATTATCGTATCTCTTTCTCCTTCCCAATCAAATACTGTCATGGGTACTGATTTTTTGAATGAATCTTTTATTTCCTGTTCAGATTTTCCATTTAATTTCATGACCCTCCATCTCTCAGACCTTTTTGCTGATAGATTAAGCAGAGTGTCTATTTGACCCTCCCTTAAGTCTAAGAAAGGTGCAGTAGGATTTAGTTCATCAATGTTTTGTTTGAAAAATTCTTTTTGCAAGTTACTCATATGGGTTTTAACAGCCATTTCAGCAATTTTTTGAAGTCTAGAGTCTATTGTTGTGTAAATTTTGAGCCCATCCCTATAAATATCATATTGTTCACCATCTTGTTTTGGGTTTTCTTTTGCCCATTTTTGTATGAAATTTTGAATGTATGCCCTAAAATAGGTGGCAAGCCCCTCTCTATGTGAATCAGGTGTAAATTTGATTATTATTGGCAACTCCTTTAAAGAATCCAAATCATTTTTTGATAAATATCCATTTCTATACATTTGATTAAAAACAACATTTCTTCTATCAGTAGTTAATTTTGGTCTTCTCCTAGGATTGTAAAGTGAAGAGTTTTTGAGCATCCCAACTAGTGTTGCAGATTCCTCCAACGACAAATCGAGTGGTTTTTTGTTGAAATAAATCTTTGCCGCTGACTCAACTCCATCAGCTTGATATCCAAAATCATAGATGTTCAAATACATTGCGATTATTTCATTCTTTGTAAATCTTTTTTCAAGTTTTACCGCCAGGACCCACTCTTTTACTTTTTGTATGATAGCTTCAATTTTATTTCTTGAACGAACACCTACAAACAATTGACGAGCTAACTGCTGAGTAATTGTACTAGCACCTCCTTTTTTCCCTAAATAAAAAATTGCCCTTAAAGTCCCTTTGAAATCTATCCCTGAATGACTGTAAAATCTCTCATCTTCAGTGGCAATTAAGGCATCAATAATATTTTTTGGTAGTTGAGAAAAACTAATAGGAGTCCTGTTGTCATTCAGGTAAAATTTCCCCAAAACTGTACCATCTGATGAATAAATAGCTGTTGCTAAATTTGTTTTGGGATTTTCTAATTGTTCAATTGATGGCATTTCTCCAAGTTTGCCTGTTGCTGCAGAAACGAAGATAATAACTATAAATGATATTGGGATTAAATATAAAATCCACATTGCAACTACATATCCTGAGTATTTTTTATTCTTTTTTAACTTCCTATTCATTTGATATTTTCTCGATTGACAAACCTAAAGACAAAATTCCAGATAAATATTTATCTCCTTTGATTTGACCAATTTTTCTGTTTGCTTGCTTTATTTCAAAAATGTAAGGAGGTGAGAAAAACGGTTTCCAATTTCTCTTCCATAATAATTTGCTCTCTTTGATATCAGAGAATCCTTTACCAAGCCACTTCCCCTTAATATCGGCCATCATATATTCTAATGTATCGGTTTCATAAACCTTTTGATTTGATTTTAAGCTTGCAATCAGAAAAATATTTGAAAAAGGATATTCATTGTTATTTCTTAAATAAAAGAAAATATTGGAGGAAAAGTCGATGGTGTCACTTATTTCGAATTTGATTGATTCTTCAAGATCCCAACCATTTAAAATTTCTTTATCAATTCTTATCGCATTGCTGTCACCACAACTCGATGAGAGATAAAATATTAGAATCGATAAGGCACATTTCACTGTATCCATCAGGATGAAAAATAATTTTAGATTTTTTTATAAATTCTTTTGCTTTTTTTTTCTCCTTTTCTTAGTCTTTTTTGTTCCTCTAAACTAAGATTATTAATTTTTTGACATTCAATGGAACAACAACCACTCAATGAGTCATTGCAACTTTCACATTGAATAAATAACAAATTACAAGCAACATTCGAACAATTTACATGGTTATCAGATTTTGAACCGCATTGATGACAACTTGAAATTACATCGTTTGTTATCTTTTCCGATAAACGATTGTCAAAAACAAAATTTTTGCCTATAAATTTATTTTTACAATTATCGTTTTTTACCTGACGTGCGTAGTTTATTATACCTCCATCAAGTTGAAAAACATTTTTGAAACCCTTAAATTTTATATAAGCTGAAGCTTTTTCACATCGAATTCCACCAGTACAATAAAGCAATATTTTCTTATTCCTTTTTTCGTTTTCTAATTTTTTATCTATAAAATTTATTGATTGCTTGAATGAATCAACATCAGGAGTTATAGCACCAACAAAATGACCTATCTCGCTTTCATAGTGATTCCTCATATCAATGCAATACGTTCCTTTTTCGGACAGAATTTTATTAAATTCTGTTGCTTTCAAATGCATACCAACATTAGTTGGATCGAAGTTTTCATCTTGAATTCCATCTACAACTATTTGTTTCCTTATTTTAATTTTAAGTTTAAGAAAAGATTTTAAATTGTTTTCAATAGCAAAATTTAATCTTACTCCTTTTAAAGGATCAATTTGGTCTAGTTTAGATACAAAATCACTTAATTGTTTCTTTGGTAAAGAAAGTTGTGCGTTAATACCCTCAGTAGCAACATATATCCTCCCTAGCACTCCTATTTTAGACCACGTGGAAAATAAATAGTTTCTAAAAATAGATAAGTTTTTAATCTTAAAATATTTATAGAAAGATAATATAAGTCTCTCTTCTCCAGACTTTTCTAGAAGCTCTATGCTTTCGGCATTACTAAGTCTGTTATACAGATTCATATCTAAATTTATTACAAATTTAAATTAAATTGATAATCTTTAAAAGTAAGTCACATTGTTAATAATACATTCATTTTCTAAGTTAGCAGAAGAAGATAAATTGGTATTTTTAAAAAAAAAATATGAGTCAAGATAAGTCAGCTAAATTAAAATCTCTTCAATTAACCCTTGAGAAACTTGATAAAACTTATGGTAAAGGTGCTGTTATGAAATTAGGAGATGAAGTTGTAGAAAAAGTAGAGGCAATTTCTTCTGGCTCTATAGGGTTGGATATTGCATTAGGAATTGGGGGTTATCCAAGGGGCAGAGTAATCGAAATTTATGGACCTGAGTCATCAGGTAAAACTACATTAACATTACATGCTATAGCTGAATGCCAAAAAAGTGGCGGAATTGCAGCTTTTATTGATGCAGAACACGCCTTCGATAGGTTTTATGCTGAGAAATTAGGGGTTGATATCAGTGAATTAATTATTTCACAACCTGATCACGGAGAACAAGCTCTAGAAATTGCAGATAATTTAATCCGATCGGGTGCAATAGATATAATCGTTATTGACTCCGTTGCCGCTCTTACTCCAAAAAGCGAAATCGAAGGAGAAATGGGAGACTCAAAAATGGGGCTTCATGCTAGACTTATGTCACAGGCTTTGAGAAAGCTTACTGGTTCTATATCAAAAACAAATTGCACTGTTTTCTTTATTAATCAGCTAAGAGAAAAAATTGGTGTGATGTTTGGCAACCCTGAAACAACGACTGGAGGAAATGCTCTGAAGTTTTATGCGTCTGTCCGATTAGACATTAGGAGATCGACGCAAATAAAAAGTACTGAATCTGAGGTATTAGGTAATAGAACAAGGGTGAAAGTTGTTAAAAATAAGGTTGCTCCGCCATTTAAAATGGCTGAATTTGATATTTTGTACGGAACAGGTATTTCAAAAATAGGTGAGATAATAGACATATGTGTTGATAATGAGGTAATAAAAAAATCTGGTTCATGGTTCAGCTATGGAGAAACAAAACTAGGTCAAGGTAAGGAGGCCGTAAAAAAGTTATTGGAGGATAATCCTGAATTACTAGAAGAACTTGAGCAAAAAATTGTCAACTCCGTTGATTAGTTTTTTTTAACAATTTTTCTTTCGCTACTGCTTTTTCATGACTTTTTAATGAATCTTCTTTGAGTCCCGTAAAGATAACTTCCCAGACTTGCTGCTTGAAGTCTTCTAATTTGTTAATATTTTTTGGTGGGAGCATTTTTTTAAAGGTTTTTACTCTCAATTTCCCGGGATATCCAAACCGAGGATACCAAGGGAATTTGCGCTTACAATCTAAAAAGCTTATAGGAATTATTGGGATTTGATGATCAATAGAAATCTTAAATGCTCCCCTTTTAAATTCATTTAAAAAAATCGTATCGTCGGTGTATTTAACCTCAGGGAATATACAAATACTATAGCCTAAAGAAAGTTGCTTGTCTACCCTTCCGTATACCCCCCCACCTGCTTTTTTTGGAGCTTCTATCAACCATTACAGCAGCTCTCTTATATATATATCCAAATATTGGGATTTTTACAAGTTCTTTTTTCCCAACGAAAACAAAAGGATTTTTTGAAACCTGAAACATAACAAAGGGATCTATGTAGCTAGTATGATTTGCTACCAGTATAAATGATTCCCCAAGAGGTAGCTGTTCTTCATAATAAATTTTGGTGTAAAAACCAGACAAAAATAATATAAACGGTGACCAGATATATCTAGCACACCAAAAAATAAAATTGTATCCTTTAGGATGAAAAGCTGCTATAGCTAAAAAAGGGAATAAAAAAATTACTGGTATAGAAGCTAGTATATAAAACCATACCCGCCAAATAAATAGAATCATTAATCGCATTTGCTTATATGTAGAAAATTAAAAATTTTATTTAAAAAAATTAACTTTGTCAAAAACAATTCTAATGGCTAGAGTATTAACAGGCATACAAAGCACTGGTGTCCCTCACCTAGGGAACATACTGGGGGCAATCATTCCGGCCATTAATAGGTCCAAAATTAAAGGTAACGAATCTTTTTTATTTATTGCTGACCTACATTCGTTAACACAAATAAAGAATTCTGATCAATTGAAAAGAAATACTCTAAACACAGCAGCAGCTTGGTTGTCTTTCGGCTTAGATACAAAACATACCGTTTTTTACAGACAAAGTGATATCCCAGAAGTGGCCGAACTAGCCTGGTATTTAAGCTGCTTTTACCCCTACCAACGCCTTACATTATCTCATTCTTTCAAAGACAAATCTCAGAATTTAAAAGATATAAATTCTGGCTTATTTTACTATCCTGTGTTAATGGCTGCAGATATTTTACTTTACGATGCAAACATTGTCCCTGTTGGGAAAGACCAATTACAGCATCTAGAGATAACTAGAAGTATTGCTTCGCGATTTAACAATCATTTTGGTGATACGTTTGTAACTCCAAAAGCCGAACTTGAGAAAAACTCTAGTTATGTTATTGGAACAGATGGAAACAAAATGAGTAAATCAAAGGATAATATAATTGATATTTTTCAAGACGATAATCTTCTTATGAAACAAGTTATGCGTATTAAAACTGAGTCAACTGCAATTGATGAACCAAAAAATCCAAAAAACTGCAATGTTTTCAAAATTTTTTCAATGATTGCTAGTGAGAAAGACATAAATATCTTGAAAAAAAGGTATTATTCTGGTAATGTTGGATTTGGTGAGGCTAAGAAAATTCTTTTAGATGAAATAAAAGATAAATTTAAAACTGAAAGGGATAAATTTAATTTTTTAGTTAGTAATCCAGAGCTTGTTGAGAAAAAACTTGAATCTGGCTCCAAAAAGGCAAAGCACTTTGCTAATAAAGTATTAAAAAGGGTTAGATTAAAACTTGGGTATGACAAATAAACCTATTAATCGATAATTATATTTATTATCTTTATTAAGTGGACTTAGTTAAAGAGATAGAAAAATTACTATACTTTCATGAATGTGTGACAGTTCCTAATTTTGGCTCATTTTTAGTTAGTAATACGAGCGCAAAAATTGATTTCAAAATAGGAAAATTTGTGTCTCCTAAAAGAAAGATCTCATTTAATGCTCTTATTAAACAAAACGATGGAATTTTAGCGAAAAATATTTCGTCTAATAAAAATATTAGCTATCAAAATGCACTGGAGGAAATTGATAAAAAAATAAAAATATGGTTTAAGAAAATCCAGACAGATACCTTGATTTTTAAAAATATAGGTGAATTTTATTTGAACGCTGAAAATAAATTATGCTTTCAAGCCTACAACACTAAAAATTTTTCACATAATTTATACGGGCTTGAAGATTTCGAAAGATTGCCTTTGAATGAGAGTGATTTAAAAATTATTATAAATAAAGAGAAAAACACTAAAAATACTATTATGAACAATGATAAAAATGAAAACTTAGCATTTGAACCTGAATCCAAAGATTCAGGGGGAAAAGGTAAATTTAAAATAGTGGCAATAATTACTTCCTTGATTGTTTTGTCAGTTTTGGGATACTATTTTGGGAATGAATATATTCAAAATGAGAGAATCCGTTCAACCGAAATTGCACAGAAAAAAATTAAAAATAATGTACAAAAAGCAACATATGAAATTGGTTCAATTTCCTCGTTAGAATTGAATGTTAAGGCAAATATAGAAACCGTTGAAGATGACAGGGTTTTAATTGAACAAGGTGATTTATACAGTATAATTGCAGGAAGTTTCAGAGATAAAATAAATGCAGAAAAACTTTTAAATAAGTTGAAATCAGAGGGATTTGATGCCTCTTTTGCAAAAAATAGTCCTTCAGGATTGTTTAGGGTTGCTTACGGAAGATTAAAAACAAAGAGAGAGGCTTATCAATTATTAAATTTTGTTAAGTTCACGCTAGAGCTTGATGCTTGGTACCTTGTGGAATGAGAATCATAGCCTGTAAATCCATCCTTTTGGATTTATTGGAGTGCTTGATTGAAAAATACTAAATTTAAGTTCTGTTTTACCCGTTGTGGGATTTGTAAAGACTTTACCGATTTTTTCTTTAGGTCTTAAAGATTGTCCTTTCTTAACATAAACGACTTCTAAATTTGTATAAGCTGTAATATAACTGCCGTGCTGAACTAGTACTGTAGGATTACTACCTTTATAGCTTAAAACTGTCATTACAATTCCTTTAAATATAGCTCTTGCATCAGCAGTTTGATTTGTAGCTATTGTAATTCCATTACTTCTTATTTTTGTAGTCCTAACTACAGGGTGGAGTTGGGTCCCAAAATTTTGAATTACAATTCCTTCTTCTACAGGCCATGGGAGTTTACCTTTGTTAGCATAAAAACTTTTACCAACTAATTTTGCTTCTGGTGTAATGCTAAAATTTAAAGTACTAGGAGATGAAGTTTTTCTGTTAGCGTTATCGATAGCAACTTTAATTAAGCGCTCTATTTCTTTATCAAATGCTGCAATTTTTTTCTCATTTTTTCTAATTCTGTATTCTAAATCTTTTTGTTTTTTAATTAGTTCTCCAATCATTAATTTTTGGCTTTCTATTTCTCTTTGGTAAATCAATTGTGATACTTGATTTTCTCTAATCAAAGATTCTTTATTTACTTTTTTTGAAAGCAGTTCTATATTTAATTTATTCAACAAATTCGTTTTTTTAAAAATAATTTCACCCTGTTTTTTTCTATGTTTAGCGTACTGACTAAGATATTTAAATCTATTATATGCTTGATAAAAAGATTCTGATGAAAATAAAAACATCAATCTGCTTTGGCGACTTTTACTATAGTATGACTTTCTAATCATATTTGCATAATCGTCTTTTAATTTGACGAGTTGAACTCTTTGAATTTCAATATCTCTTTGATTTATATTTATCTGTTTAGAAATTAAATTAATTTCTTGATTAGTAACCTTTATTAACTTATTGCGCACTCTAATCTTTACATCCAGGTCTTGAATTTCATCAAGTGCTGATTTTTTTATATTGTTATTAGAGAATAAAATTGAATTAATCTGTTTTATTTCTTTTACTAGAATTGCTTTTTCTTTTTCTAGTCTTTTTTGGGTCTCTTGCTGGGATTGGCAATAATTTATATTTAAACATTGTAAAAAAAATAGAAAAAAATATTTCTTCATATTTCTATTTTACTATATCCTTGAGGTAGTTTAAATGGAATTGTAAGCTGATCGGGGTAATCCACTCTTGTAAATTCAAGAATTATTGAAACAAATTCGTTATTAACAAAGGAGCTGATTTCAATTCTTTTAGGTATAATTTTCCCATCTATTTTTTGATACAGAGGATACTTTACACTCAAAATATTATTTTTATTGTCTAATAAAAGAAATCTTTGCTCTCTAATTCTAAAATTTTCGGTATCAAAAAAGTATGTGGTCCTAAACTTTTCAGAATTTGTGTTAATAAAAACGTAATAATCGGGATTGTCAATTCTCTTTACTTTTGATTTATCAAAGTTATCAATTGGATTGCCAATAAATATATTTTGAACGTCCCGAAGTCTAAAATTAGTTCCTAATAAGGAATTTAAAAACTCGTAATTCCCTTCATAATATTTTTTTTGAAATTTTTCATAAAATAATACTTTTTCATTTGTCAATAAGAGTTTTGCCACTGGGACAAGAATGTTTGCACTCATCCATAAAAATTTGTCGTTTTTAAGTCTAAGATTAATGTTTAGAGATTGTTTAATCTTCTTACTTGTGAAGGTTGCCTTAATTCGAGCTCTAAATGAATTTATTTTTAACTCTGATTTTTCCAGATTTTCAATCAGTTTTTTGATTTTTATAGATTCTACAGGTCTTTTACTTGGTAAAACCGTAAGGGATTTACATCCGCTCACAATTAAAAAAATAAATAAACATTGAAAATATTTAATCATGTGATTTAATTTGATCCAGTACTCCCAAATCCTGAATTACCTCTTTTACTTTGGCCAATGTCATCGACTAATTTCCATTTAACATTTGAAAAACTTGAGATAATCATTTGGGCTATTCTATCACCCGGTTTGATTTTATATTTTTCATCTGATAAATTAATTAAAATTACGCCTACTTCACCTTTAAAATCAGAATCTATTGTTCCTGGTGAATTTAAAACAGTTATACCATGTTTTAGTGCTAGTCCTGATCTCGGGCGGATTTGCCCTTCAAGTTTTTCTGGTAGAGATATTTTTAAACCAGTTGGGATAAGAATTCTTTGAAAAGGTTTTAAATATAGTGGTTTCTTTATATTGGCTCTTAAATCTAGTCCTGCTGAACTCGAAGTTGCGTAATCAGGGAGTTTGTACGGGGACATGTTTATAACTGGTAAATCAATCATTTTTTATCTAAAAATAATGAGATTTTTTTTTATTAAATTAAGATTTGCCGTTAATTACTTCTTGAGTGCTTCTGCACCCCCAACTATCTCTAATATCTCATTAGTAATTGATGCTTGACGAGCTTTATTATAGGTTAATTTTAGTTGATCAGCGAGTTCAGCTGCATTATCTGTTGCTTTATGCATAGCGGTCATCCTTGCGCCATGTTCGCTTGCAAAAGATTCTCTTAAAGCCTTATAAAACATGATTTTTATTCCTTTTGGGATAATATCTTCAAGTATATTAGACTTATTTGGTTCATAGATATAATCACTTAAGGTTTGTGTGTTTTCTGAGTAATTTATTTTATAAGGTAATAATGTCTCTGTTGAAATAATTTGAGTGGCAGCATTTTTAAATTTGTTATAAATTAACTCTATTTTATCGTATTCACCAGATATAAACTTTGAGATATATTTGTCGGCAATTTCACTAGTGGCTTGATAATCTAAGTTTTCAAATAAACTACTATGGTCATTAACGACCCTAAAGCTTTTGGACAATACATCATTACCTTTTTTACCAATGGTTACTATATCAACTTCTTTATGATCGTTGCCATATAAATAACTTTTAGTTGCCTTAATTATATTGGCATTAAACCCCCCACAAAGTCCACGATTTGAAGTAATTGAAATTATAAGCCGTTTAGAATGTGTTTTTTCTCCCACCAAAGGACTCGAAAAAGAGGGCATTGACTTCAAAATATCTGTGATAACACTTAATAAGTTTTCTGAATATGGTCGCATAGAGGTAATAGCTGTTTGAGCTTTTTTTAACTTTGCAGCTGATACCATTTTCATGGCTTGAGTAATTTGCATCGTAGATGAAACAGATGAAATTCTACTCCTAATTTCTTTTAAATTTGCCAAGACACTACTTAAATTGAGTTGATAACTTCGAACACACGTCCTCTAGAGTTTTAAAAATACTATCATTTAAAACACCTTTTTTAAGAGAGTCTAAGACTTTTTGGTGGCTTTTATTCAACTCTTCTATGTAGGCTGCCTCAAAATCTTTAATCCTATCAACAGGAACTTCTTTTAATAAATTTTTAGTCCCAGCATAAATGATAGCTATTTGGTCCTCTACCTTAAATGGATCATTTTGAGATTGTTTTAAAATTTCAACATTCCTTTTACCTTTCTCTATAACGTTCAATGTTGCCGCGTCCAAATCTGAACCAAATTTTGCGAAAGCCTCAAGCTCTCTAAATTGGGCTTGGTCTAACTTTAAAGTTCCAGCAACTTTTTTCATTGATTTAATTTGAGCTGATCCTCCAACTCTAGAAACTGATATACCGACATTTATAGCGGGCCTAACACCTGAATTAAATAAGTCTGATTCTAAAAATATTTGCCCATCGGTAATTGAAATTACATTTGTGGGAATGTAGGCTGATACGTCCCCTGCTTGTGTTTCAATAATCGGAAGCGCTGTTAAAGAACCTCCCCCTTTGACTCTAGATTTTAGCATCTTTGGAAGATCATTCATTTGTTGAGCTATTTTATCATCCGCAATAATTTTTGCAGCTCTTTCCAATAGTCGAGAATGTAAGTAGAACACATCACCTGGAAATGCTTCTCTCCCTGGAGGCCTTCGTAATAACAGAGAAACCTCTCTGTAAGCAACTGCTTGTTTTGATAAATCATCAAAAATAATCAAGGCTGGCCTTCCAGTATCTCTAAAAAATTCTCCAATAGCAGCTCCAGCCATAGGGGCATAAACTTGCATAGGTGAAGGATCTGAAGCATTTGCAGCAACAATTGTAGTGTATGCCAAGGCGCCTTTGTCTTCTAAAACTTTCGAGATTGCTGCAACAGTAGAAGCCTTTTGTCCAATAGCAACATAAATACAATAAACAGGAACCCCAGCATCATAAAACTCTTTTTGATTAAGTATGGTATCTATACACACAGTAGTTTTTCCTGTTTGCCTATCACCAATGACAAGTTCTCTTTGTCCTCTCCCAACCGGAATCATTGCGTCTATGGCTTTAATACCGGTTTGAAGAGGCTCACTAACCGGTTGTCTATAAATTACACCTGGTGCCTTTCTTTCAAGTGGCATATCAATTAAATCTCCTTTTATAACTCCTTTGCCATCTATAGGGTTACCAAGAGTGTCAACAACTCTTCCAATAATTTTTTCACCAACTTTAATTGAAGCAATTTTTTTTGTTCTTTTTAATCTATCTCCTTCTTTAATTTGATCAGAAGAGCCAAACAAAACAACCCCAACGTTATCTTCTTCCAAATTTAAAACCATTCCTTCAAGACCAGAATCAAAACTTACAAGCTCTCCATATTGGGCGTTTGATAAACCGTAAACTCGAGCAATTCCATCTCCTACTTCCAAAACAATACCTGTTTCTTCTAAGGCACCAGAGAATTTTGTTTTAGACAGTTCTTCTTTAATGATTGATGATATTTCTGATGGTTTAATTGACTTCATGTTTTAATATTAAATGAATGTGTTTTCTTTTTTTAAAGATGTCCTTAATCTGTTAAGACTTGATTTTACGGAATTATCAAACTGGATATCTCCGATTTTGATAATGAAACCTCCTATTAGGTCTTTATCAATAATATTGAAAATCTTAATTTTATTTTTTGTTATATTTCTAATTATAGGTTTTAAATTATTTACAATTTTATTAGATATTTTATTTGCAGATATTAAATAACATGTATCTATTCCACTACTAAGCTTATATAGCTCAATAAATTGATCTAAGATATCATCAAAAAGGTATAGCCTATTTTTTCTTAATAAGATTTCAATGAGATTCTTCAAATTCACACTAACGGTACCACAGGTCTTTAATAAGATACTTTTTTTTGTTTGATTTGGTACTATTTTATTTTTCAAGGTCTTTTGCAAATCTTTATTACTTGATATAATTTCTTTTATTTTTTCACTTTCAATTAGAATTTCCTTTAGAGAATTTGTCTTTTTGGAAATGGCAAAATAAGCTTTTGCATATCGAATAGCTACAACTTGTTTGATCATTTTATTTCGATTTCATCAATTAATTTTTGAGTATAATCATCTTGTTTTTTCTCTTGTTTTAGCTCATTTTTAAGAATTTTAGATGCAATTTCAACCGATAAGTCAACCACTTGAAATTTTAAGTCTTTCATTACTAAATCCTTTTCCTTTTTTATTGATTCTCTAGCATTTTCGATTATCTTTTCCGATTCAATCATTGCTGCGTTTTTTGCATCTTCGACAATTTCCCTACCCGTTTTCTTGGCATCTGAAATTATAAAATCCCTCTCCTTTTTAGCTTCATTTAGTATTTTTTCATTGTCAGACTTAATTTTAGAAAATTCATCCTTTGCCTTTTGAGCAGATTCCAGAGACTCTTTAATCGAATTTTCTCTTTCATTGAGCGTATCTAAAATAGGTTTCCACGCAAACTTCTTGAGAATTAATATAAGTCCTACAAAAATTAAAAGTTGCCAAAAGAATAAGCCAAAAGAAAACTCATTTATTAATTTTTCCATTTACTTCTAAGTTTTACTGATTTCAAAAATGTCTACAATACAAACATTGCTGCAAAACCAATTCCTTCAACTAAAGCAGCTCCAATTAGCATTGCAGTTTGAATTTTTCCATAAGCATCAGGTTGTCTACCTATAGCTTCCATAGCACCTCTACCGATACCACCTATTCCAATTCCTACTCCTATAACTATTAAACCTCCTCCTACTATTGCTGGGATTTCCATAATTTATAATAATTTAATTAAACATTCATTTTAAATATAACCTAGTGGTCATGTTCTTC
>MDTB01029154.1_pt1 | contig 14937 bp, 12 predicted proteins | sample 811161 | NCBI WGS metagenome assembly MDTB01 (sample SAMN05326650, study PRJNA326480) | marine metagenome | isolation source: seawater | place: Mediterranean Sea | collected 2009
GAGTCGGTACGTGCTGAAGTGAAGCGGAACTCTGATATCTTCCGTGCGCGTATTGTGGATGTGAACGTAAACAACTACACCATTGAAATTACGGGCACCACAGATAAGCTAGATGCATTTGCCACGACTATGGGGCAGTGTGCTGAAATTATCGAATCATCGCGCACCGGCGTGTGTGGGCTTGCTCGAGGTGATAGGGCGCTTCGTCCTTAAATTGAGTTGCGTAAACATCGACTCAATACTTCATAGTTAATAAACGAAAAAGGGCGCTTGCGCCCTTTTTCTTGTTCAGGAGCAACGTAGTGCGATGCAAAGTTTGTCGTGTAGGTTTGGTTATTCAAACGTGCCTTTGACCAAAGCCCTGCCATGCTGAACCAGCTGCCTGCCTTTAGCGATAACGTGAACAATATCCAGTGTTTCCCTATCGCACAGCACAATGTCAGCGTCACATCCAACATCGATTTTCCCCTTGCGATGCAGCTTAAGTCTCTTGGCGGGGGTGCTACTGACAACCGAAATGGCGTTCTCTAGTGATACATTGTGTTTTAATACCAGAGCTTTAAATGCGTCAAATAAACTTCCTACTTTACCCACTTCTAGGCCCACAAGCTGGCCATTATCATCGAATACTGGAAGGCTAGCGTTTCCATCTGAGCTCATGCTTAAACAGCTTGTAGGTACACCCTTATCTAGGCAATAGGCAACGGCCTCTGCAGCGGGTATTTCGCCCTCTTCAATAAATTGCTCGTTGGTGCTGGTGGTCATATCAATAACACCGCCTTTCTGTGTCCAAGCGATTCCTGCATCTAACAAACTTTGGTTTCTATTGATGTGAGTTGGATAGAACTGGCTTGCCGGAATATCTGTACTATCAACAACGTCATGCAAAACAGAAAGTTGGCGCTCTCCGTCGCCAGTGTGAATGTAAACAATACCTGCTTTGCCAGAAATCATGCCGCCAGTTCGTGCTTGTGCTGCAACCTCTGCAAGCGCCTGGACAGTCGGCTCGGCAGCTCTATGATCGGCAATTGCGACTTCTCCGACCCCGATCATACAGTCGATTAGCACAACGTCATCAGTAACGTTGCCTGTAATGGTGCGAGCCGGAAGGTGGTAGGAGCCAGTGTAACAATACGCACTGATCCCCTCAATGTTTAGGCCTTTTGTCTTAGCCACTAAATCAGGAAGTGTTCGCGTAGTTGCATCGGTACCTAATGCACCAATGACGGTTGTTACGCCATGTAAACTTGCATCAGTCAGCGACATTTGAGGCGTACGTGTGTGAAAGCCACCCTCGCCACCGCCACCAGAAATATGCACCAGACTGTCAACAAGGCCTGGCAGCGCAATCAAATTACTGCCGTCGATAATGTTTAAAGAAGGTGAATGCATCGAAATGTTGGGGGCAGTATGTGCAACTGCATTATTGGCGATAAGAATGTCGACTGTGCCTTGTGGCGAAGGCGAGTAGCACTCTACATTTTTGATAAGCGTTAGCATTTAAGAAAAACCTATGAGAACGGCGGTGATAACAGTGAGCGACGCAAGTGTGAAAAGGCCGGCGCAAAACTTTGCAATAAATTTTACCCATGTTGTCCAACTTACGCCAGCCACACCTAAACAGCCTATCAGCGAAGCAGAAGTTGGAATAATTAAGTTAGTTAGGCCATCGCCTAACTGAAAAGCTAGTACCGCAACTTGGCGAGTCACGCCCACAAGATCTGATAGCGGCGCCATTAGAGGCATAGTGATTGCAGCCTGTCCTGATCCAGAGGCAATAAAAAAATTGAAGATGCTTTGAAACAACAGCATGAGCCAAGCGCTCATTACAGAACCGGTTTGCGCTAATGTATTACCAGTGTGATGCAGCAAGGTGTTTAGCACAGAAGGTGAAGTCACCTCGTCACCGCCAAGCACTAATACAATGCCTTTGGCCATACCTACAATGAGGGCGGCAGGCAGCAGCGATTGTGCACCGCTAACAAACGCCGCACTGATATCGTTCATGCGCATACGTCCACCAACCCATGCAATGGCACCAATCAGAATTCCCATACAAAAAAACTGTGAGGCAATTTGAGGAATATAGTAAGCATGAACAATTACTCCCCACATTACCCAGTAAATACAAGCAAAAAAGGCGATCAGAATAAGTTTGTCGGTAACGGAAAAATGCTGCTCAGTGAGCTCATTTGTTGATGCGGTAGATGACGTGAACTCTAAAGAAGACGTCTGTTTGCTTACTGAAGCTGCATCGTTAAATGCTTGGTTACTATTTTTTAGCTGCTTTGCATAACGCAAAATGAAGATTAAGCCAAAAACGGTAAACATAGCCCATATGGCCATGCGAAAATATTGGCCCGACATTAACGGCACATCAGCAATGCCTTGTGCTATAGCAACAGAGAAAGGGTTCATCCAGCTTGTAGCAAAGCCGATTTGCGTAGCCACATAAGTGACAAGCACCGCCATGATGCCGTTATAGCCCATGGCTGTCATTAGCGGCACTAGCACAATACAAAATGCAATGGCTTCCTCACCCATTCCAAATATCGCCCCACCTAATGAGAACAGCAAAAATAAAGCAGGGAGCAAGAGATTATCGGCGTGTTGGTAGCGTTTTATCAACGCCATAATACCGTTGTTGATGGCGCCTGTTTGCATCACTATGCCGAAGGCGCCGCCAACGATAAGAATAAAAGCGATAACGCCGACTGCAGCGCCCCATTTGTCGCCCGAGACCATGCCATCAAAGGCATAATTAGCTATTCCCGTTTTGTTGCCTGTGCCATCGAATAACACAAAGCCATGGCTTTCTTCTGCATATCTGAAGCTATCGGCATCGAGCACGGTTTTAATGTTGCCGTCTGATGTGGTGATATTTTTTGTGTCAAAGGTACCAGCAGGAACAAGCCAAGACACTAGCCCTGCAAGCAGTATTACAAAGAATAAAATTACGAATGCATCAGGCATTCGCGATGTTGAAGGTGAATGTTGCAACCTTACCTCCGAAAGTGAAGAGGGCTTAACGCCCTCTGTTATCACTTAGTGAAAATAGTAACTAAACGCAAGTGTGTAGCGCGTACCAAATGGGTCATGGTTAAAGGCATCAAAACCTCTACCTGAGCCATAAGCCGTAGGGGCATCTCGGTCAAATACGTTGTCAACAGTAAGGCGCAAGTCAGCATTCTCAAAGTAATAGCCAGCGCTGAGTGTTACGGTAGTCCAGCTGCTTACATCGCGGGTATCATCTTCATCTTCAATGGCGCCCAACTCGATTAACTCATCGATTTCTCTGCTGCGTAAACGAATGATATCGTCGTCATAGCTGCCAGTATAGAAAACGTAAGCACCTACGTACCAATCCTCTTGAACATAGAAAAGTTCAGCTGTAGCAACAGTTTCAGGATAAAGGAAAGTGCCCGCTAATGACTCAATTTCATCAGAGCCAGGTCTATTGCGATCGTAGGTCAGGTAGTGAGTACCAGAAAATCCTAGCTCCAACGTGCCACTATTTAACTGAAGTCATGGTCTACGTCCCAGTCGATACCTTCGAGTTCTTGAGTGCCCGTATTATCAAGCAATAAAATATGATCTCTAAACAGCGGTAACTCATCAAAACGCGGGTCGTCAAATTCAACCCAAGCGTTAAGAATTTCAGTTAAGTTAGCGCCCTCATCTTCAATGGTATTCCCTGCGCTATCGGTAACTAAACACAGGTCTTTCAAGTAAGAAATGCCAACCTCTCCCTCATCCAATACACCGCAATGGCGAAGTGAAGCATCGGTAATGGCACGGTCTAGAACCCCCGTCATGTTGGTATCAACAATGTCTTCGTGATCGAAGGTCCAGTAATCAACCGTAATCGTGGTGTTGTCAGTTGGGCTATAGGCAAAGCCAAATGAGTACGTTTCAGACTCTTCAGCGCGCAGCGCTGGGTTACCAAGTTCAAGTACGTTATTGCCGCGAACGCTACCTTGCCCCTCGCAGTACAAATCTGCAACGGCGTCGTTCGCTGAACAGTCGAAAGATGCGCGAGTCGTTCGCAGCTGCACGCCTGCTTGAGTCAAAGAAGGCGCACGGAACGCTGTAGACCACGAGCCGCGAAGTACTAAGTCATCAATAGGGCGGTAGGTGAAGCCCACTTTTGGATTAAACGTGCTGCCAAAATCATTGTAGTCGTCAAAACGACCCGCAAGACTAATATCTAACTGATCGGTAATAGGAACAAAGAGTTCAGTAAAGACGCCCATCTGATTTCTGTCTGCCGCTGAGGCACTTGAACCGAATCCAAAAACATCGACAAGAAAGCTATTTTCCGCTCTCGCTTGTGAGTCTAAAGACGGCAAGTCAGTGATTTCTTCCCGTCTGAATTCAACCCCAGCTGCTAGCAAGACAGCATTGCCATTCCACTGCGCTATTTCACCGTTAATTTTGGCATCTAGGCCGAACATTTCGCTGGTTCCATCACGAGTGGGGCGTGCTTGTGTTAGGCCCAAGATAGCGTCGTTTTGCGCATCGCCTACTAGAAAAGGGTTATAGGCAGGTAACAGTGCGCCGCTGCCACAGCTTAAAATATCGTTTGTGCTGTCATACTGCGCAATCTCAACCGTATCACAGAGCTCTCCGTGAACGGCGGCTGTATATAGATAGCGGTTGTAGATACCTTGTGTTGCAATCTGTTCAGACTCACTGCGAGAGTAAAGGGCGCCAGCCTCCCATTCCCACTCACCAAAGTACCCCTGTAAAGACGAAACTAGGCGAATGGCGTCAGTTTCTATTTCGACGGTACGTGGGGATACAAATCGAGCATCGTATTGAAGACCTTCAAGTTCACGACCTGCAACAGTATCAAAGGAGCCTATGAACAAGTTGTCAATAATTGCGTTACGCGCGTCGTCCTCAAGTACGTTAAGAGCATCGAGTTCTATCCATGCTCCTTCTTCATCGTTTACCTGATTAATCGGTGATGGTGTAGAGAACGACGTTGATTTGGTATGCGAGGCAAGAAGATCTGTCCGCCACGTAATGTCGTTACCTTGATAGGTATAGGTGAAGCCTCCTGACAAGGTTTCTAGCGGCGTTTCGAAATAGTCATCTTCATTGGCATAATAGGCACAAATTTCCTCATCGAGCTCCGTTATTGTAAGCTCATCAGGACAGTTAGGTGCGGGCATTTCATAGCGGTCTAATGTGCTATCAAAGTAAATGTTGGGCTGCCCTTTAGAAAGATATGAGTAACTACTTTCCAAAATAGGATCGCGTGTTTGCGAAAAGTCGGTTGCCCTTATCGCTTTTCTATCGAAGTAGTCAAAAAACGCCGTTAAATTACTGCCGTTATCAAAATTTTTACCCCACAGCATTTGAACATTGAAGGCACCATGGTCGTTGCCGTTGGTGGTGTTCTCGTAATTAGTTTGAAGCTCTAAGCCTTCATAATCGTTTTTGAGAATATAATTAATAACACCTGCAACGGCGTCTGCACCATAAATCGCCGATGCACCCGTTGCTAGCACCTCTACGCGCTCTACTGCAGAGGCAGGAATGCTATTGATATCAACAAAATTTTCAGTGCCAGAAGCGAATGAGCTTGCTGCAATTCTGCGTCCGTTCACAAGCGTTAATGTTGAAGAGGGCCCAATGCCTCGAAGTGACGCTGCCGCTTGACCGGGTGGTGTAGAGGTAGACGTCGCCCCACTTTGGGTGGTGTCAAATGTACCAACGCCTCCACGGGTTTGCGTCACCGTGCGCATTAGCTCTGAAATGGTAGATGCGCCTGTGCGTGCAATATCTTCTGAAGTTAGAATAGTTAGCGGCTGCGCACCTTCCATATCCGCACCGCGTATATTACTGCCGGTGACCTGAATGCGCTCTACAACTTCTTCTTCGCTCGTTTCTTGTGCTGATACAGATTGCGCAAACACAGCGCCAGATATACAAAGCGATAGGTAGCTTAGCGTGCCAACAGACACACCTAATTTGTGAACTAACGTCGATTTTTTCATTATTGTGATCCCCATAACGCGCACGGTCTAATGCCGCTTTTTGCGCGATTCAACACTTGTTTAGATAAAAATTTGCTGCAAGGCGCAGCGTGACCGCTTCAATGAATTGAAGGGCGCAGGAGCTACTCGTCGAACCACTCCGACAAGTAAAAGTTTTGATAGCGATAGTTGCCTAGGTTGGCAGCTTTCTTAAGCATTTATAAAAACCAGTGTTGTGACGAATTATGCACTTCGTCTGAATCAAATACTGTTATACGGCGTGAACTTTACCGTTGACATTAATAATTAGTTAACACTACGGTGAATAAAAGTCAATCAATTAAATGTTCCGTTGGTTTTAATGAAAGTTATTTTTTTGCGCGCAAATTTTTACTGTTTTAAAGCTAGATTAAAAGCACCGCTTCTATCGCTTTTTTATGTTTATCTTTCTGTATTTTCTATGTTTTGTTATGGGTCTTCAAACCTTGTTTTGGCGGGAGGAGCACTAAAAACATGTTCAAGTATGTCAAAACAAAACTGCACATCACCGTCGACGTTTTTGTCGGGGAAAGCGGAAATTTTGTACGAAATAAATCAGCAGTCACTACTTAGATATCAAAATTTGGCGAACAAATACTCACAAAACAATGATTTTTTATATTCAAAATTAGTGAATGTATATTCATCTGGGGGTGAGCGGTTATATTCAAAAAATGCGCTGATAGATGCCCTCAATGATGCCGGGTTATCAAATAGCGATATTCGTTTCCTTTCTGATACTGACTACTTCATTTTGTTGGACTCCTTAGAAGCGCAGCAAACCGATGAGCTAGGCAATCGATTGCAAGAGCAAGTATCGTTAGCAAATACGAAAGGTAGGGCGTCAGTTGATATCTATACCGCATTTATTGAAGCTGCACATGCGAAACGACAAGCTAAAATTGCAGAAAAGGTGAACGCCGACACATCCGTTCGAACGACTATCGGCATTGTAACGGCATCGTCTCGAGACCCATTTGAAGCGGTAGACTTTTACGAGGGCGTTTTTCAACAATTCGACGTAGATGTAATTTGGATCCCATTAACTCCCGCTTTTCAACAGGCCGTTTACGTTGAAAGTTTTAAAGGCCAAGGCTGTAACAAGTTAGCATTTTTTAGAGCTCAGCATTCGCTGTTTGACAAAGAGAGGTTATACCCTGAGCGTACGAGCAAACAACGCTCATGGTGTGAAGACAACCAGTTGGCCATAAATACACTATCTAGTCTCGATGGCTTATTTTTCAACGGCGGAGACCAAAGTAAAACCCTTGCTGCGCTAAGTACTCCAACAGGAAAACCCAGCGACTTTCTTATTGAACTGCGTGATCTCTGGCGAGACGATCAGCTAGTAGTAGGGGGGACCAGTGCAGGAACAGCAGTACAGGCTGGTGGATACAACAATCATCGACCTGTTCCCATGTTAACAAGTGGAAATTCGATGGGCGTCTTATCCGGTGGTGTGTATGGCGTCGATCCCACATCACAACGCTGTGAGAACAGCGCTCAATGTGAAAATCAACTAACAGATGGCGCAATGACTATCAACCCTGCCGGCGGTTTAGGGCTTTTCAATTTTGGCTTACTTGATACTCACTTTTCAGAACGTGATCGCGAAGTCCGTCTGATCGCTGCTACAGCATCAAGCGGCCAATCGTTTGGCTTCGGTGTCGATGAAACTACGGCGTTGATGGTCGACGCAAAAGCGCCCTTTGAAAACGTGTCTTTCACGGTATTGGGCGAAGGCGGGGTGTTTATTGTAGATATGAGCAAAGGTAAAGAAGATATCACGCATTCTCGTAATGGCTCCAAACGCATAATTGCAGGTGAGGCGAGTTACTTACCAGCTAAGACTTCCGGACAAATAACATCGGGTGAGCTGAAACTCACAATTGAATCATCGGAAAAGCCAGCTTCTTTCAAACGCAACGAACAGGGAAAATGGCGACAGGAATCGGGCAACCTTTGTCGTTCTAAAGGCATGATTCGCTGGCAAAATGGTGGGAATATTCACGTGTTGCAGCCTTCAGAGGCCTCGCGCTTTCACAAACTGCGTTATTGTGCTTATAGCAAGGTTCCGTTTGTAATTTACGATTAGGTTGTGTTTAAGTATCGCGCCCATAGTAGGCTTCTACGCGCAGGGCTACGCCGTATGAGGTTTTAAAATCCTCTTCACGTAGCCATAAAACGAAAGGCTCTACCTCAAAGAATAGCCAATCGCGCAGCATGTTGTTACGCCACCTAAACCCGCCATAGACTTCTTCTACGCGAAAGTTGGGTTGGCTAAGTCCTTCCACCATAAAGTGAGGAATAACGGCGTTATGTTGATCTACCGAAAACAAATGGTGGACCTCGTGACGCCATAGCCAGTCGTTGGTATCGTCGCGGTAGTAGTAGCGATTATTTTGTCGAACCAGGTGCTTTTTATTGATTTCGTATTGAAAAGCGACGCCCACCTCCGCACCCAAACGGTCACGGGTGTAATAGTAAAGTTCGGCGTCGTATAGCATGGCCCATTGTTTAGAAAAGGCAAAAGCATCTCTGTATCGGGTCATCGCATAGAGTTGGTCGCGGCGACCAGCACCAATTCTAAATGAGTAGTGAGAGTCTTGCTCAGGACGAAAGCGAAGCGCGATGGTCGTTCGATCGCGGTTGTTATTGCCGGTATCCCTCGCGGCTCGTATTGTGTTGTTCTGTGTCTCGTCTTCGTTATCGCTTAATAGTAAATCAACGCGTTCTTTTAAAGCCGGTAGGCGAACTCTTACCCTGAAGCGCAAATCCGTATCCGAAAGCATGCCACTTCTTGGCTCCCATGCAAGTTGAACACGGCCTTCGGCTCTGGCTTCCTTCTGTCCTGAAGCACCTATTTCATCTGAACTTTCAAACAAACCATCAAGCTGTTTTACGGTGAAGTCCATGGTGTCGGTGAAGCTACGCTGCCAAATATCAAACCATTGCTCATTAGGTATTGAAGCAGGTAAGGAGTGTGTACTTTCTTTTGTCGAGTTAGCGCGGTTAGAGAGCGTATTTTCTGGTCGAGCAATATCCCGATAGGTTATACCTACACTGGTCGCATTTACGGGGGAGTTCAACGTGTCAGCAGCTGAGTCAGGTGCAACAGGTAAAGCGAGCAATAAATGGCAATAGACCACGGTAAGGCATAGCATTGCTCACTAACTCCTTGTAAAAATTAGCATAGTTGAATGTTTCGACCATTCGAATTGGGGATATACAGAGCATGGATTGTCCCAACCAAAACGTCAATCTTTATTCATTGAAGTAAATATTCAGGTGAAAGCATCAGCAGGCAATGGCATACTGTGCCAATCGATGTAAGGGAGATTATTTTTATGGGTGGTATTAGTGTTTGGCAGTTGCTGATCATACTGGTTATTGTGGTGCTTTTATTTGGTACGAAGCGTCTTAAAGGTATAGGTACTGATTTAGGCGGCGCAATCAAAGGCTTCAAAAAAGCTGTCACCGAAGAAGACAAAGACGCAGACTTTGAACAAAAGAAGCAAGTTGAAGAAAAGTCAGCAGCAGAGCCTGTTTCAACTAAGACGCAGAGCGACGTTAAAGAAAAATCCTAATGTTCGATATCGGCTTTTGGGAGCTATTGGTTATCGGTGTACTGGCGTTACTTATTTTAGGGCCAGAAAGATTACCGGGTGCCATGCGCTCAACTATAAATACAATTCGTAGCGTGCGTAATGTAGCAACGGGCTTTAAGCAAGAAGTTGAGCATCAGTTGCGCGTGCACGAATTGCATGAAAATTTGAAAAAAGCAGAGCAGCAAGGGCTTAAAGATCTTTCACCTGAACTTGAACAAAGCGTCGATGAGCTAAAAAAAGCTGCAGAGTCGGTTCAAGAACCTTATAAAAAGCAATAGATGTCTGACGCTAATAACCTTATTTCTCATTTAATTGAATTGCGTAGCCGTATTCTCAAAGCCCTTTTGAGCGTACTTATCGTCTTCATTTGTCTTGCGGCGTTTGCGCAAGACCTTTATAAGCTATTGGCGATGCCATTGCTTGAAGCCTTACCTGAAAATGCGAGCATGATTGCAACCGACGTTGCATCACCTTTCTTTGCTCCGTTTAAACTTACACTGGTGTTATCGTTTTTTATTGCTATTCCCTATGTGCTCTATCAAGTATGGGGGTTTGTGGCTCCGGGTTTGTACAGAAATGAAAAGCGCCTGGTAGCGCCTTTACTACTTTCCAGTACGCTGCTGTTTTACGCAGGAATGGCGTTTGCCTACTTTGTGGTATTTCCAATAGCGTTCGCGTTTTTTACAAGCGTAGCACCTGAAGGTGTAACGGTAAGTACAGATATATCCAGTTATTTGAACTTCGTCTTGAAACTGTTCTTTGCATTTGGGGTCTCATTCGAGATACCGATAGCCATTATCTTAATGTGCTGGACTGGGGTAACGGATGCTAAGTCTTTACGAGCCAAGCGCCCGTACGTGGTTGTTGGTGCATTCGTGGTTGGCATGTTGCTAACACCGCCAGATGTTATCTCTCAAACATTATTAGCTATTCCAATGTGGTTGCTGTTTGAAGTAGGGGTTATTGTTGGAGGATTTTACGCGGGTAAAACACCAAAAGACGATACATCTACTGAAACAACAGACAACACATAGATGTCAAAAAAAGAAAGGAATAAAAATGAAAACCCGACTGCTATCTCTTGCCACTATTCTGTGCGCGTTTGGGGCGTTTAATGTACAAGCTGAGACAGTTGCTGATGCATTGGAGAAATGTCGCAACACGGATAATAGTTTAAAGCGACTTATGTGCTATGACAGCGTCGCGAAATCACTCAACAAGTACGAAGGTTCAGACGCTCAGATTGAGCAACTACAGGCCTACAAGAGCAACAATGGTAATCAGATGAAGCCTCGCCCAGCGCCTGTCGCTCAGGGACAAGTTCAAGCCTCAGAACCTAAGAATGACTTTGGACTTGAACATAAGCGAGATTTGTCTGACGAAGCTTCTGAGATTGCGGTCACTATCGCTTCGATCAAGAAGAATGTGCGTGATAAGCATGTTATAACTTTCAGCGATGGTTCTGTATGGCAGCAAACTGATGGAACCTATATGAAGCTTAAGGAAGGTCAGTCGGTAGCCGTAGAAAGGGGCTTATTGGGTGCATTTTTCCTAAGTGTAGAAGGGCTTAACAAGCGCATGAAAGTGAAACGCGTAAAATAAATGCGTTGGTTTGATGCTGGCGTCAACTTGCTTGATAAGCGATTTGACGCCGATGAAGTTATACAACGAGCAAAAGATGCAGGGGTAGAAAAACTCTGCATTATCACCACGCACCCCAGTGAATGGGACGCCGCAGTAGCGCTATATAATAAGTATCCAACCCAATGCTGTTACACTATCGGTGTCCATCCTCACAATGCAAAAGATGTCACGCCAAGTGATTACAAGCGGTTACGCGAACTTGCACAACAGAAAGGGTGTGTTGCAATTGGTGAATGTGGTCTGGATTTTAATCGCAATTTCTCACCACAGCCCGTTCAATTGGCAGTGTTCGAAGCCCAGTTAGACATTGCGGCTGCATTAGACTTACCCGTGTATCTACATGAAAGGGATGCGTTTGACGAACAAGTCGCGTTATTAACCGAGTATATGCCTCGTATAAAAGGTGGTATTGCCCACTGTTTTACTGGGAATGCAGAGCAGGTTCAGCACTACCTTGCGCTGGGGCTTTATATTGGTATTACTGGCTGGGTATGTGATGAGAAGCGAGGCGAAGCACTACGCGAAGCCGTGAAGTCTATACCTTTAAACCGTCTTATTCTTGAAACAGATGCGCCTTATCTGTTTCCCAAAACCCTTCGACCGAGAAAACGTAATAACGAACCTGCTTTTCTACCCCATATCGCTAAACAATTAGGCGAATATCTGCAAGTTGAGACTGATAAATTACGTATTAGCAGTTATGCTAATAGCTGTGAGTTGTTTTCTCTCAGCTAAACATAGGTTTATATGCAGACAAATCTGAAAGCGATGCGCAAGTATGATGCGGGTCTTATTCTAATCACCCTAGTGGCCGTCGTTGCATTTGTGTCTGTGTTGTTTAGTTTGTCTCCTAACACCAGTGCAACACCACGTTTCTCGCAGCTTACTTATCTCAATGTAGATAATGGCAATGCGCTCGATTTTACTACCATTACTCAAACGCCGCTTACCGACTGGACACCAATATCTTCACCCATTAACTTGGGTATGAACACAAACGTACATTGGTTTTCAATGGTCATTGCGCCAACACAAAGCAATGAAAGTCGATTTCTATTGCACATCGACTATCCCCTTTTAGATAGTTTAGACGTTGCGATTTACAGCCAAATAGGCAGCACGCCTATTGCTACTTATTCAGGTGGCGATGGCCTGCACTTTGACAACCGGCCCGTTTCTCATGTGAAGCCACTATTCCCCCTACCAGTAAGCGCTCAGTCGCAGCGGGTGATTATTCGAGTACAAACCTCTGGCAGCGTACGCCTTCCTATTCGTATATGGGAAGAAACAGAGTTTATTGCCTATACATCAAGCCGTAACCTGGCATTGGGGATATTTTTTGGCATCTTGGTAGCAATGGGCGTGAGTAACGCATTTTTAACGGTAACGACAAGTAACGTGTCGTTCCTTTATTACTCTGGCTATGTAATGAGTTTGGCGCTTATATTGGCGACGTTACACGGCTACGGCTTCTCCTATATGTGGCCGGGAAGCACATGGTTTCAAGGTAAAGCAATTCTTGTGTTTGCTAACGCGACTATTATGTTTGCGGCGATGTTTACGCGAAGCCTACTACCTATTAGAGCCCACAGCGTAAAGCTAGATAAAATCACACAGGCAATCAGTTGGGTGTGCGGGTTAAGTATAATCCTCGGCCTTATCTTGCCTTACTCGTTCATGATAAAGGCGTTCCTGTTACTGCTTAGCCTCATCGTTATTTTTACTCTTGGGTTAGGTATTTGGCTAACGCTCAAAGGGGTGGTCGTAGCACGTTATTTTACCATTGCTTGGGGTTTTCTATTAATTAGTGGGCTAAGTGCGAGCCTTGATAACGTTAATATTATTCAGTTGCCTATTTCGTCAAATAACCTGCTGATCATTGGTGGCGCGGTTGAAACGCTCATCTTGGCACTTATCTTAGCGATTAATTATAGCCACAGTCGCGATGATCTCATTGAGGCGCAGCAGTTCGCGCTAGAGCAGGAAAAACAGGCAAATACGGCCAAAGAGAATTTACTTGAAGTACAAAAGCGTTATCAAGATGACCTGGAGTATAAAGTACAAGAACGCACGTTAGAGCTAGAAATTACGTTACGCGAATTGTCTGAAGTTAACCAAGAATTGGAAAGGTTAAATGCAATAGATCCGCTCACGGGAGCGCACAACCGTCGACATTTCGATAAGCGTCTGCGTTCTGAAGGGCGACGCAGTAGACGTGAGCAAACACCATTATCTCTCATCATTGTTGACGTGGATCACTTTAAGCAAATTAATGATCAACACGGACATGATGGTGGTGACGCGTGCTTAATTCACGTCACCAATGTCTTTCAGAAGCACATCCATCGCCCTACAGATGACTTGTGTCGCATAGGTGGTGAAGAGTTTGCCATTATATTGCCTAATACCGATCTTGAAGGCGCTTTTCACGTTGCCGAAAATATGCGAGATAGCCTTGCGTCGACCCCACTTGATTACGAAGGGGAAACCATTAAGCTAACTGCAAGCGCGGGCGTTTCTACAACCATTATTATTGATGAAGAGCACGCGCAAAATCTTTTCAAGTTCGCCGACGAATGCCTTTACGAAGCCAAGGCTGCGGGCCGCAATACAGTAATACATAAACATTTACAGGAAAAACTATGACATCTTCACCTTTCCCTCAAAGAAGAATGCGCAGACTACGCGCCAAAGATGCTTTAAGAGGGCTTGTGGCAGAGCACCGTTTAACCACTGACGATCTCATTTACCCTGTTTTTGTACTACCCGGTGAGAACGCACGAGAAGCCGTACCTTCTATGCCTGGTGTGGAAAGACTTTCTATCGATTTGCTAGTGCAAGAAACGGCGAAATGGGTAGAGCTGGGCATTAGAACGATTGCGCTTTTCCCTGTGACACCTATGTCTCTTAAAACCGAGTGTGCAAGCGAAGCGTTCAATCCTGAAGGACTTGCTCAGCAAGCTATGAGAGCGCTTAAAAAGGCGTTTCCTGAAGTAATGCTGATGTCTGATATCGCATTAGATCCATTTACGTCTCATGGTCAAGATGGCCTCTTAGACGAAACTGGTTATGTGATGAACGACGAAACAGTCGAGGTGCTCATTAAGCAAGCGTTATCGCATGCTGAAGCTGGCGCTGATATTGTTGCGCCTTCTGACATGATGGATGGGCGCATTGGCAGTATCCGAAAAGCACTTGAAGAAGCAGATCACATCAATACGTGTATTATGGCTTATTCTGCTAAATACGCGTCTGCGTACTACGGTCCATTTCGTGATGCCGTCGGCTCCGCTGCAAATATAAAGGGCGGCAACAAGAAAACCTATCAAATGGATCCTGCCAACACCGATGAAGCTCTCCACGAAATTGCGCTTGATATAGAAGAGGGCGCTGACATGGTAATGGTGAAGCCAGGTATGCCGTATTTAGATGTTGTGCGTCGTTGTAAAGACGAATTTAAAGTGCCGACATTCGCCTATCAAGTAAGCGGCGAGTACGCTATGCATCAAGCTGCGTTTGCTAATGGTTGGCTAAATGAAGACGCGGTAATCCTAGAATCGTTATTAGCGTTTAAGCGCGCTGGCGCAGACGGGATTCTGACTTATTTCGCTCCGCAAGCTGCTGCGCTTTTAGCGAAGCAAAACGACAAGTAATACCAACAA
>MDTB01146748.1_pt1 | contig 14935 bp, 18 predicted proteins | sample 811161 | NCBI WGS metagenome assembly MDTB01 (sample SAMN05326650, study PRJNA326480) | marine metagenome | isolation source: seawater | place: Mediterranean Sea | collected 2009
CGATTGCAGCCAATCCTGCTCCAATCATTTTTGCTGCTTCTAACTCCATTTTTCCTCCTTTTTTTTAATGGTGAAGATTTAATGCATCATTTAAATAGATGCAGGTTAAAATTGCAAAAACATAGGCTTGTAAAAAAGCAACTAGTATTTCCAAACCTGTTAATGCAACCGAGAAAGTTAGTGGTAACCATCCACCTAACAAACCTAAACTTATAACAAAACTTCCAAAAACTTTTAACATAGTATGGCCTGCCATCATATTAGCAAACAATCTAACAGATAAACTTACAGGTCTACTTAAATAAGAAATAATCTCAATAATTGTTATTAATGGCAATAATACAATTGGAACACCTTTTGGAACAAATATTGATAAATACTTAAAACCATGTTTTATAAATCCAATAATAGTTACTGCAATAAATATAAATAACGCCATTACTAGCGTTACTATAATGTGACTTGTAACTGTAAAAGAATAGGGGAGCATACCTACCATGTTGCAAAGTAATACAAACATAAACAAAGTAAATATAAAAGGAAAATAAGGTTTAGCTTTTGATCCAGCTGTGTCGCTAATCATTTTTGCAATGAAGTTATAAAAAAGTTCCGCGATTAGCTGTAATCTACCAGGTATTATATTCTTTTGTTTTGATCCAAAATATAAAAATATACAAATTGATAAAGCGCTTATGAGCATGAACAAACTTGCATTTGTAAATGATAAGTCCACGTTTCCTAATTTAATTTCAGGCCCGAGTCTGTAGACTTGAAATTGATGCATCGGATTAGCTGCCATAATTTAATACTCCTATTAATCTTTTTTTTGCATGTTATTTGCAACTCTTATAACATTTACTATTCCTGCAATTACACCTATAAAAAAAAATACTATAATAAACCATGGTTTAGTACCAAACCAGTTATCTAAAATAAACCCAATAATTGTCCCAACCACTACTGCGGCCACTAATTCTGTCCCAAGTCTAAAGGCCGAACCCATAAAAAGTCCTCTTTTATCCTCCTCATTTGAACTTTTTTTTAAAATTTCTTTTTTTGCAATTCTGAGGCGAGTTTTAAAATCCTTGTCGTCCATTAATTTAAGCTACAAGCTCTTCTGCCTTTTCTAAGTCAACCGCCACTAGTTGGCTAACCCCTTTTTCTGGCATAGTTATTCCATATAACCTATGCATTCTAGACATTGTTAGCGCATGATGGGTGATAATTATAAATCTAGTTCGAGTTATTTTTGAAAGCTCATCTAGTAGAGAGCAAAATCTTGTAACATTAGCATCATCTAGAGGGGCGTCTACTTCATCTAACACACAAATAGGTGAAGGATTAACTAGAAAAACTGCAAATATGAGTGATAGGGCTGTTAAAGCTTGTTCTCCACCAGATAAAAGTGTGATTGACTGCAATCTTTTCCCTGGGGGTGAAACAAACATTTCTAGACCAGCTTCTAATGGATCATCGGAGTCAACCAATTCTAATTTAGCGCTGCCTCCATTAAATAGTTTAGTATAAACTTCATTAAATTTTCTATTAACTTTTTCAAAGGCATCTAAGAGCCTCTCCCTTCCTTTTTGATTGAGTTCTTCTATACTAGTTTTTAATTTTACTATAGCTGAATAAAGGTCAGATCTATCGTTTTCCATTTTTTTTATTTCATCCTCATACTTTTTTGTTTCAATATCAGCTCTTAAATTAACTGATCCTAAAGAGTCTCTGTCATTTTTAATTTTTTCAACCAATTTTATTTGATCATCTATTTTTGGTAAATTTTCTTTATCTAAATTTGCAACTAATAATAACTTGCTTTCACTATCGATGTTTAATTCATTATTAATTGAATAAAACAGATCTTTTCTTCTAGCTTCTATTCCTTCAAGAGTTGCTTCATTTCTTGCTTTACTTTCACGGAGAGTAGCAAGTTTTTCTTGTGTCTCATTTATATTTTTATTTATAATATTATATTTTTCTTCTGATTGTCTTAATTCATCTTCAAGTTCTTCACTTCTTTTTTTTGTATTTTCTAAATTTTGAATATTTTGCCCTTTTGTTGTAGCTATTTTTTCTGGATCACTTTTATTTTCTTCAATTTCTTTTAAAATTTTTTGCTTTCTTTCTTTAAGTTCATTTTCCATTTTTTTTGAATTGTTAATTAAATTTTTCCAATTATCCAATTCAACATCTATAGTTTTTACTCTTTCTTTTCTTTTTAATGAATCGTTTTTAACTGTTTCGTTCTTACTTAAAAGGATGGCGTAATTTTCATGTGCAAGAGTAATTTTATTAATCAAATCTTTCAAATCTTTAAAAATTGATTTAGTAACAGCTTTTCCAGTATCAATTTCACTCTCTAAATCTTTAATCAAATCATCTAACTTAATTTTTAATGTATTTAAATTTTCTTTTGATTTTTCCAAACTACTATTAGACTCAATTTCAATCGAGGACAAAGACTTTTCCGTTTTTAAAATCTCATCTTTCTCTGAAGAAATTCTTTTTTCATTTATAGACGCATCAAGAGAAATACTCTTTTCACGGTTAAGGTCGGACTCAATCGTTTCAAGTGAGTTTTGAAGTTTTATAGTTAATTTTTTTATTCTTTTTTCTTCTTCATCTAAATTCGTCATATCTAAATTTAACTTTTGTAGTTTTGCTAAACTTTCCATTTTTCTGTCTCTTAAAGGAGAGAGTTTTTTATTTTCTTCATCTAGTAAAGTATTATTATGGTTTAAATCAATTTTTATTGCGCTAACCTCATCGTCTTGTTCGCTAACCTTTTCAATAATATTTCCTTTATTTTTTTCTATATCTATAAGCTTTAAATAATATAATCCGGCTTCGGCTTTTTTAATTTCTTGAGAAATTTCTTTATATCTAGTTGCTTCTTCCGCCTGTTTTTTCAAGCTGTCCAACTGTTTTTCTTGTTGTTTTTTCAATTCGTCAGCTCTTTTTAAGTTATTTTCAGCCGCGTTAAGTCTTGTTTCAGCTTCATGTCTTCTGGCATGTATCCCGGCTATCCCAGCTGCTTCCTCTAATATAGATCGTCTTTCCACAGGCTTTGCCGTAACTAATTGTCCAATTTTTCCTTGACTTATTAATGAGGGTGAGTGGGCACCAGTTGATAAGTCTGCAAAAAAAGTTTGAGCATCCCTAGCTCTTACTTCTTTATCATTTATAAAATATTTTGATCCTTTGTCTCTCTCAATTTTTCTCGTTACTAAAATTTCATCTAGTTGACTGTATTGTGATGGTCCATTTTTGTCTTTGTTATCGATAAATATTGATACTTCTGAAAAATTTTTTTCTGGTCTGTTAGATGTTCCTGAGAATATCACATCCTCCATCCCTGATCCTCTCATACTCTTTGCAGATGTTTCTCCCATGCACCAGCGTAAAGACTCAACAATATTTGATTTTCCGCACCCGTTAGGGCCAACAATTCCGGTTAAGCCATCTTCAATATAAAAAGCCGTCTTGTCAAAAAATGACTTAAATCCTGTTAACTCTAATTTTTTAAACTTCATTTGATTATAATAATTTATCTATATGTTTTTTAAAAGATTTGAATTCGTGTTTATCCTCATATTTTTTGTTATTTATGTAAATAGTAGGAGTAGAAGATATATTATAATCTTTTTGTGCCTTTATTCTCTCATTTAAAATTTTTTCTTGAGAAACTTCATCATTTAAACATTTTTTTAATTTGCTTTTATCAATTTTGAACTTACTTCCAATTTCTATTAAATACTCATTAATCTTATTTATATCTGAGCCCACTGCCCATTGCTTCTGCTTGTCATAAATTGTTTTCAAAAGTTTAAATTTTTCCTCAGTACTAGGCATGCATCGAACTATCTTTTCTGCATTCAATGCAGCTAAATCCAGTGGAAAAGCATGATGTTCAAATTTAACTATTTTTTTATCGATATAATCTTTCTTTAAATTTTCATAAATTTTTTCATGAAATGTAGCACAATGAGGGCAAGTTAATGATGAGAATACTTTAACAGTAACTTTTGCGTTTTTATCTCCAATCTTTAAAGTGTCGCTATATAAGCTTGAGCTTATAAAAAAGTTAATTAAACCAAAAAGGACAATGAATATTAATCTATTTTTTTTCATTGTATGCGCTGATTAATTTTTCTAACTTATTCTTTAAATTAAAATTTTCAATTGTCCTTAAACTACCGCTGAAGTTTTTTTTTATTCTTTTTTCAGGTATAATTTTTTTTAATTCTGTCTTTCTCGAATTAATTATTCTAAGTTCGATTTTTCCAATGTAACTATACCCAAAATAAGAATTAATTTTTTCGATAATCTTTTTTTTGTTATATTCAACATCAATTTCTTTTCCGTGAATAACATTTAAAATCAGACATATTTCCTTAGAGCTTTTTTGTGCTTTAATATTTATTGGATAACAGTTATTAGAAATTTCAATACCGATTATTTTAGTCCAATTATCAACTATAGAAGATAAATTAAATCCATTTTTCTTTAATACCTTTTTAATTTGTTGTGGCAAAGTTGTAGATAATGGTCTAAGTCCTTGAATGAAATTTTTACTTAAACTATTATTTATTTTTTTTTTATGCATTTAAAGTTTAATTTAACAAAAAAAATTTTAGCTTGGTATGATAATAACAAGCGCACTTTACCTTGGCGTGTTGGTAAAAGATCAGCAAATAAGCTTTATTATCGAGTTTTAAGCGAATTTATGCTGCAACAAACTCAGGTCAAAACCGTAATCCCTTATTTTGAGAAATTTACAAAAGAATTTCAGAATCTTAATTCTTTATCTAAAGCAAGTGAGAAGAAAATTTTAAAGTTATGGGAGGGTCTAGGATATTATCGAAGAGCCAGAAATCTCTTAGCAACATCAAAAATTTTAGTAAACAAATTTAATTTAAAACTTCCTCGAGAAATAGATCAAATTAAAACTTTACCTGGCGTTGGTGACTATACTTCAAATGTTTTAGCTGCTTTAATATATAACAAACCAACCCTGGCATTCGATGGAAATGTGAAAAGATTTATTTCAAGGATAATAAACAAGGAAGTTAAGAAAATAGATTTTGAATCTTTTAAAAATATAAATAGAAAAAAAATATTTAACACAAACAGAAACTCTGATCTTGTTGAAGCGATGATGGAATTTGGGGCGCTAGTTTGTAGCTCTAAAATTCCAAAATGTCAGATATGCCCTGTTAAAAGAAATTGTAAACTTTATAAATCTAACGGTAAAATCAAAAATATAAAAAGAGAAGTAATTAATAAAAATATAAATATTTTTTGTTATTTATCTAAAAAAGGTGAAATAGCTTTGACTAAAAAAAATAATTTAGGTTTTTTAAATGAATTTAATTTGCCAAAAATAGAAAGTATTAAAAACAATAAATCTCTCAAGAACTGGAAGCTGTTGTCTAGATATAAAAATTCTATATCAAATAAAAAATTAAATATTAATTTGTATTATCAGTTCTCAAAAGATATACCCAATAATTATTTTTGGTATTCTATAAAAAGGAACAATGAATTTATGCCTTCATTTACAAAACGAATATTAAAGCAGGTTTCAGTTTTATTTTAATGAAAAAAAAAATTGCAATTATTGGTTCCGGAATTGCTGGTTTAACTTTAGCAAATTTTTTATATAAAGATAAAAGTCATGACTTTATGGTTTATGAAAAAAATGAAAGCCTTCCCCTTGACGAAGGTTATGGCATACAACTCTCAATTAATAGTATCAAAATTTTAAATAAAATAAACTTTAGTAAAATTAATAATGAAAAAATATATCATCCAAAAGGTATCGATATTTACGATATTCAAAACAAAAAAATATGTGATTTAGATTTAACTCAATTTAATTCAAAAGATAACAAGTATACAACATTGCAGAGATCCACTTTAATTGAGTTTTTAAAAGACGATATTTATACTCAGCACATTAGATTTGGAAAAATAATTAAAGAGGTTTCTGAATTAAAGGGAAAAGTTCTTATCAAATTTGATGATAACTCAAATGACCTAGTAGACTATGTTATTGGTGCAGATGGAATTTTTTCTAATACACGTACTTTCTTTGAAAAGAAAAAAAATAAACCAGTATTTAAAAATGCTATTGCAATAAGAACAATACTTAAGTCAACATCAGGATTAGACATTGATCAATCAAAAATTAAACTGATGATGGGTAAAAACTGTCATTTAGTTATTTACCCAATTAATAAAAATAAAGAACTTAATTTAGTTTGCATAGTGAGACATAAGAATTATGACTCTGATAATATTAAATCTGCACTTGATAAAGTCGTAAAACAAAATCCCAATTTAGCAAAAGTTTTTGAAGAAGATTTAAAATCTTGGCCGTTATATGCTACTTCTAAATTACTTCCCTCAACTAATAGTAAAGTTTTCTACATTGGTGATGCATTCAATGGCTTTTTACCAACGTTGGCTCAAGGCGCAGGACAATCGATTGAAAGCGCTTATGAGTTATTTAATTTAATTAAAGATAAAAGAGGAGATATACAAAATATCTATTTTCGAGAAAGATCAAATAGAGCAAGAATAGTCAGAAGAAGATCAAATCTTAATTTTTTTATATTTCATTTTTCAAGTAATTTTATGCAAACTATAAGAAACTTTTTTATAAAATTTTTATTTAAAAGAGAGGGTTTTATTAATTCTTATTTAGGTACGATTTATAAAAACTAAATTTTTTTTTCTATAATAAACTTTTGTCTCAGACTATCAATTAAAACAGTTGAACCATTTAAATTATAATGCCAATAAGTCCAACCATTATAGCTATCTGCGCCCATAATTTTTGCAGCAACTTTATGAATTGAACCTTCAGACTCTTTATATTTTATGCTTCCATCTGCCATTATTTTTGCATTAACTTTTTTCTGAGAATCAAATAAAGATGTTCCAGGTTTCAAAATTCCTAATTCAACTAGTGAGCCAAAAGGTATCCTTGGTTTAGATTTGTTATTTTCAATTGTATCAAGATAGCTATCATCAATTATTTTTGTTTTTTTAATTCTATCATTAGCAGCTTTAAAATATTTTCTTTCTTTTTCTATTCCGAAGTAATTTCTTCCTAATTTTTTTGCCACAACAGCTGTTGTTCCTGTACCTAAAAAAGGATCAAAAATGATATCCCCTTTATTCGTAGAAGCCAGTAAAATTCTATGAAGTAATGCCTCTGGTTTTTGAGTAGAATGAACTTTTTTTCCATTTTTCTTTAATCTTTCTTTTCCATTACAAATTGGAAATGTCCAATCAGACCTCATTTGTAAATCATCATTTAAACATTTAAGAGATTGATAATTAAAAGTATATTTTGATTTTTTATTTTTTGACGCCCAAATTAGAGTTTCGTGAGCATTAGTAAATCTAGTACCTCTAAAATTAGGCATTGGATTGTTTTTTCTCCAAATTACATCATTAAGAAGCCAATAATTTAAATTTTGTAAGTGATAGCCCAAACGAAAAATATTATGATAAGAACCTATGACCCAAATACTTCCGTTGTCTTTTAAAATTCTTTTGCATTCAGTAAGCCAAGTTTTGCAGAACTCATCATAATGTTTAAAGCTGTTAAACTGGTCCCATTTATCGTTTACTCCATTTACTTTACTTGCATCTGGACGAGTTAATTTTTCCCCTATTTGCATGTTGTAAGGAGGGTCAGCAAAAACAAGATCAAAAGAGTTATCAGGAATTTTTTTTAACTCTTTTAAACAGTCACCATTTACAATTTTATTATGAAACTTTATCATTCAAAGATTCAACCTTAAATTGAATTCTAGGTCAATAATTTTTACGTGAAAAAAAAGGTTTTTAGTTCGTTAAAAATTATTTTAACAACATCTTGTGTATGGGATTAAAATTCTTTCTATGCATTGTTGTAAAACCGTACTTTTTTAATCCTAATAAATGTTGTTTGGTTCCGTACCCAAAGTTTTTATTCCAAGAATAATTATTGTACTTTTTCGACATCTTTATCATTATTTTATCCCTATAAACTTTCGCTAATATAGATGCCGCACTAATACATTTTATTTTTTCATCTCCTTTAACAACTGTCTTACATTCACTCAAAACCTTAGGAGCAAATAGGCCATCCACAAGTACTAAGTCTGGTTTTTTTACTAAACTTAAAATAGCTCTCTTCATCGATAATAGTGAAGCTTGTAAAATATTTAATTTTTCAATTTCTCTGACTGAAGCCATCCCAATTGAATAAAAAGAGTTATTTTTAATATCCTTAGACACTTCTATTCTTTGTTCAAAAGTAAGTTTTTTTGAGTCTTTTAAGTTCCTGAGCTGAACTCCTTTTTTTAAAATTACTGCAGCGGAAACAACTGGCCCAGCTAAGCATCCTCTTCCAACCTCATCCACCCCTGCAATAATTTTATATTTTTTCAATTTTATTTAAACTTCCTAAGTTTATCTCTAATCATTTTTAAGTCTATCCAAGATAGTTTTTTTTGATCTGGTTGTCTTAAAAGGTATGCTGGATGAAAGGATACTATGGAATATACCTTTAATTTATTAATCTCAATTTCATACCATTTTCCTCTCATTTTCGAAATTACATCTGTATCTTTGATTATGGCATTCATAGCAGTGCTGCCCAAAAGTAAAATAATTTTTGGTCTTATAATTTCGATATGCTTTTTTAAATATGGCAGATATCTCTCTACTTCTTTTTCAGTAGGCTTTCTATTCTCTGGTGGTCTGTAATTTACAACATTTGTAATATAGACGTTTTCACGACTTAGATTTATAGCATGAAGCATCTTATCTAAGAGTTGTCCCGCTCTACCTACAAATGGAAAACCCTCTTTATCTTCATTAGCACCTGGTCCTTCTCCAATTATCATTATCTTTGAATTGGGATTTCCATCTGAAAATACGAGATTTGATGCATTTTCTTTTAATTTACAATTTTTAATTTCATTTATATTTTCCCTTAGCTTTGACAAATTTTCAGCTTTATTTTTTTGAACATTCACTTTTTTTTGGATGTAACGATTAATGGCTTTATTACTAAAGATTAAATTGTGATTAATCAAACTATAGTATTTAATTAACTTGGTTAATTTGTTATTTATATTTTTGGACATTATGAATAAATTTTTTAAACTATATAAAGTAATATTACAAATCTTCTTTTTATATTGTTTTGTATTAACAAATTCCTCAATAAGCTTAGAAAAAATTTATAAAGGCGACTCTGTTTCAAATTATTTTTCAGGCATTATTGCCTTTAAAGAACATAAATACGGTGAGTCTAATAACTTTTTTAGAAACCTTCAAAACTTAGAAAACCATCATTCAAAATTTTCTCAAACATATATTGAGTCTCTTATTAATAATGGAAAAATTAATGAAGCCGTCAAATATGCGGATAAATTAAAGAGAAAAAAAATTAATTTTTTTTCTAGTGATATAGTTGTAATAAGCAAATTCCTAAAAAATGAGGAGTTTAATAAAGCATATAATTATTCTATTTCAGTTGACCAGCATAATTATACTCTTCTTCAAAATTTAATCAGCCAGATAACATTGAATTGGACAAAGATTGAAAAATCAAAGTTAGATCATGAGCAGGCAAATGATATTTTTAAAAATTTGAGCCCGCGTTTTAAGAATATTAAAAAGATTAATAATGTTTTTTTAAAATGTTATTTTGACTCTAAAAATTTAAAAAATGATTTTCAAAATTTAATTAATGACCAAACTGCTGATTTTTCAAGGTATACATTTTTTTATGTTGATTATTTACTTAAAAAAAATTTCAAAAAAGAAGCAAATTTTATTCTTAATTCTAAATTAAAAGAAACACCAAGAAATTTGTTATTGAATCAACAAAAATTTAATTTATCTCAAGAAAAAAAAAATTATTTAAAGAACAATTTTAATTGTAAAAATATTTCTCATATTATTGCAGAATTATATTACATAACAGCAAATGCGTTATCATCTCAGTCTTTATACTCTTTATCTAATTTTTATATAAACTTAGCAAAATATATGAATCAAGATTTTTTATCATATAATACACTTTTAGCCGAAAATTATTTAATGATAGAAAATTATCAAGAAGCAAAAAAAATTTATCTTTTTTTAAAAAAAACAGGTGATACTTTCGGTTGGCATGCTTCAAAACAAATAGCTTTTATCGACATAAATGAAAATAATATAGATAGAGCCCACAAGACTATAATGAGTAGTTATGAAAAATTAAAACAACCTAATCCTTATCAAACTTATGATTTTGCTAATTTTTTAAAAAATAATGAAAAATTTGAAAAATCTTTAAAATATTATTCGGAAGTTCTTAAAAATATTTCCAGGTCACACGAATTATATCCAAAAGCGAAAGATGGCAGAGGTATTGCTTATGAGAGATCCGGAGAGTGGAAGAAAGCTCAAAAGGATTTTTTAGATTCACTTCGAGAAAAGCCAGAACAAGCCTATGTAATAAATTATTTAGCTTATTCATGGATCGAAAAAGGAGTCAAACTCCAAAGATCTCTTAAAATGCTAAAAGAAGCTAACCGTTTAAAATCAAATGATGGATTTATAACAGACTCTTTAGGTTGGGCTTTATATAAAATGAAAAAGTATAAAGAAGCTAAAGAATATCTTAAAAAAGCTGTCCAGCTTATGCCGTCAGATCCAATTGTAAACGATCACTTTGCGGATAGTCTTTGGATGAATGGAAATAAAATACAAGCGAGATATTATTGGGAGTATGTGCTGAATTTAGAAAATACTGAAAAAAAATTAAAAGATAAAATTATGAAGAAAATTATTAATGGCCCCAATTCTCTAAACTAATGAGATTAAAATCCTATTCTAAATTAAATTTATCATTAAGAGTATTAAAAAAACTAAAAAACCGAATGCATGATATAGAGACCAACTCTGTTTTGATCAATTTATATGATGAAATAAATATTAAGAGAAGTAAAAAAAATATAATTATTTTTAAGGGAAAATTTAAAAAAAAGGTAAATAAAAACAAAAACACAGTATTAAATACTATTAAATTATTGAAAAAATTAAAGATTATAAAAGATCCTTTCAAAATAATAATTAAAAAAAACATTCCTGTTTTTGCAGGTTTAGGTGGGGGGACGAGCAATTCTTTTAGTATAGCAAGGTACTTTATTGGAAAAAAAATAAATGAAAAATTAATAAACTTATTTGCTAAAAATATAGGAACAGATTTTAGGTTATTTCTTTATCGTTCTTCATTTCAAAAAAATCTAAAAAAAGTTGTTAAAAAAAATGACATACCTTTAACTTTTATTATTATGTTTCCTAACGTTAATTGTAGAACAAAAAATATATACAAAAAGGTTAAAAATTACAGCAAGTCCACTGGTAACGCTTACTTGAAAAATATAAGTAAAAGAAAAACTATAAAAATGCTTATTGAGGACAGAAATGATCTACAAAAAATTGTAGAAAAAAAATATTCAAAAATTCAGCAACTTATCCAATCTATATCAAATCAAAATGGCTGTATTATTTCTAGAATGACAGGATCGGGGTCTGCTTGTTTTGGAGCTTTCAATTCTACAAAAGCCGCAAAACTTGCCATGGTTAAATTAAAAAGGAAATACCCCAAATATTGGTGTGCTATTACAAAAACTATTTAAATTAAATTATTTATGATATATGAAGCAAATAATTGGGGCATAGCCAAGTGGTAAGGCAGCGGTTTTTGGTACCGCCATCCTAGGTTCGAATCCTAGTGCCCCAGCCAATTAAATGAAAAAATTAATTAAAAATTTTAGTCATCTTATTAGTAGATACTTTTTCCCCTTTTATAATTCTAAAGATATAAAACTTTTAATTAAAAAATTAGAGAATGGAGAACAGTCAAAAAGAGATGTAGTAATGTTTGTAGGCGGCTGTGTAAGAAATCACTTAAAATTCGTAAAAGTTAAAGATATAGATATAGCTACAATATTTACACCTGATGAAATAAAAAAAAAAATTAAAGAATTCTGAATTTAAAGTAATAGACACTGGCTTAGAACATGGCTCAGTTACTATAGTTTTTAAAAATAGTAAGTTTGAATTAACTACATTAAGAAAAGACTTAAAAACTGATGGAAGGTATGCTGAGATTCAAATCATTGATAATTGGATAGAAGATTCAAAAAGAAGAGATTTTACTATAAATGCAATCTACCTAAATAAAAAAGGTAAAATATTTGATCCTCAACATGGCATAAATGATTTAAATAATAATACCGTAAAATTCATAGGTGATCCTCAAACTAGGATTGAAGAAGATTTTCTAAGAATTATTAGATATATAAGGTTTTCAATTCAATATAATTCAAACACAGAAAATTCTACACTTAAAGCGATTAGATTAAATATAAGTGGAATCAAAAAACTTTCTAAAGAAAGAGTTCTGTCTGAATTATTTAAAATACTTAAACTCGAAAATTTTTTTAGAATTGTTGATAGCAAGGAACTTATTGAAATTTTTAATTTAATATTTCCAGAATTTGAAAATGTTAATCGATTTAAAAATTTTAAATTTATTCAGAATCATTTAAAAAAAACTGACATTTTATTGTTGGGAATTTTATTAATAGACAAAAAGAATAATCATGAGTATTTTTCTCATAAATACAAAGTGCCTAAAAAGATCAATGAAAATTTAATTTTACTAAGTGAAAAATACAAGGAAAGTAAAGATGACTTAGATTTCTTTAAAAAGAAATTGAAAGTCAATTACTATAAAATAGGTATTGAAAATTTGAAGATATTATATTGTTTAAATTTATTAGATAAAAAAAAAATTTCAGAAAAAGAGTTTGAATTTTTTAAGTCGATAAAAAAAGTATCTATTCCTAAATTTCCTTACGACGGTAAATCTTTGCTTAAAAAAGGCTTTAAAGAGGGAAAGCAGATTGGAGAAATTTTAAAAGAAGCAGAAAAAAGCTGGATTAAAAATAATTTTAATCTTTCCTCACAAGACTTTGAATTGATAGTAAAAAAAAATATAAATATTAATTAGATATATTCTACTTCTAATATCTCGAAATTTTTTTCTCCTGAAGGAGTGTTAACTGAAGCCATTTCATTACAATTTTTACCAATCAAAGCTCTACCTATAGGACTCTTAAAGTATATCAAGTTATTATTTATATCTGCCTCATCTTTTCCTACTAATTTATATTGAATTTTCTTTTTTGTTTCTAAATTTTGTAAAGTTATTGTTGAACCAAAAATAACTTTTCCATTATTTTCCATTTTTGTTACATCAATTAAATTTGCCCTTGCGATGGTATCATTAATTGATAATATTCTACCCTCAAGTTTTGCTTGTTGTTCTTTAGCTGCGTGATACTCAGCGTTCTCTTTTAAATCACCGTGAGATCTTGCCTCAGAAATAGCTGCGACTATTTTAGGTCGATCCTTATTTTTTAAATTTTCTAATTCTTTTTTAAGTTTCTCCAAACCGCTTATTGTAATTGGTTCTTTATCCATTTGACTTACCATTTTACTTCAGGAGGAAGAGACATTAAAATTGCCTCTGTATTTCCTCCAGAATTTAATCCAAATTTTGTTCCTCGATCGTACAATAAATTAAACTCAACATAACGACCACGTTTAATTAACTGCTTCTCTTTTTCTTTGCTATTAAATTTTTTTTTCATTTTCTTTTTAATTATACTATTGGATATTTCTATAAAGGAAATTCCTACTTCTCTTACAAATTTAAAATCTTTTTCCCAGTTTTTATCCTCGTAGTCAAAAAATATACCACCTATACCTCGAGGCTCATTTCTATGTGGTAAAAAAAAATACTTATCACATGAACTTTTGTATTTATCATAACTTTTACTATTTTCTTTACAAACATTTTTAAGCTTAGAATGAAAATATATTTCCTCTTTTTTATCTTTTATACAAGGAGTTAAATCTATTCCACCCCCAAACCAACTTTGAGAGGTAACTATAAATCTTGTATTGAAGTGAATCGCTGGTATTTTTGGATTTTTCATATGTGCTACTACTGAAATTCCTGATGCCCAATATCTTCCATCTTTTTGAGCACCAGGTATTGATTTACGAAATTGTTTTGAAAATTTACCAGATACAGTGGATTTATTGACGCCGACTTTGTCGAATATCTTACCATTTTTTAAAATTTTATATGTTCCACCACCATTTATACTTACATTTTTCCTCCAATTAGTAGAAATAAATTTTTTTTTTACTTTTTAATTCCCCTTCAAGATTTTCAAAATGATTACAAATTTGCTCTTGTAAATATGAAAACCATTTTTCAGAAAAATTTTTTTTATCTTTAATATTCATTATTAAATTTTTTTTAATTGCCTTAGAGCTTCCGCAGCTGAAATAGACGTAGCCAAAGCCACATTTAAAGATCTTGTGTTGGAAGATATCGGAATTTTTAAGCTATTTTTTAAAAGTTGGTGTATTCGACTGGGAACACCTTTGCTTTCTCTTCCCATTAGAATAATATCGTCTTCTTCAAATTTAAAATTAAATAAAGATTTTTTTGCTTTAGTTGACATTAATATTATTCTTGAATTATTATTATTTTTTTTTAGGCTTTCAAAACTATCATATCTTATAATATTATTTATATTTATATAATCCATGATTACTCTTTTAAATCTAGAGTCGTTCAAGTTAAAGCCACAAGGCTCAATTATATGTGTTTTTATTCCCAAACAAGCGCAAAGCCTTAGAATTGAAGCGGTGTTTTGTGGAATATCTGGTTTATAAAGAGCAATACTAATCATTATCAATAATATTATGTGTCATTCTGACCCTAGAAAATGTTAATTTTCTGTCTTATTTAATAAATAAGAGTATAAACATCAATATGGACAAATCAGAA
>MDTB01081441.1_pt1 | contig 14934 bp, 12 predicted proteins | sample 811161 | NCBI WGS metagenome assembly MDTB01 (sample SAMN05326650, study PRJNA326480) | marine metagenome | isolation source: seawater | place: Mediterranean Sea | collected 2009
TTAATAATTATTCTATTTTTTTTATTTTTATAATTTTATTTCTTTATCTTAATCTTAAGAATAAAATATTTTTAGGGGATAGTGGTAATTATATAATTTCAAGCCTTGTGGGTGTAAATTTAATAAAAGAAAATTTATCTAATCCAAACTTATTTTATGTTGAAGAGATATTATTACTTTTTCTTATACCTGGATTAGACTTAATAAGGTTATTTTTTTACAGAATAAAAAACAAAAAAAATCCATTCGTTGGAGATAATGAGCATTTTCATCATCTACTAATAAATAAATTCAGCTTAAAAAAAACACTTATTATTTATTCTGCTTTGATAAGTGTTCCATTGATTATTTTAAAAATAAATGAAGATTTATTGTTTTTTTCGATAATAATATCAACATTAATTTACATTTATCTCATTAAAAAACTTTATATAAAAAGAAATTAACTTTTAGTTTTTTTTATTAGGTAAATATAATTTGAAATTAAAAACCAAAAAATAAAAGCATAATTTGTGGTAAATATGCTTCCAGTAGTTTTTATAGGGAAAACAAAAGACAGGATTAGACAAAAAAGTAAGCTTATACCAAAATTTTTGTAATACTTTTCTTTAAAGAAAGGTGTGGCTAAATAAAAAAGAAAAATTAAAAATATTAAATAACCTAAAATTCCATTATCAGATAGTATTTCAAAGTGAAAATTATGAGGATGAGTGCTACATTTAGATATATTTATGCTTTCAAAATATTTTTTTTGATATTCAAAACATATAATTCGATAATTCCTAAATCCAGAACCTAAAATAATATTTTTTTTAAAAATCTCGATTGATCTTTCGAAGTGACCTTGCCATTTATGAATTGGAATAAATTCATTTATATCAATTTTATCTGAAACTTTTAATGTATCTTCAACTTTCAATTCATTTGTTTGGATATTTATAGATTTCTGTAATATTTCATAAACTGGATACTTATTCTTTAAGAAACTTAAATTATATATTAAAAATAACGACAAAATTACGATAATACTGGACGTAAAAAATATATGTAATTTATTTTTTGAAAAGAAAAATAAAAATAAAAGGAAATACAAACCAGTTAAAAATGAAGTTCGTTCCCCTGTTATTAATACAAAAATCAATAAAATAATTAAAATTAAGTATATTGTTTTTTGTTTAATTAAATTAAAAAAACTTAAAAATGATAAAGTCAATATCCCAAAATTTAATGTAAAAAATCCTACTATCATTTCATCGCCAAATGGACCTGTTATTCTGTTATAAGCAAAGAAATAATCATAACCGAAAAAGTCTTTTCCAAAAACTAGCTGAACCAAAGAATCTAGAATTACAAAAAAAATTATAATTAGATAAACTTTTATTATAATTTTTATTTTATCATCTTGTAAATTTAATAATAAAAAAATATAGCAAACAGAAAATAGAAAAAATCTAGAATATAAAACAAATTTTTTACTAGAAAATATTTGTGTTTCAGAATTGATTAAATTAAGTAGGACAAATATTAAAAATATAGTTAAGTGAATTTTATATTTATAAAAGACAGTTTTAAAAAAACTTTTTTCTTTATAAAAAAAAGATAAAAAAATGAATAATATTAGGGATAAATTTATTAATAAGGATCCAGCTATATAAAATATTGGGATTAATAACGTTAAAAGAAATATTATATTATCTTTATTAAAGTTTTTCTTTATAGAAATCATTTTTTTTGGCTATTTTACCTCTTGAAAATTCAAAAATTTCATCTGCATTTTTTAAAACATTAATATCGTGAGAAATTAAAATTAGAGATATTTTCTTTTTAAGACTATAAACCATTGATAAAATTTTATCCTCTGTTTCTTTATCAAGGCCATTAGTAGCTTCATCTAAAATTAGTAACTCAGGATTTTTATAAAGTGCTCTAGCTATTCCAATTCTTTTTCTTTGACCACCTGATATATTTTGACCCATTTCACCAACATTAGTGTTAATTTTATTTGGTAAACTAGAAATAAAATTATTTAGTTGTGTGCTTTCAATTATTTTATCTAGAAGATTATCATCAATATCTTTAGAATTGGATGAGAAAATAATATTATTTTTAATTGTATCATTCAGTAAAATTGTGTTTTGGGTTACATATGAAATTTGATTTTGCCATTTTCTTATAAGATCTTCGTTATTTATTTTTATCCCATCAACCTGAATATTGCCTTTGTCTGGGGGTAATAGGCATGACATTATGTCTACTAATGTACTTTTTCCTTCACCACTTACACCAAATATGCCTATAGAATTTCCTTTAATTATATTCAAATTTAATCCTTCAATTACATTTTTGTTTCTACCTGAATATTTGAAGTATATATTTTTTAATTCAATTTTGTCTTTAAACGGAATTCTATTATTATCACTTGAAATTTTACTATTTAGATGAAGATCTTTATGAATTGAATTTAGAACAACCTTTGCTAAACTTATAGTTTGATAAGAATAAATTATTTTTTGAAAAGATGGCACTATTCTGTACGCAACTGCAATAAAAAAACCTGTAGATGTTAAAATATCATTTTTATCAAAATCAAACACTGTCATTATCATAATTACAACACTTAAAGAAAGAATTCCAAAAATTTCAAAAATAGATCTTGGCAAAACTTTTATTGCAACAATTTTTTTTTGGAGAGAAGCAAGTTCCTTAACATATGAGTTAAAATTTTTTGTTACAAATTCTCTTTTATTGTCGATAATAATGCTCTTGATGTTTTGAAAAGTGTTATTAAGTAAATTTATCTTTAAATGATCATATAATTTTCTCTTTTTTCCCCAACTATTTGATAGATTGCCAATAACCTTCATCAAAATTGCACCAACAATAAAAAATAGTAAAAAAATAAAACCTACTTTATGCAGATCTAAAAAAATGATCAAAGTAGTAAATGAAAAAATTATTAATATTTCAGAAGATATAGTTATAGTTTGGCTTACGAACCCTCTGGTAAAATTTAAAAAGTCTACAGATAATTTTGAGATTAATGAGGACGAAGTATTTTGAGAAAAAAAAGGAAATTTTTGTGATAAATATTTAAATATTAATTGCTCAGAAAAAGATGTTTCAATGCTTTCAACAAATTTACATTGATAGTAATTGATTATAAAAATAAGTATGTTTTTTATTGAAAATAAGAGAACAAAAAATATCAAAAAATAATAAATAAAATTTTCAGAGATTAAGATATTTTGGATATACGGATAACTATCTGTTGTTAAAAAATGAAGTTTTCCAATAAATTTAACTGGGTCTAAAATGATTGATATTAAAGGTATAACTAGTCCTATACTTAATAACTCAAGAAAAATTATTATAATTGATAAAAAAATCAAAATCCAAAAATTTAATTTTTGTATATTATTTAATAATTTATAAAAAGTTAAGAAACTCATCTTTATCTTAATTATGATTTGCTTTGATTTTAAATTTAGGAAATAACCAAATAAATTTGGTATTTTTTAATTTAAATTTTTTAAATTTTTCAAATATAGTTTTTTTAAAATGCCAAATTAAAAAAACAATATAATCTGGTTTATCTTTAAAAATATATTTTTCATCTTTAATTAAAATATTTGTTTTAGGTGTATAACATTTAAACTTTTCAGGATTAACGTCATATATTCCATTCATTATATTATTATCTATATTGCAAAATTGAAGTGTTACATTACCTTTTGTAGACGCACCGAAACCATAAATTTTACTTTGTTTAATTTTTGATAGTTTTTTTTTTATTTGTACTTGCAGTTTTGTTATTTTTTTTGCAAATCTTTTATATGTGGATAATTGCTCAATTTTAATTTTTTTTTCCAATTTAATTAATTTTTTTATTTTTTTTATATTTGTTTTATGAGAGGAGTTTTTAAATGCTAAATCAAAGTTAATACTCCCTCCATTGATTGAATTTCTGTTATAATTAATAATTTTTAAATTAGTCTGATTAATTAAATAATTAAATGATGTAAAACTAAAATATGTCAAATGCTCTTGGCAGAAAGTATCAAAAGATAATGTTGAAATTATATCTGGAAGATAAGCAATTTCTACATGAAAAATTCCATTTTTATTGAGAATTTTTTCAACTAATTTACAAAATATTAGAGGATTTTTTAAATCATAGAACATTGCAATTGAAGTAACTAATTTAAATTTTTTGTTTTTAAAAAATTTCAATGATTTATTATCAAATATTTTTGGTAATATTTTAGTTCCTTTTTGATAATTTTTTTTGAATTTATTTGCAGTTGGATCGCAACCTGTTTTGTTAATTGATTTAGAAAAAAAATTTAAAAAAGTTCCATCATTACTTCCAATATCTAAAATATTATCGTTTTTTTTAATATTAGCTTTCTTTAATAAATATTTATATTTAAAATTCAAATGTTCAATCATTGACTTATTTAGACTAGATCTATAACCGTAATTATTACCAAATAAATATTTATGATTATAATTATGCTTCAATTGTAATAATTTTGACTCTTCAGAAAATACTAGAGTCAGTGGTGTAATTTTGATTTTTGTGTTTTTTTTTTTAGGAAACACACCTGTTAAAGAAATATTTCCAAAATCAATTATTTTTTTTATATTCTTATCAGGTGAAATTCTACATTTTTTAATTGTTGAATAAATTTTTCCCATTTAGATTTTAAAATTAAATTTCAATTTGTTTAATTTAGTATTGAACTGGTATTTCTATCAAAACATATAATATTTTAAAGAAAATATTAGTTTTTAATTTAATAAAGTTGATATAGCTAATTATTTCAATTAAAAATATTCTTTTTTAAACTATGAAAATTAATCATCCAAAAAGAAAATCTTTAAAAGAAGTTAAAAAATTTTTTAATAAGAAATATCCGAATATAATTAAGATATTAAATGATAGAATTGAAAAAAAGTTAACAAAGCCCCCCTACCCAGGAATTTATTACTATCTTTATTATTTATATAATTTGGTCAAATTAAATAAAAGATTAGTTATCTTAGAATTTGGCTCAGGATGGAGTAGTTTAATTTTTATAATTGCTTTAAACGAATTGCTTAAAGAAAATTCAAAATTATTACAAAAAATGAAAATTAATAAAGATCATGAAATTTATATTTTAGAGAATAGTAAAAAATACTTAAATTTTACCAAAAAACGTATTAATAAATATTTTAAAAATTCAAATAATAAACAATTTTGTAAAATTAATTACTTACACTCAGACGTTTATATGTCCAAATTTAATAATAGAATTGTTACCGAATATCAAAAATTACCACTATGTAACCCTGATTTTATCTATCTGGATGGACCTGATCAATTTAATGTAAAAGGGCAAGTCAATGGTTTCTCAACAAGACATAAAAATTTGATGCCAATGGTTTCGGATTTATTAAAAATTGAATATTTTCTTATGCCTGGCACTATTATTCTAGTTGATGGAAGAGCTGCAAATGCAAGATTTCTCAAAGATCATTTTAAAAGAAAATGGAAATACAAATATGATAGTACGAATGATTTTCATACTTTTTTTTTAATGGAGAAATCACTAGGAAAAATTAATTCAAAAATTTTGAAGTTTTTTAATTAATAAAGTTTGGTAGTAGAAAAATTTTATTTGGTTATTTTGATTAAGGCTACTGACCTTGATGATAAAAATATTTTTTTACTGTTTGTTATTGGTGAGATATTTTTACAATCATTTTCGGTACATTTTTTCCAATTATTGTTTAAATAAATATAAAATATTTTTTCAATTCTTCTAGCTTTAACATTTTTCAAAATATTATTTAAACTGTTTTTATCAAATTGTCGTAAATTTTTATATTTACCACCTTTGCCAAAAGGTAATGTCAAAAAAATTTGACCACCTGGTTTTAAAATATTCAAAAATTTTTGAAGAACTTTTAATTGTTTATTTTTAGTTTTTGTTTCTTTTAATAAAGTTTTTTTATTATAATTATAAAAACTATTATCAAATCCAACATGTTCTAAAGTTGATATACAAGTAATAACATCAAATGTATTTTTTGAATATTTTAAATTTATAAAATCTGAGTAAATATATTGAATACCTAAATATTCAAAATTTTTTTTTTCAGGGTATAAAGTAACAATATTTATCTTAAAATTATTTAACAACTTTTTTAACAAATACTTGAAATTTAAAGTAGAGCCAGCATCTAATAATTTTCCTCTTTTTTTTTTTAATTCACTCATTACCCATGGTATTTCTACTATTCTTTCATCAAAATACTTATCAAAGTTAACTTTTCTACCTTTTAAAATTTTACTAATTAAATAATTTTTATATGTTTCATAACCTCTTGCAAAAGTTTTTGGAAACAAGAAAAAATAAATTATTGCTATAATATTTCTTATGCTCATTTTTTAAATCTATTAAAGATGATAATTTTTAAATAATTGAAAGAAAAATTAAATGGTTGATAATGAATAATTTTGAATAATTCTATAAATATATTTTTAAAAAAAAAGGGCCTAAAAATATTAAAAAATAGCAGATAAGCACCAGTTAAAACTAAATATGTATAAATTTTATCATTTATAGTTTTATCACTAATTAGCCCTTTTTCAAAAAAACAAACCCTAGAAAGCCAATATCCAATTCTTAACAAATTACTTCCATAAATAACACTAATAGATTTTTCATGGCTTGAAAATTTAGCAACAAATGGAGTAAAAAAATTTATTTTTTTTTTGGATCTAGCAACTAACATTAAATAAATCAACAAATCTGGACCTATTTCTTTTTCAAGTAAAAAAAAATTTCTAAATTTATTATTTTTTACAAAGTTAAGTACAGTGTGCTTCCATTGGGTAAGAAAATTTAATTCATATGATGTACATATAGGACTCAAAGGTAAAATTATATTATATTTTAAATCTTTAATTTTTAAAAAGTTATTAATATTAAGACCGTTGTAACTAAGTAAAATATCTTTTGCATTAATACTAGTGTACTCTAATTTTCTAAATGATACTTTTTCACTTAAGTCTTTAACAATTCCATACCCAAACGAAAAAGTTTTACCATCGTTGAAATTTTTTTTATGAATTTTGGTAATATTTTTACTTAATTCATCGTCATCATATAAAAATGATACATATTTCGTTTTAATAAATTTGAGCGATTCAAAGCAACCTTTCTGTATACCTCTGGATCTTTGTCTAAATAATTTGATATTTTTTATGTTTTTTACAATTTTTTTATTTTTTAAATGAAAATCATCATTACTGGCATCTATAATAATATAATTATATAATTTTCCATTAAAATTTTTTTTACATCTATCAATTTGTTTTTTAAGAAAATTAGATCTATTTTTCGTAGGAATCACAAAAGTAAGTTTTTTATTTTTTTTCACAAGTAAAATCCAATAAATCTAAGCTTTTAATTTAATTTTTTTTGCGTAAAGTTCAGCTAATTCAAAATCAAGCTTGGTATCAATATTAAAGGCCCTATTTTTAGGCGTAATTATTGGTGTAGAGATTTTACCGATCAAAGAACCTTTTTTTAAAATTTCAGTTTTAACTAGATATATAGCCCCACTTCTTAAATAAATTTTTTTTAAATCTTGGCGTCTGACATTTTCTCTCTTCTCAGCAAAATTTGGTCTTGTTATTCTATTTTTTTTTATTAATTTCATTCTGGCTGGATGATACCCTTCAACATCAACTAAGGAAATCACCGAGTCTGATTTTTTCTTTTTAAATAATTTGATTGCTTTATTTATATCTTTTTTTGTTCTAAAAGGACAAGTTGGCTGCAAAAACATTACTGCATCAAAAAAAATATTTTTTTTTTGATAAAATTTTATTGCATGTTGCATAACTTTTATTCCTTTAGTTTTATCATCTGAAATATTTTTTGGTCTAATAAAAGGAACTTCACAATTATATTTCAAAGCAATTTTTTTAATTTTTTTTGAGTCTGTTGATACTATAACTTTATTTAGCACGCTCCTTTTAGCAGTTTTAATTGACCAATAAATTAGTGGTTTATTATTGAATAACTTTATATTTTTTAACTTTAAAGACTTTGAACCAATTCTTGCCGGAATGATGCCTAAAATTTTCATTTTTTTTAGCTATAGTTATTAATGTTGTTTTTTTTTTTAAATTACATATAGATTAGATTATCAAATTAATAAATTATAATAAAAGGCTTAATTAAAAAAACCTAAAAATGCTTAAAAATATTTGTGTTGTCATAAATAACAGAGCTAATTATGCTAGAGTCAAATCATTGCTTAAGGAAATAAACTCTTCTTCAAAATTTAAACTTCAAATAGTTATAGGAGCATCAACTTTACTTGACAAATATGGTAATCTTGAGACTATTTTAAAAAAAGATAAATTTTCAGTTTCTCATAAATATTACTCGATTATTGAGGGTGGAATAAATTTAACAATGACTAAATCTGCAGGTTTAACACTCTTAGAAATTGGAAATGTATTTCACAAATTACAGCCTGATCTTGTATTTGTGATTGCTGACAGATTTGAAAATTTACCAGTGGCAATTGCTGCAAGTTATATGAATATACCACTTGCTCATTTGCAAGGAGGAGAGGTGACAGGATCAATAGATGAAAAAGTAAGACATGCTATTACAAAACTTTCTGATTTACATTTTGTTTGCACTAATAGGTCAAAAGATTTTGTAATAAGAATGGGGGAGGATAAAAAAGTAGTATTCAATACTGGATGCCCTTCACTAGATATAATAAATAAATCAAAATTAAAAAAATTTGACACTAATGACTTAAGATTAATCAAAAAAAGTTTGATTAGTAAAAAATATATAGTTGTTGTTCAACATCCTGTTACTACTGAGTTTAATCAAACTAAAATCCATATTTCAAATACTTTAAAAGCAGTAAAAAAAGCATGTAAAGTTCATAATTTGTCTGCAGTTTGGTTGTGGCCAAATGTTGATGCGGGAACAGATATTATTTCAAAAAAATTAAGAATATTCAAAGAGAGAGATAAAGAAAAAGATAGAATAGTTTTTATAAAAAATTTAAGTCCAGAAGACTACTTAAAACTTATATACAATTCGATCTGTATTGTTGGTAATTCATCATCGGGAATAAGGGAGTCTTCATATTTAGGAATACCTTCAGTAAATATTGGATCTAGACAATCATTCAGAGAGGTTTCGAAAAATGTTATTAGTTGTGATCATAATCCTAAATTAATTTTTAACTCAATAAATAATCAAATAAAAAAATTTAAATATAGGTCTTCAAAGCTTTATGGGAGTGGTAAAGCATCAAAAAAAATAATTGGAATTTTAAAAAAAATAAAATCTATAAATATTAAAAAAAAAATAAGTTACATTTAATTCCCTAATGGTTTATATAAGAAAAATTTTAATGGAATTTTACTATTCCTTTGTTTTTAGTTGGCATAATCACAAATTTTTAAAAAATAAAGTTAATGAGTCAAATAGTATTATAATTGTAGAATCTAATGGATTATATGCCTCACATCTTGCTTATAGTTATATTTGTAGTGTCCTATCAAAAAAATATTCTTGTAAAATAGCTATTTTTAAATCTACATTTTTCAAAAATAACCTTGAAAGAATATTGCATCTAATAGTAAAAAAACTAAATATCTTTCAATATCAAATTTATAGTTCTTTCGGAGGGGACTTATTCTTATATTACAAACAAGTGAATAAGAATGATGGAAAATATATTAAATTTTATAACAGCTTAAAAACTAAAAATGATCTACTCAACTTTAAAATTGATGGAATTCTATATGGCGATTTAATTTATGATAGCTATTTGAGATGGCATGGTGAACCTACAATTAATCTTAAAAATCCACATTTTAAACATTTTTTTTTAAAATCTATAGATTATTATTATTTTTGTAGTTCTTTGTTTTCAAAATATATAATCAAATCTGTAATATTAAGTCATTCAGTATATTTGCCAGCTATCCTTGGAAGAATTGCAATTGAAAAAAAAGGAACATTTTATTGTGCTGGATTAGGCCACCTTTCAAAACTTACTAAAAATGAATATTGTAATGATAACAATATTCATAACTATAGAATTTTACTATCAATGAAAAAAAAAGACAGATTAGTTGGTAGAAACTTAGCAAAAAAAGATTTTAAAAGTAAAATTAAAGGTTTTGGAAATGTAGGCGTAGAGAATTTAAAAATTCATCCTTTTGCAGGTAAAATCAATAAAAATATAATTTCAAATAGTAAAAAAATTAAGATTTTAGTTGCGTCTCATTGTTTTTTTGACTCCCCCCACGTATTTGGAAATTTTTTATTTGATGATTTTTATGAATGGCTTAATTTTTTAGGAAAAATATCCCAGAAAACAGATTATGAGTGGTATTTAAAACCTCACCCAAATAAAATTTATGTAAAACAAAATAAAGAGATTTTAAATAAATTTGTCAATAAATATAAAAAATTTAAACTTGTAGATAATGACTTATCTCACTTTTCATTTATAAATAAAATTGACTTTGTGTTTTCTATCCATGGTACAATAGGAGCAGAACTTGCTTTGTTTAATATTCCAGTTTTAAATGGTTCAAATAATGGAAGATTTTCTAAATACAGATTTAATATTAATCCTAGAGATATTAAAAAATATGAAAAAATTATTTTGAATTTAAAAAATTATCGAAAAATCAAAGTAAATAAAAATGAAGTATATGATGCACACTATATTAACTTGTTACATTACCATTCAAATACCTATGTGAATTTTAATAAAATGTCCAAGGATTTAGGTTGGAAAAATATTACTGGTATAAATGTTATTAAATATTGGCTAAATATATTTAATGTCTCAAAACATAAAAAAATTTTAAGTACAATTTCAAGATTTATTGATAAAAGCGAAAGAAGTAAAAGTTATATGAGATTGAAATAACTTATTCATTCAATCTCCATCTCCCACGATAATTATTAAAAATATCTTTCTCACAATTTTGTAACTCCAAGGATGATTTGGAGTTTGCTTTAAAGTGAAAATCTCTAAAATCTACAATTTTTTTTAATTCTTTTGGCAATATTGAAAATTTATTATCTCTACCACTTAATTTTTGATTTATAGTAAAGTGTTTTTCTATGATACATGCATCATTTGAAATAGCCCAAAATGCATCGTTTGTATCTTTTGAATGTCCAGAATAACCAACTCTTTTGAAATTTTTTTTTAAATGTAAAAATTTATTAAAATTTACATTTATATCATCAAGCGGATAAGAACTTACACAATGAAGTAAAATAATTTTTTTACTCTTTAAATACATTAATTTTTTAAGTTCTTTTTTTTTTAGAGCACCAGTTGAAATAATTACATTTTTAAAATTTTTAATAGCTAATTTAATCAAAGGTATATCATATGCCTCAGAAGAGGGAATTTTTACAATATCTTTATTGATTTTACTATGAATTTTCAGATCTTCCTTAGAAAAAATTGAAGCAAAACAAATTATCTTAATTTTTTTACTATATTTATACAAATCTCTAAATTTATTTAAATCTAAAAAAGATTTATTATAAATATCTCTTCTTCCGTCGTGGTCCCAAGCACCTTTTTTTAAATTTTTAGGATTCCATAACTGAAATTTTACAGCATCGGCTCCATTTTTTTTAGCTGATAGAATCATTTTTTTCGCTAGTTTAAGATTGCCTAAAAAGTTCCAACCGATCTCAGCGACTATAAGTGGTTTATTTTTTAATAAATTCATTATTTTTATTTAATTTGAATAAGAAATATAAGTTTAAAATCTGCCAAAATATATATCCATTTTTTATTTTTTGATTTCGAAACATTTTCCAATGACTAATTACTTTTTTTCTATTTAAAAAATCACATTTATTATACAAGAAATTTTCTTTTAATATATCGTTTGTCCATTCACTAAATACTCCTTCTCTTAACCATTCATTTTGGGGATGAGGAGCATGAATTTTTGGTTTTAACCAATTTTTTTTATATTTAGAGTTTTTTTGCATATATTCTCTAATTAGATATTTATCTAATTTTTTATTATAATTTGACCACATAATCGATTTTTCAACAAAATTGTGCTCTAAAAATGGAATTCTCATTTCTATTGAACTTGCCATTGAGGATCTATCCACAAAGTGAGTTGTTCTTGGTATTTTAATTTTAAAAAAATAATCATTTATACTTTTCAGAAGAGGGCTATTTTTTTCTTTTTTAAATTTAAAGTTACTTACTCTTGAATTGTCAATTAATCTAAATGAGTTTTCTTTTTGATCTTGAAGTCTAATGCTATTATATGATCCAAAACTTTCATCTAATCCATAACCTGATAACATAACATCATAACCATCTTTTTTAGCTTCCTCGCAAATTTTAAATAATCCAAACTGACCGATTCCACCAATTGGGCCTTCATTCTTTACAAAAAGTTTTTCAAAATTATTTATTAAATAGTTTTTTGTAATTACTGATTTTTTAATTTCCTTTTTATAAGATTTCACAAAATTTTTTGCTTCCTCATATTCATATTCTTTACCTTCAAAATCAAATGTATAGGCCATCAAGTTATATTTTTTTTTGTGAAAAGTATAAATAACATGCGCTATAGCAGATGAATCTAGTCCTGAAGAAAGACTTAAAGCAATTTTTTTATCTGAAATAGTATGATTAATAATATTTTTTTCAAAAAATTTTAAATATTTTAATTTAGGTATTCTTTTATTTTTTTTATAATTTATAAAACTATAAAATCTATTAAATGAAATATTATTATTATTTATTAATCCAATTTCTCCTGGCAGCACTTGTTTTATATCTTTATAAAAAGTATCCCTTCCTGAAAAATAATCATTTTTAAAAAAATAATCTTCAATAATTTCTTTATTATAATTTAATTGATTTTTTCTAATTAAATAAGATATAGGTTTTATTTCACTTGAAATAATTATTTTCTCTTTATCATCATAAAAGTATAAGGGTTTTTGTCCAAAGAAATCTCTACCAAAAATTATTTCATTTTTTTTTTGTATTAGGACAAAAGAGAACATTCCCTCAAAATCTAAAACAAAGTCAAATTTTTTTTTTTTGTGAATATAATTTTTTAGAAATACCTCTGTATCACTTAATGTTTTAAATTCTACGCCGACATTGATTTTTTTTCTTAATTTTTTAAAGTTATAAATTTCTCCATTATATAAAAGTGTAAATTTCTCATTTTTGTTAATAAAGTGCATTGGTTGATTTGATCGAGCGTTTATATCCTGTATTTTTAATCTTGAGTGAAACATAAATAATCTATCTTTAATAATAGTTTTTTGAAAGTCTGGGCCTCTATGAATTATTTTTTTTGATGATTTTTTTAAGTTATTAATTTCAGCTTTTCTAAATTTTTTTTTTTTGTTTAAACAGAAAAGAATTCCACACATAATTTATTTTATTTTTTTTATTATTAATTTTTTTATTTCATTTAAGGCTTTGGACTCAGACTCATGTGTTAGGCCTGCGATATGAGGAGTTATCAAAATATTTCTTCTTATTCTAGCGAGTTTAATTAAATTATTACTTTTATTTAAAATTTTATCTTCATTACATAGTACATCTAGAGCCACTTTATCTATATGATTATTTTTTATAAGTTTTATAAGATCTTTTTCTACAAGCAATTCACCTCTAGATATATTTAGAATATATGAGCCTTTTTTAATCTGCCTTAATATTTTGTAGTTAAATATTTTATTAGTTTCGTTTGTTAGTTTTGCAGAAATAATTAAAAAATTAATATTCTTTAAAAATTTTTTAAAATTTAAAATTTTTTTAGCTAAAATATTTTTTTTTACATATGGATCATAAAAAAGTGTGTTATTATTGAATATTCTTAAAAATTTTGCAATATTTTTACCAATTCTTCCAAATCCAAAAATTCCAAATTTAAATTTGCTTAATTCATTACCTCTTAGAATATCCTCTTTATTTCTCCAATTTCCAGATTTTATAACTTTATCAATTACATTAAAATTTCTTATCAATGCTAAAATCATTAAAATACTAAATTCTGACGATGCTGTAATTTTTTTAGTTCTACTCAAAGTATTGAGATTAATAATTTTAATATTTTTTTTTGAGTCCCTAAGATCAATATGGGTAAGACCTGTTGTAGGAGAAAAAATATATTTTAGATTTTTGAACTTATTAGTGAATTTTCCATCTATTTTCTTGTTTTCAATTGAAACAACCAAGGCAATAAATTGATCTTTATTTTTTAATTTATTTATTTCTTCAAACTTACAATAAACTAAATGATATTTTTTTATATTAGAAAAAACTTTTAAAGCTATTTTTTTATTGTATGTAATTAATATTTTTTTTTTCATTAAAAAATAAAGTTTTGACTAACTTTCCTCTATTCTAATTGATTTGGCAATTTGATTTACATTTGAAGGAGGGGATGATTGATTTAGAGATTGAAGTATTACCAATAATTTTGGAATATCAGCATAACTAGTAGGAATTTCTACTTGTCTTGGTTGACCAATCTTAAAATTAAAACCTCCATTTATTTTTGATAGTGCATTTGCAAGCTGGAGAATAGAAATTGGTTTTCCACATCCTACATTAACAATAAAGCTATTTTCATTTAAACTATCTAAAATAAGTTTGGAAAGAAAACTACATAACCATTTAATTTCAACAAAATCTCTTTCACAAGTACCGTCTTTTGTAACATAATTAGCTCCATCAATAATAAACTTTTCATTATTTAAATATTTGTTTTTAATTTGAGAAAATAAATTTTTTTTAAAACTTGGACTAGACTTTATTACTTTACCACTATAACTGCCTGCAATATTGAAAAATCTTAAAATATAATAA
>MDTB01139896.1_pt1 | contig 14934 bp, 17 predicted proteins | sample 811161 | NCBI WGS metagenome assembly MDTB01 (sample SAMN05326650, study PRJNA326480) | marine metagenome | isolation source: seawater | place: Mediterranean Sea | collected 2009
ATAATTTCTGACGGAGGGATTAAGTTCTCAGGAGATATAGCAAAGGCAATAGCAGCAGGTGCTGATGCTATAATGATGGGCTCTATATTTGCTGGAACAGATGAAAGTCCAGGAAAAAAATTTAAAATAAACAATAAATTTTATAAACAATACAGAGGCATGGGATCAATCGGAGCAATGTCAGCAGGGTCTTCTAACAGATATTTTCAAAAAAAATATAAAGATAAATCAAAGTTTGTACCTGAAGGAGTTGATGGAAGAGTTCAATATAAAGGGAATGTCTCAAAAATTATATATCAATTAAAAGGAGGGTTAAGATCATCCATGGGATATGTTGGAGCAAAAAAACTGAATGATATTAAAAAAAACGCAAAATTTATCAAAATTACTAAAGCTGGATTCTATGAAAGCATGGTACATAGTGTAGAAATGATTGAACCAACATTGAATTATAAATTATAACAATGAGATTATTAAAAATTACAATTTCTTTTTTATTCATATTTAACAGCGTTTTTGCTGGAATAAACTATTTTAATGAGGGGTTAGCACTTTTTCAAAAAAAAGAATTTGATAAGGCAAAATTTAAATTTGAGCAAGATATAGTTTTTAATCCAAAAAATGAAAATTCTTACCTATATTTGTCAAAAATTTTTAACGAACAAAAGAAAAAAGAATTAGAAGAACAAAATTTAAATACCGTAATAATACTCAATCCAAAAAATGAAGAAGCAACATTTAATTTAGCTAAACTTAAATTTAAAGATTCAGACTTTGAAGGAAGCAAAAAATTAGTAGAAAAATTATTTATTTTTTGTAAGAATTATTGTAAAAAAGGACAAGACCTTAAAATTCAAATAGAAAATTCCTTGAAGAAATAAATGGCACCCCAAAACTTGAAGGAAAAAATTATAATTATTGATTTTGGCTCACAAGTTACAAAACTTATAGCTAGAAGAATTAGGGATTTTGGAGTTTTTTCAGAAATTTTAACAATTAACGATCTTCATAAAATAAATAATTACCAAGAAATTAAGGGGATAATTTTATCTGGAGGACCTTCAACTGTAACGATAAAAAAATATCCTAAAATACCAAAGGAAATATTTTTAAAAAAAATCCCCATTCTTGGAATTTGTTATGGACTTCAGTTGATAGCTAAATTATTTGGAGGATCTATAGAATCTTTAAAAAAAAAAAGAGAATTTGGAAGAGCTAATATTTATAAAAAAAAACCATCTTTACTTATTAAAAATTTTTTTAATACAAAAAATAAATTTGTTTGGATGAGTCATCAAGATGTCGTAACACGATTACCTAAAGGTTTTAAAGTGATAGCATCAACTTTAAAGTCAAAATTAACAATTATAGAAAATTCACAAAATAAAATATACGGAGTACAATTTCACCCAGAAGTTACGCATACAGAAAATGGAAAAGAAATATTTAAAAATTTTTTATTTTCTATTTGTAAAGTTAAAAGGAGATGGCGTATCGCTTCTGAAACAACTAGATTAATAAAAGAAATTAGACAAACTGTAAAGAAAGATAAAGTTATTTGTGCTCTATCAGGAGGTGTAGATAGTAGTGTTGTTGCTTTATTGGTTAATAAAGCTATTAAAAAGAATCTTATATGTATAATGGTAGATACAGGATTGATGAGAAAGAATGAATTTAAAGATTCATATAATATATTTAAAAGAAAATATAAACTAAACGTAAAATTAATTAACGCCTCTAAATTATATTTCAAAAAACTTAAAAATATTCATAATCCAGAAAAAAAAAGAAAAATTATAGGTAATTTATTTATAAAGATTTTTGAAAAAGAGTCCAAAAAATATAAATCTATAAAATATCTTGCTCAAGGAACTCTTTACCCTGATATTATTGAAAGTAGATCTGCTACTGGAAGTCAGTCATCTAAAATTAAATCTCATCATAATGTTGGGGGATTACCAAAAAAGATGAACTTAAAGTTAATAGAACCTCTCAAAGAATTTTTTAAGGATGAGGTTCGGGTTTTAGGAAAATCCTTAGGATTAGAGGATAGCATAAGAAATAAACATCCTTTTCCTGGGCCAGGTCTTGCAATTAGAATAATTGGGCATATTACAGCTAAAAAAATTAAAATTCTTCAAGATGCCGACCATATTTATATTAATGAACTAATTAAACACAGACTTTACAATAAGATTTGGCAAGCTTATGCTGGCTTATTACCTATGAAAACAGTTGGAGTAATGGGAGATTCTAGAACTTATGAATATACTTGTTTGTTGAGAGCAGTTGTTTCAGAAGATGGTATGACAGCAGACTATTTTAATTTTCCAAAGGATTTTTTGGATAAAATTTCAAATAAAATCGTTAATGGAGTACCAGGTATTAACAGAGTAGTATATGATATAACTTCTAAACCACCCAGCACTATCGAATTAGAATAATGTCTAAAAAAATAAAAAAGATATTAGCAAAAAAAAATAAAACAAAAATTGTAAGCTTGACAGCATATTCAAAAAATATTGCACAAATTTTAGATAAATACTGCGATATAACCTTAGTAGGAGACTCGATGGCTAATGTTTTATATGGTATGAAAAATACTCACAAGATAACATTAGACACAATCATTCAGCACAGCATTAGTGTAAGAAAAGGAATAAAAAAATCTCTATTAGTGGTCGACATGCCAAAAGGTTCATACAAAAATCCGTCTCAAGCAAAAAAAATGCAAAATTAATTTTTAAAAAAACTAATTGTGATGCAGTTAAAATAGAAAGTAATAATAAAAATTTCAAAATTATAAGGGAGATAACAAAAGCTAAGATACCTGTAATGGGGCATATAGGATATACTCCTCAATTTAAAAATAGCTTCAAAGTTGAAGGAAAAAAGAAACAAGAGGCCAAAAAATTAATTAAAGAATCAAAATTAATAGAAAAAGCAGGTGCATTTTCAATAGTTTTAGAATGCATCACACCCAATACAGCAAAGAAAATCACAAATATATTAAAAATACCTACAATTGGAATAGGATCTTCATCTAACTGTGATGGGCAAATTTTAGTGACAGACGATATCATCGGTTTAAGTGGTTTTTATCCAAAATTTGTAAAAAAATATATCAATCTAAATACAATAATTGAAAAAGCTGTAAAAAAATATAGTAAAGAGGTAAAAACCAAAATATTTCCCAAAAACAAAAACTTTTTATATGGAAAATGAAACAAAAATAAGTTCTTTTGAAAAAATAGAAAATTTTATAAAAAATAATAAAAAAATCTTATTATCAATTTTGACTTTAGTAATATTTTTTTTGATTGGCTTTAGTTACTTAAACTACAACCAAAAGTCCAAGAATGAAAGAATTTCAGAAAAATTTATTCAAGCAGGACTATACCTTTCTCTGAACAAACAAGAAGAGTCTAAAAAATTGTATAAAGAGATAGTAAGGAGCAAAAATACATTTTATTCATTGTTAGCACTAAACAATATTCTTGATAATGAACTTGAAACAAATACAGAAGAAGTTTTGAAACTTTTTAATATAGTTGAAAATATAAAAATAGAGAAAGAACAAAAAAATTTAGTCAAATTAAAAAAGGGCTTATATTTAATACAGATATCTAGAGATAATGAAGGTAAGAAATTACTTAATGAAATTATCTCTGATAACTCCATATGGAAGGAAACTGCATCTGAAATATCGAAATTTTAAAATAGTAAATATAAAAAATGCATGAAAAAATACATATTATTAATTTTCTTTTTAATTACTTCTCATTGTTCATTTGATAATAAGACTGGTATTTGGAATAATAGTAATACAGTAGATTTAAAAAAGACCGATAGATTTAAAGATTTTGAAACACTTTATACAAAAGAAAAATCTTTTTACAAAATTATTGTTCCTGATAAGACTTTGAATCTCATATTAGACCCAATTAATAAAAACAAGCAATGGTCTGACGAATTTTATCAAGAGTCTAACAATCTTGATAATTTCGAATATAATAATTTAAATGAAATAATCTTTAAAAGTAAAAAAATAAGCAGTCACACAATAAAAGATCAAATATTATTTGATGGGAAAAAAATTGTAACTGCAGACATTAAAGGTAATGTATTTATTTATTCCGTAGATAAAAAAGAAGTTACTTACAAATACAATTTTTACAAAAAAAAATTTAAAAAAATAAAAAAAAATCTGAATATCATTATTGAAGAGAATGTTGTTTATATCTCAGATAATTTAGGCTATTTTTATGCATTAGATTATAAAGATAAAAAATTGTTATGGGCTAAAAATTTCAAGATTCCATTTAGATCAAATATAAAAATATTTGATGAAAAAATTATTACTGCAGATCAAAATAACGTACTTTATATTCTTAATAAATTTAATGGTGCTCAATTAAAATTTATACCTACAGAAGAAACAATTATAAAAAGTGATTTTATCAACTCATTAGCAATTTACAAAGAAAATCTAATTTATTTAAATACATTTGGTTCTCTTTATTCAATTGATATTAAAAATTTAAAGATAAATTGGTTTGCTAATTTCAAGCAATCTCTTGATTTAAATCCTTCTAACCTATTTTACTCAAACCCTGTTGTGGTATTTAAAGATAGAATTATAGTTTCCACAGACCCTTATTTATATATTTTAAACGTAAATAATGGATCAATAATTTATAAAACAGCTATAACTTCTATAGTTAAACCAGTACTTTCGGGAAAATATTTATTTGTTATTACTAAGGACAATTTACTAGTATCTATAAACATAGAAACAGGTATGATTATGTATTCTCTTGATATATCCCAAGAAATTGCAGATTTTTTAAACACAAAGAATAAATCAATAAGTATAAGATCTTTATCACTAGGAAATAATAATTTACTTATATTTTTGCATAATTCATATTTGATATCTTTTCATAAAAACGGAAAGATAGAAAAAATAGAAAAACTTAAGAGTAAATTAGGAACCTCTCCAATTTTTATAGATAAATCGATTTTATTTTTAAACAAAAAAAATAAATTGATAATTTTAAATTAGTTATTAGACTTTCCACTTAGCAATGATAATTGAGTAATTTTTGATTGACCTAAATTATCTTCAGGTTTTACTGGATATTCACCTGTGAAATAATGATCACTAAATTGAGGGTATGCATTATTCCTTTTTCCTTTTTCTAAACCCTCATAAAGTCCGTCTAAACTTAAAAATTTCAGTGACTCTGCTCTAATATATTTACACATTTCTTCATTATTTTTTTTAGAAGCCAGAAGCTCATTCTTTGTAGGCATATCTACCCCATAAAAATCTGGAAATTTTATTTCCGGGCATGCAATTCTGACATGTACTTCCTTAGCGCCAGCTTCATAGAGCATTTTAACAATCTTATAACACGTTGTTCCTCTCACTAAAGAGTCATCGATCAAAACAATAGATTTGTTTTTTACAATACTTTTTGTTGAACTTAATTTTAATTTTACCCCCAAACTTCTTATATTCTGTGAAGGTTCAATAAAAGTTCTGCCAACATAATGATTTCTTATTAAGCCAAGTTCAAATCTTTTTTTTGAATATTCAGCATAGCCTAGTGCGGCTGGAACTCCCGAGTCTGGAACGGGAATGACTATATCAGCATTTACATTAGATTCTTTTGCTAACTGTATTCCAAAATTTTTTCGATACTCATATGCACACTTCCCATCAATTAAACTATCTGGTCTAGCAAAATAGATATACTCAAATACACAAGGCCTCGCTTTTTGTTTACGAAATGGTTTAATACTACTTATTTCATTATTTTCTATTACAACTATTTCACCATTTTCTACCTCTCTTAAAAAAGTTGCACCTACGATGTCTAATGCACAAGTTTCTGAAGCTAAGATGAATGAATCTTTTAATTTTCCAATTACTAAAGGTCTTATTCCAAAAGGATCTCTAACACCTATCATTTTTTTGTTCGTCAAAATGACCAAAGAATATCCTCCATGTATTTGAAAAAGAGCATCAATCAATTTATCAATCATTTTACTCCTTTTTGATTTAGCAATTAATTGTACAATTGTTTCAGTATCGCTGGTAGTTCTAAAGATTGCACCTTCCTTAACCAATCGTTCTCTCAAAATTAATGCATTTGTTAAGTTGCCGTTATGAGCAATAGTTAAACCTCCTAAATGAAGATCAGCAAAGAAGGGCTGTATATTTCTTAAAGATGTTTCTCCTGTAGTAGAATATCGATTATGGCCTATAGCAAATTTTCCAGGCAATTTATTTATGACATTACTTTTTGTAAAATGATCTCCGACTAAACCTTGTCTTTTTTCCGAATGATAGTTCTTGCCATCATAAGTAACTATTCCACACCCTTCTTGACCTCGGTGTTGGAGAGCATGTAGTCCTAAGGCTGTCAGTGCTGATGCGTCGTCATGATTAGATATGCCAAATACTCCACATTCTTCTCTAAGTTTATCTGATTTAAATTTTTTCAATTTTATCTTTTGTATCAATGAAATCTTCATTAGAAGGAAATTCTTTTATAAGTATCTCACTTCCTTTTTTTACTAAATTAAATGAAATTGCATCTTCTGCTGATATACCCCAATTTTGATAAGGATAAAACCAATTTAATATGGAAAACAAACAGATGGAAACTACATAGCCTTTGAAAAATCCAAATAATAAGCCAAATGTTTTGTCAATAGAGCCTACTCCTGTCCAAGTAACAGCTCTACTTAAGGATTTACCAGCAACAATAGTTAAGAATATAGTACAAACGAATACTACGATTCCAATACCAAAATTATTTATAAACTCTGACTCTATATAATCATTAACCCAAGGTTGCAATTTTGGAACCAAAACAATTGTTACTATTAAAGCAAAAACCCATTTCATAAAAGAGATAAAGCTTAAAGAAAAACCTTTTAAAAAGCATTGAATTACAAAATATATCATTAGTATTAAAAAAATTATATCAAACAAATTTACGTTATCGAAAATTCTAAAAAAATCCTGCATTGTATTTTAGATAGTTTTTTCTAAACCAAAAGGTTTCAAAATTAGTATTAATTTTGGAAGTAAGGTTAAAACTGAAATTAAAGCCAATAACATAGCTATTCCAGTGAATATCCCAAAATATATCGTCGGAATAAAGTTAGATAGCACTAAAATTGAAAATCCAAAAACTATAGTTATCGAAGTATTCAAAATTGCTATTCCTACAGTGCTATGACATCTATCCAAAGTTTTTTTGTAATCATTTATTTTTTTAAATTCTTCTTTAAAACGATATATATAATGAATACTATTATCTACAGCTATACCTATTGTGATGGCAGCAATAGTGATTGTCATCATATCAAGAGGAATTCCAACTAAACCAATAATTCCTAATATAAAAAATGCTGCTATAAAATTTGGGACAACACCTATAAATGCCAACATTATATTTCTAAAAAGAACAAAAAACATAGCTGATATACCCATCATTACTATTCCTAAAGTTAATATTTGTGATTTAAAAAGACTTTGTAATAAATTATTAAATAAGATTAATACTCCTGCAAGTTTATATTCATTTTTTTCTAAACTTAATTTAGTATTTAATTCAGTATTTATCTTTTGAATTAAATCGTTTCGTCTTAGATTTTCTAGTGAGTCTTTTATTCTAACGCTTATTCTTGCTTCATTTTTTTCAACTGAAATGTATGGTGATACAATTTCTTTTTTTATAACATCAGGAATTTTACTATATAAAACAGCAATTTCGAGACTTTGTAGTTCTTTATTATTTAAATCTTCAGCAACTCTTAATATAGACCCAAAGGATAAAACTTTTCCAATCTCAGGCAAAGAATCTAAATAGTCATGCACTTTAATAATTTTATCCATTTTGTCTCTAGTGAACCAATATTTTGCTTTATTTTCATCGTTTTCATCTTCATCTTCCCACTCAGAAAATTCATCATCCTCTTCTTTTTGTTCTTTAACTGGAAATTTTATTATTACATTTAAGGGTGTGGTTCCTCCAAGATCATCATCTATTTTTTTCATACCTTGATAAATTTCTGTTTCTTTATCAAAATAATTTATAAAACTATTTTCAACCTCTAATTTTGATATTCCAACTAGACTTAATATTAGTACAGTGATAGTTGACCCAAAAATTAATACGGTATTTTTTTTTGAAAAATTAGCAAGTATCGATGTGATCTTTGATTTTTCAGTATCTTTTACATCTATATCATCTTCTGATGCAAATAGTGATAATAGGGAGGGCAATAATAAAAAAGTTACTAGAATTGAAACCGTCAATCCCATAGTCATCATCCATCCAAAATCTATAATTGGTTTTATCCCACTAAATATTAATGATAAAAAAGCACATATAGTTGTAAGAACTGTATAGAGAATAGGCATAAACATTCTTTTACTTGTTTCTAATATTGCCTCAGCTTTAGATATTTGATTAAACTCTTTTTTTAATTGAAGGAATCTAACAGTGACGTGTATATTCATTGCCATATTTAATATTAGCATTAGGGCAATAAAGTTTGATGATATAACTGTTACTTTCCAGCCAATTAAACCAAGCAGCCCAATCATAATTACCACCGAAGTGGCACAACCAAGCAACGGCATAATTACCCATTTAATATTTCTAAAAATCATCCAAAGAGTAAAAATTATGAAGATAAAAACACCAATGCCAAAAACAGCTATGTCACTTTTAATATAACTCATCATGTCATCTGCAATCATTGGTATGCCACCTAAATGAATTTTAGCGTTCTCTCCATACTTATTGATTACATCTCTTATTTCGTTAATATTTTGATGATTTCTTATATTGTACAAATTTTTATATTCTTCATACTCTTTCAAAAAAATTTTGTAATTAATTTTTTCAGCTTTAGTAAGTTTTCCTTCTAAAGATTGATTATAAAATTTGTCTTTAAATTTAATATATTCCGCAAGTCTTTCATCTTTCTTTAAATAAACCACAATTCCAGAAGTTTTTCCGTCTTCACTAATAACGTAATTTTTATAAATTGGACTATTAACAATTTCTTCAAAACCTCTTTTTCTATCAATTTCTGGATGGGCTAATGTTTTATAGTTTTTTAACCTTTCCATTAAACCTTCATCAGTACTTTTTAAAAGAGGAACATCTACAACAGTAATTACACTATCAACCCAAGATAATTTTTCAATTTTAGATTTTAGTAATTGTAAATTTATAATTGTTTCTTTTTCTTCAAAACTAGAAACAGGAGAGTAAGTTAGTACTAAAAAATCTTTAGAACCATATCTTTCATTTATTTCTCTGAGATATTTTAAATCTTTATCTCCTTCTAAAATAAGAGCATCTGAGGATGCATCTAGATTGAAATTTTTCGCATGGTATAAAGAAAATGATAAAAATAAAAAAATAAAAAAAAGGGTAACTTTTGGAAAATCAATAACTAATTTTTTATAAATCGCAGAAATCATAGAAGTGTTTCAGATATATCTTAAATTTATGATAACTAAAGGTAAAATTTAGCCCTAATTTTTTGTTAAATCTTTGAATTTTGTATAAATTCCTTCAAATTCAACTTTAACTGTGCCAGTTGGACCGTGTCTTTGTTTACCTAGTATAATATCAGCAAGTCCATTAACATCATTCATTTTTGATTGCCATTCAGCATGTTCTATAGATCCCAATTTAGGTTGTTTTCTTTCTAGATAGTAAGCTTCTCTATAAACAAACATTACTACATCTGCATCTTGTTCAATCGAGCCTGACTCTCTTAGATCAGCTAATTGAGGTTGTTTATCATCTCTTTGTTCCACAGCTCTAGATAATTGAGATAAGGCAAGAATAGGCACGCCTAGTTCTTTAGCTAAAGCTTTTAACCCTTGAGTTATTTCAGAAATTTCCTGAACTCTACCTTCATTCCTATTCATATTTGATCTCATTAATTGTATGTAATCTACAACTATTAAACTAACACCGAATAGTCTTTTAATTCTTCTAGCTCTATTGCTTAATGTTGCAATTGTAATTGCGGGTGTCTCATCAATAAAAAGAGGAAGATTATAAATATTTCTTGAAGTTTCTATATAGCGGTTAATCTCTTCTTCAGTAACTTTACCTCGTCTTATATCATCTGATCTAATTCTAGCTTGTTCAGATAAAATTCTAGTTGAAAGTTGTTCGGAAGACATCTCGAGCGAAAAAAAAGCTACGGAAGATTTTTCTTGTCTACTCATAATATTTAGAGCAGCATGATAAGCAATATTAGTTGCTAAAGCAGTTTTACCCATCGAAGGTCTACCGGCCAATATAACTAAATCTGACTTATGTAACCCACCTAATTTTTCATCCAAATCGGTTAAACCAGTAGGTACTCCTACAATTCCTTTATCATTTTTCATAGCAAGAGTTGCCATTTCAATAGTTTGATCTAAAGCTTGATTAAATTTTAGGAATGATTGAGAAAAGCTACCTCGTTCTGCTAAATCAAATAAAGATTTTTCTGTTCCTTCAATAATTTTTTCTGCACTTTGTTCTTTGGCATTTAGTGTTTCGGAAGATAAATTATCTGAGATTAAGATTAATTCTCTCCGTAAATACATTTCATGAATAATTTTTGCATAATCCATTGCTTGTTTTGTAGATCCAGAAAATCTTGTTAACTTAACCAAATACTCCGTCCCTCCAACTTCATTAAGCATGTTATCTTTTTCAAAGTAATTTTTTAAGGTAATAGGATTAGCAATCATTCCTTTATTGTTCAAAGTTTCAATAACTTCATAAATTTTAGTATGAGCAGGATCATAAAAACTTGTTGGATTGACAATGCTTGATATCTCATCAATAATATCATTATTAACCAAGATCGATCCCAATAAAGCTTGCTCTGCTTCTAGATTTGAAGGTTGTTTTTTATCTAAATTGTTATTTGATAATTTGATTTTTTCCACTTGAGAATAATAGTTTGAGAAGAATACAATTAAAGGTAAAAGTTACACACTTTTTTTAACTGCCTGTGGAAAAGTCAAGAGGATTGAACTTTATCTATTTTAATAGAAATTTGAGCTGAAACTTCTGTATGGAAGTTTATATCTATTTTATAAATACCAATCTTGTTCAAATCATTTTTTAAAACTATTTGAGAAGGCTTAATTTCTACCTTCATTTTTTCAAAAATTGCTGTAGATATTTCTTTAGGTTTAATAGAGCCGTACAATTCTCCATTCTCCTTACTTTCTTTATTAAATAAAAAAGATTTATTATTAATTATTTGAGCTGTGTCCTTTAACTTTTTCTTTAATTCAATATTTTTCTTGTTTAGTTCATCCTTTTTTTTGGCTACGTATTCTAAATTTTCTTTATTGAATCTTAAGGCTTTTCCAGTTTTTAAAAGAAAATTTCTACCATAACCTGGTTTGACTTCAACTTTATCGCCAATGTTTCCAAGATTCATTATATTTTCTAAAAGTATTAGTTCCATATTTATAACAGTCCTAGAATTTTTGCTTTTTTAATTTCTTTAGTCAGTTTTTTTTGTTTACCACTTGATACTGAAGTTATTTTAGAAGATAAAATTTTATTATTTTCAGAAATATATTTTTTTAAAACACTTACATTTTTATAGTCAATTACCGGAGCATTTTTTACTGATAAAGGACACGATCTGTTAAATTTTCCCTCAGATTTTTGAAATAGACTCAATTTATTTAATGAGTTCGAGCTTCTTTGAAATTTTTTTCCTTTTCTTTTCATTTATTTTTCTTTTTTAAAATATTCACTTTTAGTATCTAATTTTTTATATTTAACTAAAAGATGTCTAATTATTGAACTATCAATTTTAATCTTTTTATCTATCTCATTTAAAGTCTTCTTATTTCCCTCAAATTTATAATGAATATAAAAACCCTTATGATATTTTCTGATTTTTGTAGCGAGATTTAGCAAACCCCATTCTTCAATTTTTACAACTTTACCTGAATTATTGTTAATAAGATCGTTATATTTTTCTCTAATTTTTTTTAATTCTGCCGTAGGTAAATCTTGTTTAGCAACCAAAGTGTTTTCGTAAAAAGACATAAATAAATATTATTGTTAATTAATTAGCTTTAAAGTACATAATTGTAAAAAAAGCTTTATACTATATTAGATATTTATATCAATACTAATTATTTTAGATTAAAAAGCTAACAATATGAATGCTATACTCTTTCCAGGACAAGGCTCGCAAATAGTAGGTATGGGCTCTGAGTTTTATAACAATTTTGAAATTGTGAAAAAAATCTTTAAAGAAGCCGATGATCAACTTAATTATAAAATTTCTCAAATTATTTTAAATGGACCAGAAGATAAATTAAAGTTAACTCAAAACACTCAACCAGCCATACTGACAGTAAGTTATGCAATTTTTTCTGTTTTAAAAAAAGAGTTTAATTTTAATTTTAAGTCAACAAAATATTTTGCAGGTCATTCACTCGGAGAATATAGTGCATTATTATGTTCTGGTTCTTTAAATTTTAAAGACGCCTTATTTTTGCTTTACGAAAGAGGTAAATCTATGCAAGAAGCAGTTCCTGTTGGCAAAGGAAGCATGATTGCAGTATTAGGATCGACAGTAGATGAAATTAAAAATTTTTTAGAGGAAGCTAAAAAAAAAGGTGTTTGCGAAATAGCAAACGATAATGCTGAAGGACAAACAATTGTTAGTGGAAATATAGAAAGTATAGAATTGTTTAAAAATATTTTAAAAGATAATAAAAAAAAATTTATACCTTTGAATGTTAGCGCACCTTTTCATTGCTCTTTAATGAGGCCTGCGGCTGAAAAGATGAAAGAAAAGATAAATTCAATTAATTTTAAAAAACCTGTTTATGACATTGTATGCAATGTTACCTCAAAACCTGAAAATAATCCTGAAAATATAAAAAGTTTATTAATCGAACAAATATATTCTACAGTAAGATGGCGGGAGAGTTTAATTACTATGTCTAAAGAAAAAACAAATAATTTCATTGAAATAGGACCTGGAAAAGTTTTATCTGGAATGGTTAAAAGGACATTAAAAGATATAAAATGCTTTAGTATAAATTCAATAGATGATATGAAAAAAACAACCGATGAATTTAAATAATAAAAAAGTCATTATTACCGGAGCCACTGGTGGAATTGGAAATAGTCTTGTTAAAAAATTTTCTGAAGCTGGCGCTAAGATATTGGCCACAGGAACAAAAGAAGATAAATTAAACATTCTTAAAAAAGAATTCGACAATATACAAGTAGAAAAGTTTAATTTAGGGGAACATTCAAAAATAGATCCTTTTATAGAATTAGCAAATCAGAATCTCGGAGGCTTGGATGTTCTGATAAATAATGCAGGTATTAATTTGGATAGTTTAACAATACGTCTCTCGGAAGAGAATTGGAAAAAAGTTTTGGACATAAATCTTACCTCAACATTTTTAATGTGTAAATCTGCAATAAAAAAAATGTTAAAAAATAAATCCGGTAAAATTATAAATATTACATCAATAGTTGGTCATACTGGAAACTTTGGACAAACAAATTATTCTGCATCAAAAGCAGGAATAGTGGCATTTTCTAAAAGCCTTGCTTTAGAATATGCTAAAAAGAATATTAATATCAACTGTGTTTCCCCCGGTTTTATAAAAACTGAAATGACTGATAAAATTCCAGAGGAATATAAAAAAATGTTGATAAATAAAATACCCGCTGGGGATCTAGGTGCCGGTGATGATGTTTCAAATTGCGTAGTATTTTTAGCTTCAGATTTGTCAAATTATATTAATGGAGAAACCATCCATGTCAATGGTGGAATGTATATGGCTTGACAATTTCATTCAATAATCTAATAAGAAATTACTATAAATTAAAAAAAAGGAATTAATGTCAGAAATAAAAGGAAAAATTAAAAAAATAGTTGCCGATCATCTTGGAATAGAAGAAGAAAAAGTTACCGAAGAAGCAAGTTTTATTGATGATTTGGGTGCAGATAGTTTAGACACTGTTGAATTGGTCATGGCTTTTGAAGAAGAATTTGGTTCTGAGATATCAGATAGTGAAGCTGAAAAAATATTGACAGTCGGTGATGCAATCAAATTTATTGAAAGCAAAGCTAATCAATAGTTATAAAGATAAAAATGAGCCATGATGTAAAAAATATCATGCTAATATTGTCATCTCCGTCTGGTGCCGGAAAAACAACAATAACAAAAAAAATCCAACAAAAATATCAGTCTTTTAAAATTTCTGTTTCTCATACTACTAGAAAACCAAGATCTAACGAAATTAACGGTATAGATTACAACTTTGTTTCTCATGAGGAATTTAAAAGACTAATTGATGAAAAACAATTTTATGAATATGCAAAAATTTTTGACAATTATTATGGGACATTGAAAAAAACTGTAGACGATTTAATTAAAAAAAATGATGTTATATTTGATATAGATTGGCAAGGAACCAAGCAACTTTCTCAATTTAAAAATTTAAATCTTGTAAAGATTTATTTATTACCACCTAATAAAGATGAATTAAAAAAAAGATTAATTAAAAGAGACTCAGATTCTCTTATTGAAGTAGAAAAAAGATTTAAATCCTTTGAAGAAGATGTTACTCACTGGCAAGATTATGATTATGTGTTGATTAATGAAAATCTTGAGTCCTGTTATAAACAAATAGAAAAAATCATCGCAAATCATAAAAGAGAATTTTCTAAATTCTCTCATATAATTCAGTAATCTCATAATATTTTTCTGGTTTCACTTCTGAAGGCCTTAATTCTAAATTTAAATTGTTAAAAATCTTTTTATCATCAATTTTATTAAATATCTTTTTAATACTCTTATTAATCATTTTTCTTTTGTTAGAAAAAAAT
>MDTB01073134.1_pt1 | contig 14932 bp, 1 predicted proteins | sample 811161 | NCBI WGS metagenome assembly MDTB01 (sample SAMN05326650, study PRJNA326480) | marine metagenome | isolation source: seawater | place: Mediterranean Sea | collected 2009
CGGAAAGTAGATGTAAAAGATAAATGTGTTGTAGAGATTGGATGTGGGTTGGGATTGGTTAGTATTGTGCTAAGTTTGCGAAACGCATATGTAATTGCAACAGACGGTGACGAAAATTTAATTCCAATATTAAAAGAGAATTTTAAAGACAATATTGGTATTTCAAATGTAAATAAAAAGACGTCGATTAACTTGTTAAGATGGGGGAATCGAACTCAAATGGATAATGTTATTAATAAATGCCCTAATGGAATAGATTTAATAGTTGCTGCTGATGTTGTCTTTGAACATGATCCTCTGAAAAAAAATGTAAAAAATAACTTACACTCAGCAAATGTCACTTTTCCATTGCTATACAACACTTTAAAATATTTGTCTTCACATAACAAAAAGAAGAGACCGGAAATATATTTAGCATATAAGCAAAGATACTCTCGGGAGGGTTCTTTCTTTTCGTTGATGCAAGATTCATTTGATGTGACTCACATTTCTAGAAGAGATATTCATCGAGATTTTATTAAAGCTAAAATAAAAATTTTTAAATTTTTGCTGAAAAAGGAGGTACAAATTACTAATACCACTACTAGAAAAGCAAAGGATGAATTGTGAGAGAAAGTCTTTTGTTTTTTCTTCTGAGGATTAATATGATATCTTTGAAGAAGAATAAAGTACCGTGTCTGGTAAATTGAACGTGTATATTTATATATATATATATTATTTTTATTTTATTATATAAAGAATATGAAATGGGTCCTTTTTGTAACTATCAATATACACAAGCGAGCGAGTTTTTTTTTTCAACCCAACATCATACTGCCTGTTCCGAACTCCACTGCAATAGTTATAAATTTTAAAGCCTTTTCAAAATTATCATAAGGTGGTAATTCAATATTGAAAAAACAAGTATGTGCAATAGGTAATTGATTAGGCTCTGTCCCAAGTCTTGTTAATCCTAAAGGTTTGTTCCAAGTACCAGGACGTGGCAACCTAGATCGACCCCATGCAAACTCAATAAATCGCGATCGTTGCTCATTTGAAAATTCTTCCAAAACTTTCCAAAATATTTTAATAGTTGGATCCTCTGGACCTGTAAATCCAGAATATGTAGTATGTTTTTTTAAATCTACTAAATCAATGATCGGAGATCCACAAGTTAAGATATCAGCTTCTTCCCAAGTAAATAGACGCATTAATTGTGCTGGTACAATTGAACCAAAGCCACGGCATATTGCTTTTACTTGCTGCGAATACAAATTCAAATGGTATTCTTCAAGCAATCGAACATATTTCTTACGGTTTTCCAAGGTAACTTTCATATTCGAACCTCCAGGGATTAATTCAATTTCGTTTACAGTGAAATACAATTCAGGATATACAGTCTCAAACTCCTCTTTGTTTTTTATATTGACAATTAGTTCTATTTGTGTAGATGTCTCAATATCAATCGATGCTAAATCTTCCAAAGTTGATTTCATACCTACTAATGGTTTCCAAACAATGGACGGTAACATAAAAGGCAAATTTGCACGCGTTCGATACGAAATGCCCATCCAAACGCCAGCAAACTCGAACATCTGTAAGTGCAAAGGAGAAGTATATTTCGGGTTTGGTACGAAACGATCGCGGTTCAACCCACGCTCAAACGCCCCGTTTTTACAGCGAATAAAGAGATCGAAATTGTCAGAACTACAGTCACTAGCAACTTCGTTTAATGCTTCTCTATATGGCCCACCAGCATCAATCCCCCCTTCATTTGCTGCACCTTTCCAACCAACTTCAAACATACGATCAGCACCTCTGAGAAATTCACGTTCTACTGTGTGGTACATTTGCTTAAATGCTTGTACAAAGCAACATTTGCTAGTATGTGGCGTAATCATACCACGTTCACGGCTTTGTGCTGCTTCATATCTATCTAAATACATTCTGTATCTAACATTGTGTCTGCATCTAGATTGGTCTAATGCGGCATCCATTAATTTCGTTTTGACCTTCAAAAATATTAAATGTCGCAATCGGTTCAAAGTCGAGCCTATACTTTGTTGGTCATCAGAGGACAAATCAACAAATTCCATAACTCGATCTAGGCATTGATTCAGCAAAATAAGTGGCGCATGTTTCCTCTTTTGCTTTCTAGACTTAAAATCATCAACGTTAATCACCTCCATATCATTTAATGCGGCCATATCATATATCTTCTGGCTACCCGATTTTCCGACCTTTTTTTCAAGATCTTTCATCAAACGAATCGCATATACAAGTGCAATTTCAACGGTATCCGGCTTCCATTTATCTTTTACTTTTTTCAACATAGCAGTTTCCGTAGTACTATCTTTAGCGACTGATTTTAAAAAACCTTCAACACCAAAAAATCCAGCTGCATCTCTTGCTACCATTGCGAGCTCGACAAGCTGTTGCAATCCATGTGATAATAGCAACCGCTTGTTACTGTTCTCCTCATCACACCGTTTCATAACAGCATCTTTAATACCTTTTAAACGAGTGAACTTTGGAATATCTTTCCCAAATAACTGTGGGTTTCTCAATAGTTGTGTTAAAATTTTTATAACACGTGATTTAAATGGGGCACCGGGTGATCGTAAATATCGGGTCAATGCTTCAAATACACTAGACGTGTGTACAGCCTTGCGCACCTCTAAGCCTTCAATACCAACATCAGCTGTTAAAAAATCCAATATCCAGCATGCCCACTCTAAACTGGGGTCGACCAAAACCTGAGATTCCCTATTCCATTGTAGTCCTAGGAGAGGAGACACCGTGAATTTGTATCCATATCCAGTATTTACGTCATCTCGATTATGCCGTGATCTAAACCGAAATTTAAAGGTATCCGTATGAATAACAAAAGCTTTCCAGCGTTCTGCTGGACCATGGAGCACCGCAACTCTCTCGGCCCTTGTACCATTTTCAACAAGAAATTCTAAGTAAGATGTATCTTGTCTAGTGGTACATTTAGGATCAAAACAAATACGCAACGCCTTTGCACCTTTGTATTCCACCGTCTCAGTATAGTTGCATTCACCGTAGTAAGGATGCAAAGATTCAAACTCTTTGAATTCGTCCGAATCACCAAGTGTAGTGGTGTCATGAACATGACGCGTGCAATCTTTCACAAGTGCATCAGCAATACCCAACGCAAGTTTTTCATTTGAATCCTGCAGACGATTTCGAAGCACACGTGCAATTACTTGCATCGGATCGTTACCAGCCTCCAAAGATTTCAATGCTTTTGCAAAACCATTTTCAGAAGCAGCAACCATTTTTGCAATGTCTATCAAAGTAGATGACTCTGAATCTAATGTAGCCAGCACATTCATGACTTTCAATAATGCGCGTCGACAACTTTGAACAAACACAGCAGACTCGATCTTAAACAGTAACGCCGAAAAAGACTCGTTTGATCTAATTTGCTCTCCAAATACATGTGTTACATTTCGTACACTACGTTTCGGAAAGGATCGAGTCTTTTGTAAACCTGTCTCTGATGTGTAGCATAATAGCACACTTTCACTTGTAGAAGATTTGATGATGCCGAATAGCATATCATTGTCATCAGTTGATATTCCACTATTTTTACTAGATACTGCTACTAGTAGACCTTTTTCATAAACTTTCTTATCTTTAAAATTAAATGCCGGAGGATGAGATCTATCAGAATGATTGTTACCATTACCACTACCAATGTTACCAGCACCTTCTGCAGTCGAGCCACCCATGATATCAGCCGCTTGGCCAATTTCTTCAAGAGAAGATTTATCATCCAGTTCATTTGTAGCATTTTGTCTAGAGGCTTCTGCTTCCCCTTCAGTTTGTGCTATGACGTCTGCAAGTTGAACTGCGCGAAGACGAGCTTTTTCTTCGTCTGAAGTATCAAACAACCAGTTTATAGCAGCTTCAGCACCAGTAATTGCAGGTTGATTCAGTGCAAGCACTGCATCATCTTCTGTAAAACCCATGTTGGTACAAAATACAATAGCTTCCGGGTTGGGTGGAACATTCTTGCTTTTTTTACTTTTTTCCATTTCATCAGCACTTATCATTTGTGCCATATATCGCTGACCACCATTTGCATCGAAAGACCAATTTACGGCTCCTTCACGATCATCTTCATTCAATCTTAAAGCGTGCCAGCAAAGCAATGGAGGCATGCCAAAGTCATTTGCTAGTTGACGTGCGATCTGCCATCTTTCTGTATCGTCACCATCACTTCCACCGATTTGAGAACGTTGATATGCAGCGGCTTGTGGCCCTTGTAACCACCGACCCGCACGTTCTCTATCATCTTTATTCACTTTTAAAGCATGCATGCATAGTTCAAGGTCCCAACCAAATACTGATGCACCAAATTCCAATAGTTGAAGAGCTTCTGCCTTTCTTGCCGCCACAATATTTTTTTCCCTATCTAGTTGGTGTTTTGACTTTTGTTCTAAATGTTGGTCTATATCAATCCATCGCATCGTACTACTTTCAACATACCGTTGATTTAAAAAAGTGAGACAGAACTCCAATGCTTCCATATCCATGAAACGAGGCAAATCTAAAACACTGCGAGTTATATGAACCAACAATTTCATAATCTCACTATTTGCTCCTACGTAAGTACTAAATTTATCGTTGGAAAGCACGTATGCCAAGCAACGAGATGCAATACGTTTGCACACTACGAAGGATGTCGAAGGACCGCTATGCAATCCAATAACACGCCCCAAATGCAACAAAATATCTTCAATACATGGAGACAACATATTTAAATTCATTTTCACAGGATCTTGCGCGACTACAGAAGAAAACGATACTAATTGTGGATTAATAGAAGCTGAAGTACCAAAAGTGACATCTATAGTCGAAGACGAAGTATTAAAATCAACTAAAGTTCCAGTGCTACCACCCTTTACTAAACAGCTCGCTCCAACATGTAACGATTCTACATATCCACCTACGATAGAAAACAAAGCTGTAAATTCTGCAATATAATTCAAACTGCCTTCCAGCACCACCGAATCAGTACTAGCAGATTTATTTTCAGCATAAAGAACACGGAAAAATTTTTCATCGTAAGAACTTACATGTTCTTTTATGATGCGATTAAATTCAACTGACCATGTTGATCCTTCAATCATCAGCAGTTTTCGAAGCAACATAATGTATCCAGATGTAACTGATGATAGAAGACGACCTGTCCCATATCCCGTTTCAAACGAATTATTATTGTTTTCAAGAATATACTTTTCGTACAAACGTTGACATTGTGATACCTGTGTTCCATCACTCTTTTCACCACTTAAGCTAAGAAACATATTTGCTGACACCGATTGTCCAATAAATTCTATCATATACTTCATAAATTTAACATGGTACATTTCATTTGATGCGCTGTTGAAATCATCCATATTGTAATATATTGCTACTTTTGATAATATTTTAAGAATCAAACCCTTAATTTTCGCAGAGGCGACACGTAAACATTTCAGACACAACTTGAGAAACCGATACTTTGATGAAACATCAACATAGGGTAGAACATCATGCATAGACATAAATGATGCTAAATTTTTGAATAAATACTTTTCAAGAATTGTATCTGGTCGCATATCATTATTGTTTACATCTTCTTTTGTTTCTTCATCATATACCATTTTTAAACTTTTTTCTATATGATCTAACAAGATATCGAAGCAAACTTTACCGATATCCCATCTTTCTTCTGTAGAATACGATTGAGATTTTGATGCCATTGCAATATATTGAAATATGATGTGTGCAGGTTTAATCAACTCTTTGTTTCCGATATGATTATTATCATTTTGGCTACTGTTAGAAAAATCATACTGATTACTGCCTAGCCCCTTTAAAATATTTTCATCCAATTCAGCTGCACTTGCCATGAACAAAGCAGAATTATCATCCTGTATACTCTTGAAATCCATTTCGATAGTTTCCAATCGCTTCGCATCATCAACCAGGGAAAGTATTCTTTCCTCTTCAGTTTTATTCTCATTAATACTATTGGATAGATCAACGCTCTCAATTTGTTTTGTTTTAGCATATGAATCTTGGCAAGATTTCAAGCTTTCACTTGAAAAGAATAATTCCAATGTTTTGACAATATCTGTATTACTAAGAAACCCAATATCATTCTCATCATAGTCAATACACCATAAATATAGCAATGTGTGTGTCAACATTGTATTTCCGGCATGGCCGCTAGTGGATAATTGGTATAGTAACTTGGATGTTTCCTGATAAAGTGCATACGAAGCATTTTTAACTGCAGTGCATAATGTGAAATTGCAGCCACTCAAATCTTTCAAGAAAGAGTACTTGCTGTTACCAGGAGATCTCCTTGCATCTGCTGACGCGATCAACGAGCGATAATACGAAGAACTCATAACATCTTCATCTTCACCATATCTATGAAAATATTGATAACTTTCTAAGTCCCATTCCACAGATGAAAAACCACGGAGACCTTGTCGAGTCCATGACAATACATCATTTTTCACAGAAACGAAATGTGTACTTTGGACAGCTTGCAATGTTGCTTGCAAGCCAAATATTCGTTGATTAGCCCTTACTTTTCGTAGATTAATTAAATCATTCAACAAAATTGGTGGTGCGTTGAAACCATCTTGAATATACTCAAAACAAGTCGAAACTGCCGATGTTCTACCAATTAGATCCGAATCGTCATCATCCGCGGAGTTGCTTCGGCTACTTTGTGGGGCACGGTAATGTGATAACAAGGGTTGAATACTACCAGTCCTAGAAAGCGTAGATTCGTTATGATCCTTGGTTCCAGCAACACCACGTATATTGTACGATTTACCTCTTCGTCTTGCACTACTATTTGCGGGTATATGCTGTTTAAGACACAACAAAAATTTTGCTCTTTTTATAATTTGAGAGCATAAGACATCGAATGTCTTCGGAACTTCCTTTTTCAGCCAACTTTTGTGCTCCCATGGCCTAAATTTATTTAAATCATCTTCTTCTGTTTCTTCGTCTTCATCTATTATTTCGCTATCATCATGATCATCATCATCATCTTTTTGTTCATCATCGACTTCATGCTTTGTCTCATCAGAGGTGCTGTTATTAAGATTTTCATCATCATTTTTTACTTCATCATCAGCCCTCAATGGAGATTTTGATGATATAGATGGTGACGAGGCATAGTCTATATTTATAAATGCACTTTTCACGCCACGTAGCCATTTTCTCATCTGTATCAATTTGTCCCACAATTTCATCATTCTTGGTGATGGTTCACTCTTAAAATCACTATCTTTATCTGTTTTCGAATCAAATGCTGTTAAAATATTGCTTGCTTCGCTCCAGGTATCGCTTCCACTATGTTTTAACATGACAGCGAAAAAAATATTTTCGACATGCGGAACCTTGGATAACGCTTTTCGTATTTTTTTCTCAATTGGAGACAACGAATTAAATGAATGCTTTTCTAGAATTTGAAATAATTTTTCCGCTATTCCAGTTTTTGCATCAGAAAATTCATTTAAAAACTTAAGTAATGGGCTTAAAACTGATGGGGCTTGTGGAGTTTCATCCTGATATGGAGTAGCACTTAATTGGCGCCTCAAGCCACCCGCTGATAGCCCTCCCCCGCATTCCCGCGCAAAAACGTCAGCCCAAACACCAATATCAACAAACGTTCTATCAATTTTATTACTATTAGAATTGTTTATACCGTCATTTGTTATGATTGGATCTTCGTCAAATCCGTTATCATCATCATCAAAAATGGTCTTTGATTCAACACCAGACGCAAACAATGGATCCTCTAACCATCGTTTTAATTCCTCTTCATCACGACTTACTGGTGGACCTGTGATTAAATTTGAAGCAAAGAAGCCACAAACGTTACCAATTGTTTTTTGGAGTTGCAAAATTCCAGGAATCTCAAAATTAGAACTATTTGCAGTAGAGCATTTGACTACTGTGACCTGCTCTGTGTGACGAAGTGATATAGCAAAGTACAGAGGACCTTGTAATTTTTGCGGATGACCATACTCACTTCCAGGACCGTAGGCAAGCCCATAGGAAGTATTGTTCACGGTATATGATAAAGTTCCAACGTTTAAATCTAATGTCATGGTCACAAGATCATTCTCTCTTACAGGGGCACCGTATGATCGCCTTGCATTGTCCGGATATAGTCTTGGACGAGATTCTAGCCATCCCCATGAAGTCTGATACTCTCCACTGGCGGCACCTAAATGTTGAATAGCACTTCCAATAAATTGCGGGGAGCAAATGCCAAAAAATAAATGACCAGGAGTTTCATTGTCTACTCTAAACGTAATTGAATGTATTCCTTTCGTCATTGGTCCTAGAGAACTACCCAAGACGGCTGTGTACCATTGATTATCTGCTGCGTCTAAACGTAGCGAGCACGTTGCCCCATCAGATGAAAATTCACAATCTTTATGTGAACGTGAACGATCGAATGTTTGTCTGGAAATAGTTTGCATATCTACGGACAGCTTAGTGGCACGTTCGTAGTCACGGTAATTTCTTTCTGATTTACCAATATCCTCATCTTTAATTAGTACCTTATCCAAAGCGCGGAGTAGGCGCACTGATGGAGCTAATAAAGAGCCTGCAAGCCACGGAGTACGCTTATAAGCCAAAAACGATGTATACAACAAAGGCAATAAGCGAAAGACATGATTATCCAACAGCTTCTCGCTAGGAGTATTTCTATCACTACTGTAGTCAACAGTCTCCATTAACTCGAAGCATTCATCCAGAACAAGTCTACAGAAGCGCAGTAGAAACATCACTGGGGCATCATCTGGCGAATTTAAATGTAGAAATCTTGAAGCTTGATATAAAAGCTGAGCTTGCAATGCTGGTAGTAAACTTTCAAATCTCAACCTTAAGTCACCACGCTTCTCTACTACATGCACGGTTTTTACCATTGATTGGCACACGGCAAATCGTTTTTCTTTTACAGATATCCATTCGTCAGATGGTAGAAGAGTGGAAGCTGAGTCAGTCTCAGTCGCAACGTATTCATCGCGACGTCTGATTTCACACTCATCACCAGACATAGCATTTATTAATATCATATTGGCAAAATCGACTATGTGTTCTTCATCATCTATATCTAGAGGAATGCGATTGACTCGATCACAATAAGCTTCTTCAAAAATAATTGCAATGTCATCGCTAAATGGAATCCAGGTTTCCTCATCAGAATCATCAGAATAAGTAAGCATTTCCCACCAAAATTCGTAGGTTTGTTCATCAGTACTATTTCGAACGAGATTGTTAGGAGCATGCACTTCCTCTTGCTGTTGTTCATTTGAATTTTCCTGACCAGTTTTGGTTTCATCGTCATTTTCGGATACGTTTTCACCATTACTGGTATCATTTTTATCAATACCAGATGTATCGGCGACTATCAACTCCGGAGGCTTCGCATTTGCAGTATACTTTACTTGTAAATGCTTAACCCCTCCTTCTGTTTTCTCACCAATGATTTGTCCAATCCACCACTTTCCATTTGTATCCTGAACATCAACCCAATCCGCAAAACCAATCGCATTATTAAAATCTGCGACACCATCATCATCGACCTGCGTCGTTTTTGTTAATATTCTACATTGTATTGCTGATGGACATTTTGTTATCGATGATAACTTTTCACTGTCAGTGCAGGATGCTACAGATACACCATTAATTTCAATTATACGCGAAATTAGGGTTTCAGGTATCCTCAAACTTCTACCACTTTCCCGTTGTAATATAGTTTGAAATGAATCGAACTCGTTCAAAGCATTTGTTGAAAGCAATGAAGACATTTTTTGATAGGGTAATTTCGTCAATATCCGTATCAAATCAACGAAACTTCGCATCAATATACGGTTATCTTTGCTTTTGCCACGTAAACCATTTTCTGAAAGGTCCGGGAAGTTTCTTTCGCACTCAAAAATAAGTTTGTCATTATCACTCTTATTGGATAAATTTGCATTGTCACGGCTATTTCCAACCAAGCTAGCCATATTGTGTCCATCTTTCTCCGGATGAATCAATGTGCGTTTGATATTTATAGTAGGTGTTGGTAAGAGCAATTGACATCCATACGCAGACGCAATTAAGTTATTGTTTTCCAAATTGGCCATGGAAGTATTGGAATTTTCACCAATATTTCTTCGTGTAAAAAGTAGCAAGCAATAAGATAGTAATGACTCTTGTCCCAGACTAAGGCTCTCCCCAGAGTCCAATGGCATCAGTAATTGAAGAAATATATCCATACGGTTTAAACTCTTTGGATAAAATAGCAATAATCCTTCACCTAAAATTTCACCAGCGCATTTTTGTATCGATTTTGAAAATGAATCATCAGAAATAACATTTTCAAGCCTCTCTACCATGAACTGAGAAAACCCTTCTGGAAAATATGATCCCATGTGCCATCCTTTGTCCTTATGATTTACTGACTTCATCTCGGTCTTGAAATCTTCGTCCGAGCTCGATAAAGCATGAAATAGTGCATGCCATGATGAAGCACTATATGGCGGCAAAATTTTAGAGAAATGTTGCATCGCCAATCTTGCACCGGGCACAAAATTAAGCACATCGTTTTTATCCTCCTCGCTTAACGAATCAATAATACTGACGTTGTCAGAAGGCTCATATTTCATCATTAACTTATATAGACACATTGCATTTATATCTTCTGAAGCTGGCCCATAATGAAGACCTACTTTTTTCATTTCAATAAGCATACTTAAAATTGCTTTTAGTAATTCCTCTAATAAACATTTATAATTTTCATGATCAGTAGTATCATTTTCTCCAAATTTTTTCAACCTCGCATCTTCTAACTTTTCAAATACTTGATGGAGCATATCCTGCAGTTGAGCAAGAGTGTATTTTGACACTTCAATACTTAGACATTTATTGGCACGTTCTTTGAAATACGGACGATTCGGCAATTTATGAAATTGGCAAGATGAATTGATTAATTTTAACATACGACCTGACATATCTAACCAAGACATTGAAATGTTTTCAGGTACTTTTTTACCAATATTACTAGTAATTGTTGTATCATTATCCTTATCTGTAACGTTTTTTGCCCTAGAAATTCCTGTACCCCTTCGAATATATATATGTAGAGGCAGTTTGTCACCACGTAATTGCGCTAATTGTGCTACAGTAAAAGACCCCTCGTCACTGTTTGGTGTTAAAGAAACTTCATGTTTCCACTCATCTTTGAAAAACCTTAGTTGTACTAACATAGCATTCCCTATATCAAACTCTTTGCTTATCACATCTCTCAATTCGTATAACGTCGAAGTACCTTTTATGAAAATGTTTTTTTTCGTCCTACCAGTATTATTATAAAAACGTGAAATGCCATGTTTACTCTCATAGACTTCAAATGTATATGGTAGTAGGTTAGCTTCCATATCACTTTTTTTGGGATGATTTTCCCCTTCTGTTTTATCCGTGCTATCGTCAATAACCTTTTTACCGTCTCCCGTTTTCTTTAATTGTTTTCCATCGGAAATTTTTATATCCAAAGGCGGCAAATGATTTAATCGAGGCGGAACAATAATATTGCAATGCGCACTTCCATCTTTCGACCCACCAATAGCAAAGACTGGAACATATCTGGAATCTTTTTTTAGCTTAATTGGTTCACAAACAATTTTATCATTTAAATAAAAAGTTAAACTTCCAGCATTGAAATCAACCAAAATCCCGATTCGATCTTTGTCTCTCCATGTTTTGACAACTTGTGACGTTGTGGAGGCAACATCAGTTGTACCAAAGGCTTCTTGTACTTCCATTTGTTGCTGCAATGCCATTGCCAACTGTTCATCAAGACTTATGCCCTGATTTTGTATCGGATTTACTTCATCATTATTTTGGTTTTCAGGACCTTCAGTGTTATCATTCAACACAACTTCCTCTTCTCCTTGAGTTGTATCATTTATTTCCATTCCTTGCAAATCATCTGTTTCTTCTGTGTTCTCATTATCTTCACAGACATTTTCAGCTCCAGTTTCAACAATATTTTCTGTTGTTCCAACTTCTTTATCCGTAACATTTATCTTTATACTTTCTTTTTTTCTCTCTTCATATGGTTTATACATATTAGTATTACCATCTGCAACATTAAAAATTTCACAATTATTTGAAAATATAATTGAATTTCCCCTTTCAACATTCTCCCAATAGCTTCTTACAACACTTTTCATTTCCTTTTGATTTTGAGACTCTAAATAGTTTGTCGTTAAATTATTCATTCCTTCTTCCACCGACACTACTCCAAAATGTATTTCAATATTTTGGAGATTACCATTTACAGCAATCTCCCAATAATGCTGCCCAGAATTAAAGTACCCATCTGACTTAATTATATCATATCTAAACGTTCTTGCTGGCCTATACATAAGCACTTCGCCTTCAATTATATCAGCAGTATTTTTTTTCAGCATGTCAAATTTCATATGTGGTCGTGATACATTCTGCTTTAATCTAAATGTAGAATTTACATTATTGTAATTTTTACTATTCTTGCTACTATTGATGCTATTATTGCTAATAAAATCACTAATATTGTTATTGCTGTTACCACTGCCTTTCAATGTTACAACATGGCTTTGAAAATGCTCTAAGCGATTCATTTTTTTTAACAATGACCGGACAGGTGCTCCGGATACATCATAAAACACACCCAATAAAGATACGTGATTTTCATACCTTGGCGTTTTATTCTCCATAACCACATGAACGTTATTTTCAATAAAAGAATCATTTATCCATCCATCTAAAATGGACATGGAACATTTTGATAAAGATTTGATACCATTAACAAACAGTTTTATCCCATTTTCATCCATTTGAATTCCCAAATGGACTTTCCCATCGTTGGAGCGATCAAGAACAACATCTTCTTTCACTACACCTTTAGCAGCACCATTTTCAAAACTGTTACGAATAACTACACCAATATTTGCATCTTTTGATGAAAATTTTAACGTATACTGTATCCATGGTTTTAACCCAGCATTCTCCCCAGATATAGAGCTACGATATAACTTAATAGAATACCATTGTTCTCCTGTACCATTTAAATCTTCAATACTATGATTATTATTGTAGTCTAACCAACATAATATCGACATATTATATTGTCCATGACTAGAGGATGGTGGTACAATCATTGGTAAATCCATTCGAGAGGGTAATGGACCGTTCAAAAATATTCCATGTGGAAATGCATTCATCGTCTCTTTTATATTTTTAAAATTTTCCAACAGGCGAAGAATTGCTTCCTGAAGTTGCTTCTTATTGCCGAGAATTTCGTTGGAATCGCTTTTATTTTTGTAATAATGTTGTAATTTTATCATGCACGATATCAATGTAAAAACAAATTTTGAGCTACCAGTGGCACGGGCACATTTGACAATTCCAACAATCGCTTTCACTAGCTTCTCTTTTTCCTTATCTGATAGCAAGCCTTCGTTAAATGCATTCTCATATACTTTACATATGTTTTCAATACAATCACTAGATAATAATAATTGTGGCCAAATTAAAGTTTTAAAATCATCCTTGCTATTCAAAATATCCAATGTTGTATAATTCTTGATACTTTCTTCATTTAAATCTTCTTTCTTATTTTCATCGATATCAAATTTTGCCTTGTTGTATTTTAAAACTTTCAGTCGTCTAGAGTATGTTTCTCTCCATCTTTTTTTTGATTTTGAAGGCAAAAATGGTTCGCATACATCCCAATACTGAAATATGTCTGGGAGGTTATTCTTAATATAATTATCGTCCATATTTCCGAAATCATATCCTATTTCTTTAAACTTTTCCTCACCAAGGTCGACAACCAACTGCCATAATTTACGTTTTTCAATGATTTCTTGATGACGACGAAGATGCAAATGTGACGGTAGTTGCAACCTGTAACTTTGTGATGGGTTTTGCATACGGCGTAGTCCACAACCAATATATCCTAAACGTTTTTCTAATATTTCGAAAAAAATGCTTTTTAGTTTAAGATTTACAGACAGTTGCTCGTTTAATCTTTTTAAAGTTAAACGCCTTCTTGTGGAATCTTCATCCAATCCAGCTATAATATTTTTCCAAAATCCATCAACATTTTTTCTTCTGGAATGAATTTCCCCCAATGGTATGTCCATTTCATCGCTAATACGTTCAAGTGTCGATATATTATCTAACATTTTTTTCATATTCAATGTTTCAGAACTGGTTGAAAGTAACAGTGCTAAATCTTGTTGTTGTTTTTGCTCGTAACTATCAATACCATGTTCTACATCAGACGATACATCACGATTAGATAATAACGAGTTTCCCATAATTGTTTTCTACAATAATTATATGTTACAAATGAATGTATATCTTAAAAATGTATTTAATTAGTATATTTGTTTGTATTCAATATTTTTCAATGTCTCTTAGTTTATTTATTTGTAATGTATAATATTAAATAATATATATCTTTATATATTATAATTAAAGCTACCGACCTGCTGGCTGGCTGGTAATAATAATAATACAGCACACCAGCCCACGTATATTATATTTATTACGCTCGTAGCTCTTACTAATTCATCATAGTATTTTATAGATCTGGTCATTTTATTATAATTAGCATTGGCATTATGGCCAACATTCCTAAAACATGCCAAAACTAAAACTGTACAAATCGTGAGAAAACTGTGCACTTAACTCTATTAATTATAGGGAAAATATTCATCATTTTTTCTATATTTTCGGATATTTGCTATTTTTTACTCCAAGTATATGAAAAATAAAATTATTGGCATTTTAGAAAACGATATTTACATATTTCCCATAGTGAATAGTGTTATTTGTTAAGTGTACAGTTTTGTGATGTCAG
>MDTB01138372.1_pt1 | contig 14932 bp, 15 predicted proteins | sample 811161 | NCBI WGS metagenome assembly MDTB01 (sample SAMN05326650, study PRJNA326480) | marine metagenome | isolation source: seawater | place: Mediterranean Sea | collected 2009
AAGATCTTCCTTAGTTTAGCCGATGTGGTGGAACTGGTAGACACGCTGTCTTGAGGGGGCAGTAACGAAAGTTGTGCCGGTTCGAGTCCGGCCATCGGCATTCTATGGAGCTATCCATTTTCCTTGAAAATTATCTTCACTAATGAATTTTGCCCTAGTATGACCCGAATATGACAAGTATAACCAGTCTATCTTAGTTATTTCAATATTAATAATAGTAAAATTTTTACTTATATCATCATCTAATATGTTTTTAACCTCATTGGGAGAATCAATACTTTCCCCAGGATCTATATTTTGATAGTAGCACTGTTTTGATTGTTTACTCATGTCATTCCATTTTTTTTTACAATACGAATCATCATTAAAGATTTGAGCTATTCCAGAGATTCTAATTTGAGTTTTTTCAGTCTTATCATAAAAAAGCGCTGAGACTTTATTATTTATAGAAATATCTTGAATTTTAAGAGATTTGTTATTTGTATGAAATGAAAATATGTTATTTTTTTTATCACATCCTCTTAATACCACAGTTCTTGTATCTGGAATGCCATTATTAATAGTTGCCAATGTAAATGTATGAAATCCTGAGTTTCTATCAACTACAGCATTTTCTAGGGACAACCATATATCTTTATATATACCCTTTAAATTATATTGATTCATTCTTATCTCTTTAAGTGATTAACTATCAAATTACCAAAAATATCCCAATAAATAAGCTAGAGTTCTAATTATAGTATGTAATTTATTTATAGGATATAATAAAATTGTTATGCTTTTAGAGTATTTACCAATATTTATCTTTTTAGTCTTTGCACTAATTTTTGCCACTATCATGTTGGGTATTGGTTTCACATTTGGTGCGAATAACCCTGATTCAGAAAAGAATTCACCTTATGAGTGTGGTTTTGAAGCATTTGAAGACTCTAGAATGAAGTTTGATATAAGATATTATTTAGTAGCAATCTTGTTTATAATTTTTGATCTTGAAATAGCTTTTTTATTTCCTTGGGCTATAGTTATCCATGAAGTTGGTCACATTGGACTCATTTCTATGGCCATATTTCTAATAATATTGATTGTTGGTTTCATTTATGAGTGGAAAAAAGGAGCCTTAGAATGGGATTAGAAAATATACATAAAGACGGTTTTGTCCTTGCAAAGTCCTCTAATCTTTTTGATTGGGCAAGAACAGGATCCATGTGGCCAATGACATTCGGTTTAGCATGCTGTGCTGTTGAAATGATGCATGCAGGTGCATCAAGATATGATATTGATAGATTTGGAATGTTATTTAGGCCTAGTCCTAGACAATCAGATGTAATGATTGTTGCTGGAACATTAGTTAATAAAATGGCTCCAGCTTTAAGAAAAGTATATGATCAAATGGCTGATCCAAAATGGGTTATATCTATGGGTTCTTGTGCAAATGGTGGTGGGTATTATCATTATTCCTATGCTGTTGTAAGAGGATGCGATCGCATAGTTCCCGTAGACGTCTATGTTCCTGGATGTCCTCCTACAGCAGAGGCTTTGCTCTATGGAATTTTACAACTACAAAATAAAATAAGAAATAAAAATGTAATTGTTGCTGATTCTCCAAATAGGGGACTATAGTGAAAAAAATAATTGAAAATGTTCTTGTAGATAAATACAAGCTAGAGAGCGATCAAGATATTTTAACATTAAGAGTCGAAAAAAATTTACTCATAGATGTCATGAATATCTTAAAGAATAATCAAGATTTATTATTCAATCAGCTTACAGATATTTGTGGAATTGACTATAGTTTATTCGGTAAACCCGAGTGGAATACTAAAGAGGTAACAAGTTCTGGTTATAGCAGAGGTATAAAAGAATCTTCTCATGGTCGTATTAAGTTCGGTGACTCTCTAGATTCCTTTGATACTAAAGATAGGTTCTGTGTTTGTTATCACCTTTTATCTCTTCAATATAACCATAGAATTAGAATCAAAGTATACCTAAATGATGAACCTCAAATTTTACCATCCATTACTAGTATATGGTCTTCAGCAGACTGGTATGAGCGAGAGACATTCGATTTATTTGGAATATTATTTGAAAATCATCCTGACTTAAGAAGAATATTAACTGATTATGGTTTTATTGGACATCCTTTTAGGAAAGATTTTCCACTGATTGGTAATACTCAAATAAGATATGATCCAAACCTTAAAAAAATTATCCAAGAGCCTGTAGATATTGAACCCAGAGTTCTTGTACCAAAAGTTATAAGAGAAAAATAATGAAAGAGTTTAAGAACTTTACAATGAATTTCGGACCACAACATCCAGCCGCACATGGAGTGCTCAGGTTGGTTCTACAAATGGAAGGTGAAGTAATTAAAAACGCAGACCCTCATATAGGATTATTGCATAGAGCAACAGAAAAACTAGCTGAATCAAAACCATATAATCAGTCCATTGGTTACATGGATAGACTGGATTATGTATCTATGATGTGTAATGAACACGCATATGTTATGTCAATTGAAAAACTTTTAGACATAGATATTCCGATAAGAGCCAAATATATAAGAGTAATGTTTGATGAAGTTACTCGAATTTTAAATCATTTACTTTGGTTAGGCGCACATGCATTAGATATCGGAGCGATGTCTGTATTTTTATATTCTTTTAGGGAAAGAGAAGATTTAATGGACTGCTATGAAGCGGTATCGGGTACTCGCATGCATGCAACATATTATAGACCTGGAGGTGTGGCAAAAGATCTACCATCTATTATGCCTAAATATGAAAAATCAGATTTTAAAACTAAAGATCAGTTGGAATCTTTGAATTATAATAGACAAGGAAGTTTATTAGATTTCCTTAAAGATTTTACGAAAAGATTTCCTGCATGTATAGATGAGTATGAAAATTTATTAACTGACAACAGAATTTGGAAGCAGAGAACAGTCGGAATAGGTGTTGTTGAGGCATCTCGCGCAATTGATCTTGGATTTACAGGACCGATGTTGAGAGGGTCAGGTGTCAACTGGGATTTAAGAAAACAACAGCCTTATGAAATCTATGACAAGTTAAATTTTGACATACCTATTGGCAAAACAGGTGATTCTTATGATAGATATTTGGTCAGAATTGAAGAATTAAGACAGTCTAATAAAATAATTCAACAATGCATATCGTGGTTAGAAGAAAATCCTGGTCCTGTAATGATAGATGATGCTAAAATTGCACCTCCGAACCGTGAGGATATGAAAACAGAAATGGAGTCCTTAATTCATCATTTTAAAATGTTTACTGAGGGATATTGTGTTCCTAAAGGAGAGGTTTATGCAGCTGTTGAAGCCCCAAAGGGTGAGTTTGGAATTTATATGATTTCTGATGGAGCAAATAAACCATATAGATTAAAAATAAGAGCTCCAGGCTTTGCGCATATCGCTGCTCTGAATGAAATGTGTAAAGATCATATGCTCTCAGATGTAGTAACAATTATCGGGACACAGGATATAGTTTTTGGAGAAATTGATAGATGACTTTTATTAATAAAGATATATCCATATTAATTGATAATGTGATTAAGAAATTTCCTCTAGATAGAAAGAAATCAGCAATTATTGAAAGTTTATTAATTTTGCAACATCATAATTCTGGATATATCACTAAAGATATGATGCGTGAACTAGCTGATTATTTATCTGTTAGTGAAATTGAAATTTATGAAGTTGCTACATTTTATACCATGATTAATACTAAACCTGTTGGTAAAAATGTGATAGCTGTATGTAATAATGTTTCATGTATGTTAAGAGGCTCGGATCAGATACTATCACATATAGAAAAGAAACTTAATATTAAGGTAGGTCAATCTACTATGGATAATAAGTTTTATTTAAAAGATGAAGTTGAATGCTTGGCTGCTTGCAACGGCGCTCCAATGATGCAAATAAATCATAAAAATTATGAGAATATTTCTATTGAACAAGTTGATAAGATTATTGAGAATTTAAAATGAGTATTAAACTTTGCACAGAAACATTTAATTCAAAGCATCCAGCATCATTAAAAACTTATATTAATTATGGTGGTTATGAGGCATGGAAAAAAATAATTAATAATAATATTTCACGAAATGATGTAATTACTAAGATTAAAAACTCCGGATTACGCGGTAAAGGTGGCGCTGGTTTTCTTACAGGATTGAAGTGGTCTTTTATACCATTAGCGGACTCTGATAAATATCTTGTTTGTAATTCAGATGAGAGTGAGCCGGGAACATGTAAAGATAGAGATATTCTAAGATATAATCCTCATTCTATAATTGAAGGTATGTTGATAGCTTGTTATGCAATTGGTGCATCAACAGGGTATAACTATCTTCGTGGTGAATTTATAGATGAACAATGGAGCGTATTTAATCAGGCATTGGAGGAAGCATATATTGCAAAGTTACTAGGTTCAAATGTTTTTGGTTCAGATATATCAATTGATCTACATGCTCTTATTGGTGCGGGAGCATATATAGTTGGAGAGGAAACAGCAATGTTAGAGTCTATAGAAGGAAAAAGGGGTATGCCAAGAATAAAACCTCCTTTCCCAGCAATAAAAGGATTATTTGATAAGCCTACAATAATAAACAACACAGAAACATTAGCTAGTATCCCCAAAATTATGCTAAATGAAGAAAATTGGTATAAGGATATTGGTATAAAGGAGTCTGAAGGTATAAAAATCTTCTGCATGAGCGGACATCTATCAAATCCTGGTAATTTTGAAATACCCTTAGGAACTCCCTTCGCTGACTTATTGAAACTAGCTGGCGGTATCTGGAACAATCGTAAAATTAAAGCTGTTATTCCTGGAGGTTCTTCAGTACCTGTCGTTAAAGGAGAAATTATGATGCATGTGAATATGGATTATGATTCAATAGCAAGTGTTGGTTCGATGTTAGGATCAGGGGGCGTGATTGTTATGGATGAATCGACATGTATGGTTTCAGTTTTACATCGCATATCTAGGTTTTATTATTCTGAGTCTTGTGGTCAATGTACGCCATGCAGAGAGGGAACTGGATGGTTATATAAAATATTGTCTAACCTTATTGAAGGAAGAGGTACTAACAATGATTTGCAACAACTCGATAGAATAGCTTCACAAATTGAAGGTCATTGTATTTGTGCCTTGGGAGATGCTGCGGCTATGCCAGTAAGAAGTTTTCTTAAAAACTTTTGGCAAGAATTTGAATATTTTGTAGATAAGAAAGAGTCAATGGTGAAATAGATGAAAGTTTTTATTAATGATACTGAGTATGATGCATTACCAGATGAATCCATAATCCAATTATCTGATAGAGTTGGAATACATATACCGCGCTTCTGTTATCATAAACATTTATCGGTAGTTGCTAGTTGTAGAATGTGTTTAGTCGATATTGAGGGGATAAAAAATGCTCAACCTGCATGTTCCACTCCAGTTAAGGAAGGTATGCAAATTTATACAAACTCTCAAAAAACAAAAGATGCACAGAAAAGTTCAATGGAGTTTTTATTAATAAACCATCCATTGGATTGTCCTATTTGTGATCAAGGAGGAGAGTGTGAGTTACAAGATGTTTCCCTAGAACATGGAGACGACCATTCGACATATATGCAACTCAAAAGAGTAGTAATTGATAAGGATGTTAGCCCTCTAGTATCAACTGACATGACTAGATGTATTCATTGTTCAAGGTGTGTGAGATTTGGTGAGGAAATTAGTAATGTCAAGGAACTCGGTTTAATAGATCGTGGTGAAGATATGAAAATTGATGTCTTTATAGAAAAAAAAATATCTTCAGAGCTATCGGGTAATATGATTGATCTATGTCCAGTAGGCGCTCTCAATAATAAACCATATCGATATAAAGCAAGGACATGGGACCTAAAAGAACGCTCCGGTGTTTCACCGCATGATTGTATAGGTTCTAACATTTTTTACCATACATATAAAAATAAAATTTTGAGGGCAGTTCCTAAAGAAAATTCAGATATTAATCAAACATGGTTATCAGATCGTGACAGGTTTGGTTATGAAGGTATATATTCAAAAGATAGAATTCACAATTCATTTATTAGACAAAACAAAAAACTAATTCAGTTAGATAAGCAGCTTACTATTAATAATCTTAACAAAATTCTAACCGATGCAATAAAAAATAATGGAGAAGATAATATTGGATGTATGATATCAGCAAGATCAACTAATGAGGAGTTATATCTATTTCAAAAAATCTTTAGAAACCTTGGAATAAATAATATAGATCATAGAGCTAATGAATATGATTTTTCTTATCAAGAAAATTATCCTATTATGCCGTCATTGGGATGTAATATTAAAGATTTAGAAAATTTTGATAATATAGTTCTGGTTGGCGTGAATATTAAATCCGAATTCCCTATACTTTCAATTCGGCTCAATCAAGCAGTGAAGAAAAAAACTAAAGTATATTCGCTAAATTTTGATTCATCAGTTGAGGACTTTGAATTACATTATAAAAAGATAATAAAGAATGATGAATTAGTATCAATGTTTAAAGATCAACATCATGATTTGAAGTTTAATAAAAACGAAAAGACTATCATAATTAGTGGACCATCAATATCAAGACTATATAATCAATCAGATATCCTTTCTACTATTCATAAATATTGCATTAGCATCAATGCAACAATGGGTTTTTTAACTGATTACTGTAATTCAACAGGTGCGTGGATAACTGGTAATGTACCGCATAGAATAATAGGAGGAAATACCTCTAAACAAATTGGTTTAAATTCTCATGATATGATCACAAATAAACTTTCTTCTTATGTTTTGTTCAACTTGGAGCCTGAACTAGATTTCCATGATGTCAAGCTTTTAGAAAGTGCACTTGAAGCATCAGAGTGCAATATTATTTTTACGAGTTACATTACTCCTATAATTGAGAAATATGCACATATAATAATACCAATAACAACTTTTGCTGAAACGAAAGGTAGTTTTATTAATATAGAGGGTAAAGAACAGCATTTTAAGAAAATTGTGGATCATGATAAAAATATTTTTGAAGGCTGGGATATATTAAATCAAATGCTAGAATGTAATAGTACCAGCACAAGTAATTATGAAATGATTAGGAAAGAATTAATTGATTCTATTGATGGCATTCAACATACCAAAATGGATTTATCATCAAATATACTGACTAAAAATTATAGTTCAAGTAATAATTTATTTGTTCTATCTAAAAGACATATCTATAAATCAGATTCAGTAGTGAAACGATCAGAGTCTCTTAAAATGACAACTCAGTCAAAATCTAATACTATTTTTATTTCTCAAAACTTACATAATCAGATTAATGAATCTAGTTCTATACCTCTAGATAACTTTGATATTAATAAAAATATAAAAAGATTGGCTGTGGATTCTCAGTTATCTGAAAATACTATTATTTTTCCCTCGTCTGATTATGAAGATCATAGTCATAGTCCTAAATCATTAAACTTAGAATTACAATCATGAATTATTTTTTTATTTTAATAAATATTATTCTCGAAATTATTATTGTTGTTTTACCTCTATTTTTAATAGTTGCTTATACAACATATTCAGAAAGGAAAATAATAGGTTTCATGCAATCAAGATTAGGCCCAACAAGAGTAGGTCCATTTGGTTTCCTTCAACCTATCGCAGATGTTATAAAATTACTTACTAAAGAAATCATAATACCATCAAATGCAAGTCGAGGCTTATTTTTAGCTGCTCCCATGATTATGTTAGTCCCATCTTTATTAGTTTGGTCTGTAATTCCTTTATCTGAATACTTTGTTATTGCTGATATTAATGCAGGATTATTGTTTATTTTAGCTTTAACCTCTCTGAGCGTTTATGGAGTTATCTTGGCTGGATGGGCTTCTAATTCTAAATATGCTTTTTTAGGATCAATGCGATCAGCAGCTCAAATCATAGCCTATGAAATAGCTATGGGTTTTGCACTGGTTGGTGTTTTGATGGCTGCTGGTAGTCTAAATTTACAAGACATTATCCACTCACAAAAAGGTGGGCTTCTAAGCTGGTATTGGCTACCACTATTTCCACTATTTTTGATTTATCTTATTGCAGGTGTAGCAGAAACTAACAGAGCACCATTCGATGTTTCTGAAGGAGAATCTGAAATTGTTGCAGGTTTTCATGTTGAGTACTCAGGTGTAGCATTTGCTATGTTCTTTTTAGCTGAATATATGAATTTAATACTAATAAGCATACTTGTAAGTATTATGTTTTTTGGTGGATGGCTGTCGCCTTTTGAAGGTATTTTCTTAAATGAGTACTTAGACTGGGTACCAGGATTCGTGTGGTTATCAATAAAAACACTATTCTTTATTTTCTTATTTTTATGGTTAAGAGCAACACTACCGAGATATCGATATGATCAAATAATGAGATTAGGATGGAAAGTTTTCTTACCGATCACAATTATTTGGATTTTCTTGGAAGGCATTATGATATATTACAAAGTTGAACCATGGTTTATTGCATCATGAAAAAATTAATAAAAATACTAAAAAGCTTATTCTTACTAGAAATCTTGAAAGGACTAAGTATTACAGGTAAAAAGCTTTTTACTAAATCTGTTACTATACAATATCCTGAAGAAAAAACTCCTCAATCTTCCAGATTTAGAGGACTCCATGCATTAAGAAGATATCCTAATGGCGAAGAAAGATGTATAGGTTGTAAATTATGTGAGGCCGTATGTCCAGCTCTAGCCATTTCAATTGATACCGAGATGAGAGATGATGGTACTCGAAGAACAACGAAGTATGATATAGATTTATTTAAATGTGTCTATTGTGGTTTTTGTGAAGAAGCATGTCCAACTGATGCTATTGTTGAAACTAAAATATTCGAGTTCCATTTTGAATCACGTAACGAGAGAGTGATTGATAAGCAATCTCTCCTTAAAATAGGTGATATTTATGAAAAAGAAGAATTGAAAGATAGAAAGAATATTAATTAAATTTATAAAATGAATATTGAGCTAATTATATTTATTATCTTTTCAGCACTAGTTTTAATTAGTGCTTTAGGGGTAATTACAGTTAATAATCCAGTAAAATCTGCAATTAATCTTGTGTTTACATTTTTTTCATCTGCGGTGCTATGGCTGATTTTAAATGCTGAGTTTTTATCAATAATTTTAATTTTGGTATATGTTGGGGCCGTTATGGTTTTGTTTCTGTTTGTCGTGATGATGTTAGACATAAATATTACTCAAGCAAGAGAGGGATTTGTTAAATTTATGCCAGTTGGCATATTAATTTTCTTTGTGATTAGCGGACTTTTATCTTTTTTCTTTTATACTCAATTTGAAAATACAGATAAAAATATTATTACAAGCATAAATTTAATAAGTGATGACAATACAAAAAATTTAGGTTATCTATTATATACGGAATATATCATTGCTTTTGAGATAGCAGCCATAATATTGCTACTTGGTATTATTTCAGCAATTACTTTAACTCATACTAAAAATTCATATAATAAATACCAAAATCCATCAGAGCAAATTAATGTTAGTAAAAAAGACAGGCTTGTTATTATTAAAGACAAGGATAATAGACAATGATACCAATGTCTTACTATTTAATTCTAAGCTCAGTACTTTTTAGTATTGCACTAGCCGGTATATTCCTAAATAGGAAAAACATAATAATAATGCTCATGTCATTGGAATTGATGTTTCTATCAATCAATTATAACTTCATAATATTCGGAAATTATTTAAATGATTTAGTAGGTCAAGTCTTTGTTTTTTTCATACTTACTGTAGTAGCAGCAGAATCAGCAATAGGGTTAGCAATAATAGTTGTTTTGTTTAGAAACAAGCAAAGCATAAATGTTGAAGATATAGGGAGATTAAAAGGCTAATGTATTGGATGTCCTTGGTTATAATTTTTGCACCATTATTAGGTAGTTTAATACTCCTATTATCTCGTGACTCATCAGAATCATATTCAGCTATCATAGCTAATATATCAATCGGAATATCAGCATTAACCTCTTTGATATTACTTGTTCCATTTTTATCTGGTAGTGGAAGTCCTAAAGAGTATTTTTTATATACATGGTATCTAACTGGAGATTATCATTTCCAACTTGGATTTTTAGTAGATAGCCTAACTGCAATAATGGCTTTTATTGTCTCTTTTATTTCATTTTTTGTACATATATATTCAATAACTTATATGCAAAAAGATCATAGTTTTAAAAGATTTTTTATTTATACAAACTTTTTTACCTTCTCGATGTTGATAATTATATTTTCAAACAATTTTCTGCAGTTATTCATTGGTTGGGAATTAGTTGGACTTTCATCATACCTATTGATTGGTTTTTGGCATAAAAAAGAGAGCGCGATAAGAGCTAATCTAAAAGCATTTGTAGTTAATCGAATAGGTGATATTGGTTTATTACTTGGCGTTCTTCTTGTTTTCATAAGCACGAAAAGTCTTAGTTATGATGTCTTATTTAATAATTTAGTGATTCTTACTAGTGAGAAGATTTCGGTATTCAATTATCAAATTAATTTAGTTCCATTAATGGCATTATTTTTATTCATTGGCGCAGCAGCTAAATCTGCACAAGTACCATTACACTTTTGGTTACCTGATTCCATGGAAGGCCCTACGCCAATATCAGCTCTGATTCATGCTGCTACGATGGTAACTGCTGGAATATTTATGGTTGCAAGATTATCACCGTTATATGATCTATCGTTATATGTATTAGATGTTATTCTAATTATGGGCCTACTCACTGCTTTCTTTATGGGTATAGTCGCTCTTGTACAGGATGATATCAAACGCATAATCGCATATTCAACTATATCTCAATTAGGATATATGACAGTTGCTCTTGGAGCATCATTCTACTCCTTTGCTATTTTCCATTTATTAACCCATGCTTTTTTTAAGGCACTCTTATTTCTATGTGCTGGATCTATTATATTAAAATGCCATCATGAGCAAAATATAAATAAAATGGGTGGACTTAAGCTTTTAATGCCTATAACCTTTTTCACTTTCACAATAGCCGGGCTTTCATTAATTGGCTTTCCAGGAATGTCAGGATTTTTCTCTAAGGACTTGATAATTGATATATTTAAATACAGCGATAATACAGTAGTTTATTATATGTTAGTCGTAAGTATTATTGTTACAACTCTGTATACCAGTAAAATATTTTTTAAAGTTTTTTTTGGTGAGAATAAACTCAAGATTCAGCCTAGTAATAGTTTAGAGCATGATAAAACCTTACTAGGCCCTTTAATAATTTTAGCAATCCCAAGTGCCATTATTGGCTGGTCTATATTTGATACTCTGGTTTTTAGTAATTTCTTCAAGGACTCTATTACTGATTCAGAAACTATAAATTCTTTTTATCAAGAGCATATATTTAATTCTGGAATATTTTTCTTATACTCATTTAAAAGCCTAAGCTTTTTTGCATTATCGATAGGATTATTTATATCATACCTTTTATATTATAAGAAAACTAAAATCTTCGATGAAATATTAAATAAATTTGTAACTATAAAAAAAATATTACATAGTGAATATGGCTTTAATGAATTATCTAACTTTTTTATACCTAGATATATTAGAAAGATATCTGATTTTTTATGGCGTAAGTCTGATATTAAAATCATTGATAATATATTTATTAATGGTAGTGCAAATATAGTATCATCGCTTTCTTCAAAAATTAGACTATTACAAACAGGATATATATATCACTATGCATTTACTATGATAATTGGTTTGTTGTTTTTTTTAATAATATTCTATGATTTCTAATATCCCAATACTCTCAGTATTAATATGGACACCTATTCTAGGCGGCCTGATTCTATTAATGTTACCTAATAAAGATAGTGTTATTAAACCAGTATCTCTTCTTTTATCTTTAATTGTTCTAATATTATCTATAATATTAGTCATCAATTTTGAATCATCCAGATATGTACTCCAATATGTTGAAAAATATGTTTGGATCAAGAATTTAAATATTAATTATCATCTAGCAATAGATGGATTTTCATTAATATTTATACTCCTAACAACATCAATAACTTTCTTAACAATAGTATATAATTATTCAGAAACTAGATCTCAGGATAATAAGTATAATGCCTTATTTTTGTTTTTAGAGGGATTACTCTTGGGTGTTTTTTGTGCTTTTGATAGTATTCTATTCTATATATTTTTTGAGGCAATGTTGATACCTCTTTTTTTGATTATAGGAATCTGGGGAGGACCAAACCGAGTTTATGCAACGCTAAAATTCTTCATATACACTCTATTTGGTTCAGTTTTAATGTTGGTGGCTATCTTATATCTATCCTTCAAAGCTGATAGTTTTTATATCCTAGATTTTTATAATTTAGTTATAAGCCTGGATATACAAATATTAATATTTTTAGCATTTTTGATTGCATTTGGTATTAAGATTCCAATGTGGCCGATACATACTTGGTTACCAGATGCTCATGTAGAGGCACCATCTTCGGGTTCTGTTATTCTTGCAGCGATACTATTAAAGGTAGGAGGATATGGGATGATAAGATTTTTATTACCTATCACACCAGATGCAGGTTTATATTTAAATACTTTCATTATCCCCCTATCTTTAATTGCAATTATATACATCAGCTTTGTAGCTATTGCTCAACAAGATATGAAAAAGCTAATAGCATACTCATCTATCGCTCACATGGGTTTTGTAACCTTAGGTATTTTTTTGGTATTTAATAGTCTAGATCAAAACAATACAATAGATGAGATTAGCCATATTGGTTTACAGGGTGCAATTATACAGATGTTGTCTCATGGATTAATTTCTGCGGGATTATTTATGTGTATAGGAGTAATTTACTCTCGAACAAAATCACGCATTATAGATGAGCAATCAGGTATAGCTCAAGTAATGCCAGTTTTTTCAGCTTTAATGATGTTTTTCCTATTGTCAAATTCTGGTCTACCTGGTACATCAGGATTTGTTGGAGAATTTATGGTCTTAATATCATCTGCACATGTAAACTTCTCATATGCGGTATTGGCCTCATTCACCTTGGTTCTTGCTGCAACTTATTCTTTATGGTTAGGAAAGAGAGTCTTATTTGGTGAAATATCTGGAAGCAACACAAACTCTATGAGGTTAATGAATATATATGAATTTTGGCCTCTATTTATACTCGCTATTCTTATTATTGTTTTTGGTCTGAAGCCTGGATTATTACTGGATATAAGCGAACAATCATCCCTGAATATGATAAATATAATTACAGGGAAATACTAAATGTTAAATTACTTATACATATTACCAGAAATTATCCTAACAAGTTTTATGTCGCTTATTATTATTTTCGACTTATTTTTATCATCGAGACTAAGATATATATCATATTATTTAATTCAATTATTGCTAGTCTCTCTAGCTTATTTCATATATTCAGATATAACATTTCTATCATCCAATACATCACCTCTTTATGATACAAATCTGTTTTCTAATTTTTTTAAAATTTTTATATTAATATCATTAGTGTTAATTTTTCAATATACATATCAATTTCTTAATAATTTTAATTTATATAAAACAGAATATTTTATAATTAGTATATTTGGTGCTTTAGGCATGATGATTATGATATCAGCCAACCATTTACTATTATTATATTTAGGAATTGAACTGCTTTCATTGTCACTCTATTCTGTTATCGCATTCAATAAAAAATCCATATACTCATCTGAAGCAGCTGTTAAATATTATATACTTGGTGCAATGTCTTCAGGATTTTTATTATTTGGTATATCTCTTATTTATGGTCTAACTGGTAGTCTTTTTTATAATGAAATATATTTGCAGATCAATTCATTAAATTTATCTGATATAGGCGAAGATATCAGAGTTATAGGATTAGTCTTTTCTTTAACATTTATTTTTATAAGCCTGGCTTTTAAATTTGGTGCAGCTCCATTTCATATGTGGATACCTGATGTTTATCATGGCTCTCTGATTACTACAACATTGTTGCTCAGTACTGTTCCTAAAATTGCTATCTTCATAATATTAATCAAGTTATTGAGTCTGGTATTTTCTGGTCTAGTCATATTTTGGTCAGATATACTTCAGATCTTAGCAATTTTATCGATCATCATAGGAAATGTTACAGCGATATCACAAACTAATATAAAAAGAATGCTTGCATATTCTACAATTGCAAATATTGGTTTCATACTTCTAGCACTTTCAATAGGCTATACTACATCATTAATTGCAGCCATGTTTTATACGCTAACATATGTAATTACCACTATTCTGGCTTTTGGCTTACTCTCACAATTACTTTCAAATGGAAAAGGTATTGAGGAAATTGCTGATCTTAGTGGACTAGCTAAGTACAATCCTCTAACTGCTTTTTTACTCTTGGTTATAATGCTTTCTTATATTGGAATTCCCCCATTTTTAGGATTCCATGCTAAATTATTAGTTATTCAGTCGTTAGTACAATCTGATCTTATTGCCATGAGTATCTTTGCTGTCGTCATGACAGTTATAGGTTCATATTATTATCTTAGAGTGATCAAAGTAATATATTTTGACGACTATAGTGGTTCGATATCTTTCAGCTCTAATCATATGTTTAGTGTAGCGCTTGTATTTATTTTAATCTACCTGGGACTATTTCCAGGCTACATTAATGAAATAAGCAGTCTTAGTATTACTAATCTTTTTAGCACTTGAAAATTCTATATATAGATTATAGACTCCATATACAGTGTGGGGTGGAGCAGTCTGGTAGCTCGTTGGGCTCATAACCCAAAGGTCGTAGGTTCGAATCCTGCCCCCACTAC
>MDTB01160990.1_pt1 | contig 14932 bp, 9 predicted proteins | sample 811161 | NCBI WGS metagenome assembly MDTB01 (sample SAMN05326650, study PRJNA326480) | marine metagenome | isolation source: seawater | place: Mediterranean Sea | collected 2009
AGATTGGCCTAGTACATCAGACTTTCCACACGTTAGACCAACTTTAGGAGGATAGTAATGTCATATGTAATTGATCTATTTAATATAGTAACTGCTGCTGTGGCTATAGCCTCTGTTGTATCTGCTACAACATCAGCACCAGAAGATAAGGCATGGGCAGTAAAAGCCTACAAGGTACTAGACATGATTGCATTTAATATAGGTAATGCTAAGAACTGTGGCTGTAAGGCTAAAGACTAATGCAACAAGAGCAGACGCAAACACTTGACTTAGCTTTAGAAGCCTTAGAAAAGATTGCTCAACATGAGAAAGAATGTGGTGAGCGATGGGGTGAAGCTACAGCAGAGCTAAAGCAGCTTAAAGCACTTGCATCCTCTCATGCTGCTAGATGGGAAAGACTTTCTTGGTTAGTTGTTACTGTAGTTATTACAGCCGCAGCATCTGTTATTGTTACACACGTAGGATAAATAAGGAAGAATCATGGGATTTAAAAACATCAAAGATGATGATCAAGATACTAATGAAGACATTAGTCTTCCTACCCCTGTACCTCCTGTAGAGGAAGATCCAAAACCACCTACTGAAAAAGAAGAGCGTTTAACTCGTACTGGTACTAGAGCAGAAAAATTTGCTAAAGGTGAGTTTGAAGATGCTGCTCCTAATGTTAATTTAGATCCTACTACTTTAAGTAAAATTGATGCTACAAGTGATGATGTTAAACAAGATACTAGTACTTTTACATTATCTGATGGTTCTACTACTACAGCAAACACTGCAAAAGGGATAGATGCTGCAATATCAACAGGCGATACTACTACAGCGGAAACACCTGATGATATTACAGCTGCAACATATGGTGCAGCTAAAGTAGGCCCTGTAGCAGATGCTATAGCAGCGCAAGGCAGTGTAAGCCGTGAAGCAGAAGCAGGACAAGCTACTCTTAGTGAACGTGCTGTTGCAACAGAAAGAGATGCTGCACAAGAACAAGCAGCACAAGCAGATGTAGCAGATTTTGAAATATCTGATGGATCTTATGTAGATAAAGTTACAGGTAAGATAACAGATGTGGCTCCTACTAAAGAAGCAGAAATAGCACAACGAGAAGCTATTACAGGTACACCTGCGGAGGATGGGCAAGCTTCACAAATTATAGAAACTGTAGGCTATGAAGCTGCACAAAGGCGTGTAGTAAAAGGTACGGCTGCAAAAGGTGCAGCAGCAGAAATGCTTGCAGAAGTAGGTGAGTTACCTTCTGATATTACAGCAGCTATTGTAGAAGATCCTGCAACAGTAGAAGCACAAATTGATGAGCAACCTGTAGAAGTTCAAGCAGCAGTTGCAGCTTTACCTACGGAAGCTTTAGTATCTTCTCAAATGGAAAGTTTATTAGCAGGAATGGAGGATGGTAATACTCCTGCATGGGCAAAACCTGCATTATCTAATGTAGAGCAAATGCTTGCACAAAGGGGCCTCTCAGCCTCCACAGTAGGCCGTGACGCGCTTTTTAACGCTATCATAACCTCTGCTATGCCTATGGCTCAAAGCAACGCACAGGCGCTTCAGGCACGTGCAGCGCAAAACCTATCTAATGAGCAGCAAGCTAATTTACAGCAGTCTACGCTGGATATGCAACGCCGTATGGCTAATTTGTCTAATAAACAAACAGCAGCTTCTCAAACAGCAACAATGGCTCAGCAAATGAATGTGCTTCAAAGTCAATTTACACAAGATGCTGTAATGACTTCTGCACAAATACAACAACAGACACGTACTCAAAACTTACAAAATAGACAGCAAGCGGCTGTACTAAATGCACAGAATCAACAAGCTTCTAATGCTCAAAATATAGGTAATGAACAACAAATAGAATTAGCTAATCTTCAAATAGAAGATGCTACTCAACGTGAAAATATGACTGCTCAAAATCAAGAGCGTCTTGTAGAGATGCAAGTAGCTGCTGATTTTCTTTCAAAAAATTCTGCATTTAAACAGCAAATGGAACTTGCTAATTTAAATAATGCTCAGCAAATAGAGCTTGCAAATCTTTCTGCTTTGAATCAAGCAGATGCACAAAATCTTACTGCGGAACAACAAACTAAATTAGCAAATCTTAACACTCGTTTACAGACTAATTTAACTCAGTCTAAAATTGCTGAGAGTATGGGGCTTGCTCAATTAAATGTTGATCAACAAGCTGCTGTTCAAAAAGCTAGTACTATAGCTAATATGGATTTAACTAAATTTAGTGCTGAACAACAAATTGAATTAGCTAATAGTAAGTTTATGCAAACGATGACTGTAACAGATTTTAATGCTAGTCAACAAGCAGTTATGCAAAATGCTACAGCTTTAGCTTCTATGGATATGGCTAATGCAGATGCACGTACAAAAGTAGAAATTAGTAATGCTCAATCATTTTTACAAATGGACATGGCTAATTTAAATGCTGAACAACAAACAGTAGTTCTTAATGCTCAACAAGAACAACAAAGAATGTTATCTGATCAAGCGGCTGAAAATGCAGCTAGACAGTTTAATGCTACATCAACAAATCAAGTAAATCAGTTTAATACTAATTTAGAAGCAAATATGAGACAGTTTAATGCTACACAATCTAATGCAATGGAGCAGTTTAATACTTCTCAAAAAAATACAATGGCTGCTCAAAATGAAAATAGACAAGCAGATGTAAGTAAATTTAATGCTACTATGGAAAATGATATTAATAAATTTAATTCTAATGTTAATTTTCAAAAAGATTCATGGTTGGCTCAAAATTCAGCAGCAGTAGAAGCATCTAATGTTGCTTGGAGACGTAGAGCTAATGAGCTAGATACTGCTACAGACAATGCAGTAAATATGCAAAACTCTATGAATGCTTATAATATGACTCAACAAGCTAATGCTTTTTTATGGCAAGAAATGAGAGATCAAGCTGACCATGAATTTAAAGCTTATGAAGGAGATCAAGCTAGAAGAGCTTCTATTATTGTAGCAGCTTTAGGTCAAGATGCAGATGCTTATAAAAGAGATAAATACGGTACTAAATTAACCGGCGCTATATCAAAAGGATTATTATCACTATGAAAAGTTTTTTTAAGAAAATAGGAAAAGGTTTAAAAAAATTAGGTAAAGGTATTATGAAAGTTCTTAATTCTAAGATAGGAAGAATTATTGGCATGGTATCTTTAGCATTTGGTGTAGGCACTATTTTTAAAGCTATGTATCAAGGTTTAACACAAGGAACAGCACAAACTGCTGCTGCTGCGGGAGCAAGTTCTGGGACTGGTATTGTTGTTGAAGAAGGAGTTTCTACAGCCGCACAAAAAGCTGCAAAAGCTGCTGCTGAACAAAGCGCACAACAAAGCGCACAACAAATTGGTGGTGAAGTAACTAAAGAAGCTGTACAAAAAACTACTCAAGAAGTAGGTAGAGAATTAACTACTAATGGAAATATAGCAATTAGCAATGTAGGTGAAGCTGCTAGTAAAGTAGGAGCTTTAGCAGAAAACGCAACTGCTACTGCTACAAGCAGTGTTTCATCAGCCGCAGATGCTGGATTTAAATCTAGTTTAAATAATACTACAACTCAGTTTGCAAGAGAATCTGAAGTTCTCACAAAAAGAGCAATTACTCCAAAAGAAGTACTTACTCAAACTCCTGCATCTGTTGAAACTGTTGTAGCAACTGCACCAGTAGAAAGTACAAGTTTATTAGGAGATCCTAATGTTATGGAAGCAGCCTTACAAGGTGATTCTGCTAGGGCTTTAACTCCTGAAGTAACTACACAAAGTATATTAGCTAATCCAACTACAGCACAAACTGCAACAGCTCCATTAGATGTAGCAGCTAGTCCTTCTGTTGAAGAATTTTTAAGAGAATCTGAGGTTCTTACAAAAGGATCAGGGCCTACACTAGAAGCGCGAGTATCAGAGTTTCAAATACCGTCTAAAAAATTAGCAGATGCTTTAAAAAATCCTACAACAAGAGCGCGTTATGATGAATTAGTACCATTAACTGAAGGATTAAAAACAGAAGCAGGTAGAAGTTTACAATTAACTCCTTCAGCACAACTAGAGGGAGTTCAAGAGTTTACTAGTTTTAAGGAGGCTTTTCAAGGAGGAGATAATCTTTTAAGTAGTGCTGGTAATGTTGCTGAAAGAGCTATGACTTATGATCTTGGAGAGCTTACAAAAGGAAAACTTACAGGTTTTGTAGGTAGAAAAGGTGTTTATAATACAGCAACAGTCACAGCAGGAATGTTAGCTGGGACTCAAGAAGTTGATGCGCCAGCAGGACGCAACCCTTATTCAGCAGCTATATCTGCCGATCTTGCTGCACAAGGCGCTACAACAGCTTATCAACCTCAAACTTTAGCAATGGATTTTTCAAATCAAATAGCTACAGGAAATGTTGCTAATCCTTTTACTACTTTAAATAATATTAGACAAAAAGCAGGATTTAGTAATATATATGGTTCTTTAAATTCTATGGCAGGCGTAGTAGGTTAAATTATGGAAGAAGAACAGATGTTAGATCCTCAGGCTTTAGAAATGGTTAATCCATTTAGTAGGCCAATACCCGGACAGTCTTTGACTAACTCTGTGGATAACCCTTATCCGTGGGAAAGTCCTCCACGTTTTACTAAAGTAAATGAAGCTTTAAATTTTATTACTGAAAGTATTTTAGGTGATGAAGAAAGATTAGTAGGTGTTTTAGAAATTTTAGGATCTCAAGAACTCGCTATTGCAGAAGTAGCACAAATAATTTTAGAAGATGGTTTTAGAAAAGGTTACTTTAATCCTGATATGATGCTTCTCTTAGCAGAGCCAGTTATGGTAGTTCTTATGGCTTTATCTGAACGAGCAGGCTTTGGAGATTATGAAATCTATCAAGGTGAAAAAAGTGAGTTAGATGAAGAGGAAAGAATAAAACTTGCTAATGAAGTAATGAATGTTATGAAAGAAGAAGTAGAGTTTAAAGGTTTAAGAAAACAAGGAGGTATAGATATTCGTAGTGTACCTTCTAAAGTTATAGATACTATTGAAGATTTAGAAATTCCTCAAACTCAAAGTTTATTAGCTCCTGCTAAAGCAGCAGAAGAAACAACTCCTGAACCCAGCTTATTAGGAAAAATGTAATGGCTACAAGTATTGAAGATTTTGATTATGGTTCTGTTGTAGATGAAATTCGTGGACAAACACGAAGTAGGAAGCCTAAGTTTTTAAAACGATATGGTGGAGAAATCCTTAGCACATTAATAGGCGTGGCTGATAATTATCAAACTTATAAGCTACGTGAAAAAATGGACGAAGCTAATTTTGAAAACAATATAGAACTGGCTAAGATTAGAGCAGATGCAGCTAAACATATAAAAAGAAGTAAAGAAACTTCGGGACAATATGATAGGTTGTTAACTGAAGGTTTTCAATTTGATAAAGAGTCAACAGGTTCTCAACAGAATTTAAATGCTGCCAGAAAAGTTTTTGGAGATCAGGCTTGGAATACTGTTTCTAGCCAGTTTCCTAATCTTATCCCTAGACATAACTTTAAAAATTATCAAGACTATGAAGATCAAAGAGCATCTTGGGGTATGAATGAAGAAAGTCATAAAGCTGTAGAAAATCTTTATAATAGTATTGTAATGGACAAAGCTAATTATGTTCGTTCAGGACAGGCTTTTGACTTTGAACAGTTTAATGTTAATTTAAAAAGTTTAGAAGATCAAGGAATTACTATTGATCCTGATAACTATGGATTACTAAGTAAAATTGGTGGAAAATTAGCTCGTAACCTTGAATATCAACAAGAGCAGATTGCAGCTTTTCGTAATCGTTATTTAACTGACGAGGTTCAAAAAGGTGTAAAGGCTATGGAACAATGGACAGGATCTCAAACTCCTGAACAATATTATGAAGCTGTTAAAAATACTGATCTAGGTATTTGGGCTTCTTTATCTCCTGAAGATGCTGGTATTCTTACTGAATTATCTCCGGGTTTAAAACAAGAAGCTACTGATGCTTTACAAAAAGTTCTGCATAGAAATCCAAATATGTCTAGGCGACAGTTTAATAATTTTTTTAATTCTTTTGTTTTTGGAGATCAAGGACGTACTCCTGCTACTGCTCAGATTACATTATTTGAAAGCCAAGAAAGAAAAGCAATTAATGCAGATACTTCTTTAACTGAAGAGCAAAAAATAAAAGCGCGAGAAGAAACAAGTAGTTTTTATGATAAATTAAAAGTTCAAGCTAGTCTTTACTCTGAAGATCAAGTTACTAGATTAATTGGCGCTCATAATATTTTGCGTATTACTGAAGAAAGAATGGAACCTTTAATTAAATTAAAAGAAGAAGGAAAACTTGGGCCTGAAGAAAAAAGAAGATTAGAAGAATTACAACAAAATAAAATATATGCAGAGACTACTATAGAGTATATTGATTCACCTCAATCACGGTCAGATAAAATTTCAGAACAAAGAGAAGAAGATATAAAGTTAGCGAGGAATGATTACTTAGCGCAAGCTTATATAAATGATTTTTATGCACAACTTGATAACAATACAGATGTTAATAAAGGAGCGCACGCTATACTTACAGATAACGATGTTATTAAAATTCTTAGAGAAAATCCAAGAGATGTAGATGAACAGACTTTTAATGATTTAATGAAAAGGGCTGTAACTCCTATAGAGTTTAGTGAGGTTAATGATACCACTAAAAGAGAATATATATCTAATTTAACTTCTAATGTAAGAATTTTTGTAGTCCAAGCATTACAAGGGGAAGACCCAAATATGATGTTTAGAATATTCAATACTACAAATAGAGATAAAGTAGATGAATATAAAAAGTTTTTAGGAGCTAGTGCCGCTTCAGATACGCAAGGCGCATACCTTAGTGAAAATATGACTAAGATAGCTCAATTTGAACATTTTGCTAATCAAGTTTTTGATTTATCTAAAGATGCTATAGATAAAGGTCAACATGGATTTTTTTATGGAAACCTTGCAAGTGAACAAGAAAAAAGAGAAATTATAATGGATGTTTTTATTGAAAACTTTACATTTACTGATACAGACACTGATAAAATTCTTGTTAAATCATCAAGTTTAGGTGAAGTAGCTGATGCTATTCAAAGAAAATTTGTTGAGTATAAAAATTCAATAAATACACAACTTACTAATGCAGAGTTATTAGATCAAGCTGCACAAAATAAAGCTGAAGGTAACTTTGAAAGGGCTTCAGAAATTGAAGCTTTTGTAGCTAATAGAGAAAAACAGGAAGCAGATAAACTAGCTGAACAAAAATCAGAAACAAAACAAGCTATTAGACAAAGAAATTATGAAAGGGTATTTGGCACTAAACCCAGTAGCGGGCCAATTGGAGTATTTAAAGATATGTTCCCAGCACTAAAAGATGAGGGAACATCTGATATTCCTGATGAAAAAAAAAATAAAATAAGTGATGAAGAAACTGAATCTTTGCTTGGTGGGCCTACTAAAGAGGTTCCAATATCGACTGATGATATGGGAGAACTTTTAAGAGGACAGAGGTCAGGAATAGAATTTGATGCTCCTGCTGCAAATATAGTAGAACAAGTGGCTGCTGAAGTTTCTGAATTATTTAATGATGGTGCAGCTGCTACTGCTTTGCTTAGAGAAACTGCTATACAAGAATCTAACATGGGGCAAGCACCCGGAACATATAAGATGGTAGACGATAAGGAGTTTGGCAGAGGAAGCTTTGGGGTAGGTCAAGTAGATGAACAAAACTTTGAAGATACAATGTCTCGTCTGCGAGGAGATAAAGGTCAACCTAGAAATCTTGTTAAATATGTACAGATTTTTAAAGATAAATTAGGTGAAGATTTAACTGAGTTAGAGTACGAAGATTTAATTGATCCTAAACTTGGATTAATCTTTACAAGATTGCATTACTTAAAAACAGCAGACCCTGTTCCACCTACAGTACAAGGAAGGGCTGAGTACTGGAAAAAGTTTTATAACACCAGTGCAGGTGCAGGAACTCCTGACGAATATTTAAGTAATCAAGAATCTTATGCTAAAATATATGGAAAGGAATAATTAATTGACCAAAACAAATCAAAAATATGATTTTAGTTTTACACCTTTTAAAATTGGTTCAGGTGCTAAAGATACTTTAGATACTTTAGAAAATGACTCTCAATATATTAAGGTAGCTGAAAGATTTTTAAGCAGTATTGGTGAAGATGATAATGCAGTAGATGATGTATATGAATACCTGCGTGATGAAGAATGGAATTTAGGCAGTAGTGCTAAACGTAGTCTTATAGATCTGCCTTCTTTTACAGATCAACAAAAGAAAGATTATACCTATCTACGTCAAAGATTTGATAATGCAGATATGGGAGGTTTTAAACAGTACTTAGGGTTTGTTGCAGATGCTGGTGTTGATTTAGCTACAGACCCTTTTACTTTAGCTGCTGTTATTGCTGCACCTTTTACTGGGGGCGCAAGTGCTACAGGTCTTTTTGCTAATAAAGGTTTAGCTAAAGCAGCGCAGTTAGGTTTAAAAAAAGTAGGTAAAACTTTTAAAAATGATAGAAGCCTTGTATATGCAAGAAAAGATACAGATTCTTTTGATGTTTATAAAGCTACAGGAGAACTTGATTGGGGAGCTACATTAAGAAAAGGTAAGATGCAGCGACAAGAAGCTGTTAAACAATATTATAAAGATAAGACTAAAAACACTGCATTGTTTGGTGCGCTTGAAGGTGCGGCATGGACAGGCGCAGATGAATACTTGCGTCAAGAAAGAGAAAGCATAGATGGTATAGATATTAGAGACGGTTTAAATTTATACGATGTAGGCACTTCAGCTATAATAGGCGGTGTTTTAGGTGGTGCTATAGGTGGAGGATTTTCTAAAGTATCCACTAAGTTTTCAACAGAAGCACATTATAATCTTGTAAAGTTTTCTGATGAAAGTTTTGTAGATGAAAATAGTTTAGCGTTTAGAGCTTCTAAAGCTAAAGATGCTATTATATCTAAAACAGTAGGTAAACCAGTTACTAGGTTTTTAACTTTAGCTGAATCTTCTCCTACTATGCAAAGAATGCTTCAAACATTTAGATATGATACCTATAAGTTTAAAGAGGGTAAAGGTGCTGCGCCTTTAGGAAATGATTATCACTCTGCTTTAAATAATTATAATGGCAAGTATCATCAGGCATATGAAGATATTATACGTCCTTTAGCACCCAGAGGCAAGATTAGTAAAGACGATGAGTTAATTCTTTCTCGTTTAATGCGCCGTAAAGATTTTAAAGTAAAAGTAGAAGGCGCTACAGATGTACATTATAAAGTAGCTTCTAAAATAAGAAAGCTTGCAAATAGTGTATTATCTGATGGTGCAAATGTAGGTGTTTACCGTAGACCTTTAAATAATGGTGTTAACTCTTGGTTTCCTCGCCGTTGGTCTTGGGAAGAAGTACAGGGTAACAGAAGAGAATTAGCAGATATTATGGTTAAGTCTGATGCTGTGTCATTAGATGATACTACTATGATGTCTTTGTTGCCTGAAGGTTCTGATCGTGTACGTTATCAACAGTTAGTAGGGCTTAGTGATGCTTATGATGAAATAGCAACTCAATTACCTTCTAAAACTAAAGAAGACTTAGGAGACTTTATAAAAGCTATAAATAGCAAGTATAATGTTAGTGTTTCTGTTGATGGTCTTATGTTTGAAAATAAAGTATCTTCTTTTCCATTAGGTACTTTGATGCAGAAAGTAGCTAAAGAAAAGAAAGAGATTGAACGTACTTTGCCTAATACAGCAGAAGTAATAGGACAAAAAACAAAAGTAGCTAATGAAATTATTGATGACATGCTTAGCAAAAGAAATGAAGTCAATACTTTAGATATTGATACTTTAGGCACTATTATGCCTTCTTCTTTTAGTCCTAGAAAATTATTTATGCTAGATGACTTTGAAATTGAAAAGTTTATATCTAGTGATTTTGATATTTTAATGCGTGATTATTTTAATCAAAGCTCTAGACTCTATGCAAGAAAGTCTACATTAGGTGTTAACTTAGAAGAGTTTAATGAAATTTTTGTAAAGAGAGCTTCTGAAGAACTTGCTGAAAAAGGAATAACTTTAAATAACGCTGATAAAGAAGAGCTTGCTAAACTTTATAACTTTACAACTGGTTTAGATCAAGCATCTTTTGGAATGAATGGTTTAAATATTTTAAGTGATACGGTTAAAGTTAGTCAACAGTTAGCGCATTTACCTTTAGTTACTCTTTCAAGTTTAACAGAGATTTTTATACCTCTTACTAGAACAAATGTAGCTACTTGGGCTAGAGGCATGGGGAAAACATTAAAGTTTTCTGTACAACGCTCAAGCGAAAATACTCTTAGAGAACTTCAAGACAGACATAAACTAAGTAAAGAAGATGCTCTTGCAGAAATGCACAGAGTATTTCTTGGTATTAATCAAGCAGTAGCTCAGCGTATTGATAGTTTAGCTGGTGAAGGTGTTCAAAGTGTAACAGGAAGAAAGATACAAGATACTTTCTTTAAAGTAAATTTATTAGAGCAGTGGACTCGTACAGTTCAACTTGCTTCTTTTACTATGGGTAAAGATTTAATTACTCGTAACTTAAAACAAATAGTAGAACTAGAAGCTACCCCTAATGCTGTTAACAAAAAGAAAGTAGATCGTTTAGAACAAGAACTTTTAGATTTAGGTATTGATGTAAAAAAAGGTAAGGAATGGGTTCAAGAAGGAGCTAATATATATACTGCTGATAAAAATGAAAAGGGAGAGCTTATAAGAGATGAAATTACAGGCTTGCGTAAATGGGATAATTTTTATGAAACGCAAGTAATGGGAGGTGCTGCACGTTTTACTAATGAAGTAATTCTTGATCCTTCTAAAGCTTCTTCTATACGCCCTCATGTACAGCAAACACCTATGGGAACAATTTTATTTCAGTTCTTAGGGTATCCTACAGCTTTTACAAATACAGTACTTAAAAACTTTTATGGTCAAGCAGCTAGAGATCCTGTACGTGGAGGAGCTAAAATTTTATCAACTGGTTTGTTGATGACTGCTGCTGCCGCAGGAACTAACTGGATTAGAAACGGTGGTAATTTTAAAGACTACAAAGGCGATGAACAAGAAACTGATGATATTTTAAAAGATGCAGTGCAGCGTTGGGGTGGCTTAGGTTACTTAGATTTTGCAGATAGAGCCAGAGAAAATGCTGAGATTGGTGGAGGCTTTCTAGGTTCTTCTGTAAAAGCTGTTACAGGCCCGATTGTAGGTGATGCAGTAGATACTCTTATCTATCGTAAAGGCCCCGGAGAGTTTATAGCTACTAATGTACCCGGATATAGTTTATATAGATCATTGCCTAGTCTACAAGAAAATAGAGACTTTAAAAAAGATGTTCAAGAATTTGGTAAAGATATAGATAGAGCTATAGGACTAAAGCCACCTAAAAAACAACAATCTTTGCAAGCTTGGTTAAACACACAAAGGGACTACTTTGAAAAAGCACAGTTTTTTGAAGGAGGTAAACTTGATCAAGAGGTTCCTAGAACTGGTTTAAATCCTAGTCAGCGTATAGATAGAACTACAGGGACACCTTACTCTGATCAATCTGGTGACATTCTTAATAATCGACAGCAGTTTGCAGGTGGTGGCCCTATAGCTAAGGCAATTAGAGAACAAGGTAAAGATTTTTTTACTTATTTAGATGAAAGAGCAGGAGAAATATTTAGTAGTGCTAATCGCAAAGATCGTATAGATGCTCACGTTAGAGAATCACAAGTTAAAACACCTGTATATTTAAAAATTAGTGATAATGGTTTAGCTATTGCTGAATCAAACCCTACAATTTTGGGTAATCGTAGAGGAACAATACGAACTTTAAATCCTTTTAAATATACAGGTAAAATACCTACAGTTAATTCTTTTACAAACTTTTTAGATCAAGAAGATTTTATTGATCAAGTTAGTAAAACAGATTCAGAACTAGCTAAAAATTTAAAAAGAATTAAAAAAGAAAGAGAAAGACTTCCTGAAGCTATATCAAAAGGTTTAGGATTTATGCCTGCACAGAATGAATCTGTAATGTCTTTACATCCTATATTAGTTGAAAAAGAAATTATAGAAGCGTTTAAATCCGCAGGATATGATTCTATTCAACATGCTCCAGTAAATAAAATAGATCTTGCTGATAGAGCTACAGGAATAACGTCTACAGAAACAGGTTTAAAAGCTCCTGTACGCACCGCAGGAGAGACTGTACAGGCTACAGTTACAAATGTATTAGAAGAAGCTGAAAAAGCTGCACCGGGAAGTAGAGAAGCTCTTGCTCCTATTGATGGTACTTCAGGTATGCAGTTAAAAGTAGATGAAGTTCCTGATGAACCTTTAGTAGAGTATAAAGTTCCTACAAAAGAATTTAAAGATATTGATCCTCGTATAACTCCAGAAATGTTACAAGAAGATCAAAGCTGGATACTATTAGATGATACTATGTTTTTAGAAAGTTCTAATATTCCTGTATTAGATAAGCAAACATATTTTAAAGTAAATACACAATTTTCAGAGCAAAATAGAAAAGATTTTCTTGAAGAAACAAAACTTAGTTTTGGTTTATCTGATGAAAAATTTAAAAATGATATTGCTAAAGGGCCTTATAATTTAGTTACTACATTGTTGCCTTCATCAGATACAACAACTCAAAATGTTTTAGAAGATTTACCTACTATAAATGTTGTTTATGGAGATTTGCCTAATCCAAATAAAAAAGCTTTTGCTTATTATGATAAAAAACAAGATACAGTATTTATTGATCCTGAACGTATGCGTGAAGCTTATGATAAAAAATCTTGGACAACAGTAAGAGAAGATGTTTTAGAAAAGAAACCGGGGGCTGAGCCACTGCCTGAAAACTCAATTAATAGTTTTGAAGAGTGGAATAATTTTGTAGTTCGTCATGAATATGCTCATGCTAAATATCCTATAAATGAAGGAGAATCAGCAGGAGAATATGAAAACAGAATGAATCGTATTGCTTTAGGTATCCCTGATTTTTTACCTAGTAAAATTTTAACTGTTGAAGCAGCTACACCTGAAAGGTTAGCTAAATTAGCTACTGAAATTAATTTAAATGATGAAGGTCAAAAAACTTTTTATGACTCTTTAGTAGCACAATTAAAAACTATAAAAGAAAAAAGAGAAGCTTCAGATTTTACTTCTTTAGTAGATCCTCAACTTTATTTTATGACTGAAATGTTTGAAGGTCAAGCTTCTAAATATCTTAGTGATGATTTAGGAAAAGCTTTAACAGCTTCAGAAATGGCTATATTTATTAAAGGAAGACAAACTAATAAACCTGCTGAATTTTTACATCATCCTTTAAATAATAATATAAGAAATCCTATTGCTCAAGCTTTTGCATCTATATCTCCTCCATTAACAAGCGTTAAAGAGGCTCAAGATGCTAGTACTGATTATATTAAAAAGGTAATAGTTACGGAAGAACAACCTTATACACCTTCTGAGTATTTTCAATTTGAAACAAAAGTAGAAATGGATCTAGCTCGCGCAGGTAAGTCTACCGCAGATGACCCAGATTTAGGTATTGTAGGTTTAAGAGAAGATCCTTCATTAGAGTCTTATAAAGAAACACAAGATAAAGTTTTTTCTGCTAGACAAAAAGGTAAACCTGTAACTGTTATGACTACACCAGATGGTGATTTTTTAGTTACAAGAGATAATGAAAATGCTCCTTATGAATTTGTATTAAAAAATCCATTAGCTCCACCTGATGTACAAAATAGAGTTGAGTTTGTAAAAGCTAAACGAGATCCTAAAAAGCGTAAAAAAGCAAAACCTCGTATAGCTACTACAGCTAAGTTTAAAACAGGTAAAGATTCTACACCAACAATAACACAAGAGATACCAGTACTTCGCAGAAAGTCTGAATTATCTGAAGCAATTAAAAATGCTCCGGGATTTAAAAATGCTGATCCTATACAGCAACAAAGAATACTAAACTTAGTAGAAAAAAATCAAAATCCGAGAAATAGATAATGTATAAATATTTTACAGAAGAAGAATTAGTATGCAGACACTGTAATGAAATAGGTATGGATGATGAGTTCATGCAGAAAGTAGATACATTACGTGAAAAGATGGGCTTTAGCTTCCCTGTTAACTCTGCGTACCGTTGTAAGCATCATCCCATAGAGGCCCGTAAAGCCTCTCCCGGCGCTCATGCATCAGGTAGGGCCATAGACATAGGGGTAGCAGGTGAAGAGGCTTACAAGCTAATACAGGGCGCTCTAGAGGCAGGTTTTACTGGTATTGGTGTAAGTCAGAAAGGCCCTACAAGATTTGTACATCTTGACAATCTTGAAAGTCAGAACTTTCGCCCAAGACCACACGTATGGAGCTACTAATGATATTGTATAGCGAAGAAATGTTAACTAAATTATATCGGATATATCGACTTCATCAGGCTAGGCAAGACTTAGGCTTTATGAAGATAGAAGATTTTCGTCTTTTATTTGAAGAACAACAACAAACTATTTTAGATCAGATAGATATAGAGGCAGAAATATAATGAGTGTATTGGCAAGTCTTGTAGGCCCTGTAACTGGATTACTAGATAAATTTATTGAAGACAAAGATCAGAAGGCTATGCTGGCCCATCAGATTGCTACGATGTCAGAACAACATCATCAAGAACTGATGAAGTCTCAGATTGAAGTAAACAAAGTAGAAGCAGCTAGTACTAAATTATTTGTTTCTGGGTGGCGTCCATTTATTGGTTGGACATGTGGGCTGGGAATGTTTGGAAACTTTATCACAATACCGTTTGCAAACTTTTCATTAGCACTGCTTGAAGTAAATATTGTCATTCC
>MDTB01182485.1_pt1 | contig 14932 bp, 22 predicted proteins | sample 811161 | NCBI WGS metagenome assembly MDTB01 (sample SAMN05326650, study PRJNA326480) | marine metagenome | isolation source: seawater | place: Mediterranean Sea | collected 2009
AGATAAAAGACATAGACAATAGCGAAATACCGATCTATTTATTGGAGAAAGCTTTGGAAATGTCTAATAATGAATGATTTATACGGAAATATCGAAGAAAAAAAGAAAAAACGCAAGAAGGCCGGCACTGAATCCAGCAAAGAGTCGTCACTAAAAGACTGGTTTGGTAGAAAAGGTGCGAAAGGTAAGAAGAAAGGCTGGGTTGATTGCAATGCTCCAGATGGAAAGGGCGGCTATAAGGCTTGTGGTCGTGGCTCCGGTGAAAAACGTAAAAAATATCCAGCATGCCGACCCACACCCGGCGCCTGCAAAGAGCGCGGAAAAGGCAAATCATGGGGTAAGAAAGGTAAATCTAAAAAGAATGAGGACTTGTATATGGATTTAGAACAAATTATTATAGAAAATCTCGAAAAAGAACTTCAAGAAGAGCTTGGTGAGATTGTTAAAGAGTTAGAAAAGGCTTCTAAAATGCACGCCAGCCAAGCTGAAAGAATTCAACAAATTCTAGACGATTCAGATGATGATAAACTTGAAGAAGAATCAGAGATAAGCGAAGGCCTTAACTGTGGATGTGGGCAAGATCCTTGCAAAACTTATGGTAAAGACAACGAAAAACTTGTTATTATGATAAAAGAAGAAATCACTGCTGTTCTTAACGAAAAAAAGAAGAAAAAGAAGAAGAAAAAGAAGAAAACCAAGAAAGATGCTTGTTATCACAAGGTAAAATCACGCTATAAAGTGTGGCCAAGTGCATATGCCTCTGGTGCTCTTGTAAAATGTCGCAAAGTTGGCGCTAAAAACTGGGGCAAATCCAAGAATGAATCCCTTCAGATTATGATTGAAGATGAATTAACTCAAGTTTTAGAAGAAAAAAAGAAAAAACCATGTAAACCCTCCAAAGGAAAGCGTTTTGCTAAGCGTGTAAACGGTAAATGTCGTTCATATGGCCAAAAAGGACAGGCAAAAGGTGGTGGAGATCGCATCAGACCCGGTACAAAGAAGGGTGATGCGTACTGTGCGCGCTCGGCAAAGATTAAAAAGTGTAAAAATCCCCCATGTGCTAATGCATTATCCCGTAAAAAGTGGAAATGTCGCGGTTCTAAGTCCATGAAAGAGTAAAAAATGTTAAATGATGAACAAATTCTGTTAAAAACAGCCAATTTTTTGGATACTTTGCAAGAAAAGTGTTGGGATGGTTATGAAAGAAACCCAAAAGTCGCAAAAGGCAAACGAGGTTCTTGTCGTAGGCAAGGTAGCGTCAACGAAAACGAAAAAGTACTCCGAGAAGTCACTGAAGATGAGATGCGAGTGCTTGAAGACGTGCTGGACGACTTAGATCCAGCGAATTTGCCTTTAAATGACCTTTTTAGCGGTAAAATGCGTATTGTTATACCATTTCCGACCACCGATCCGGGTTCAGAGCTTGGAAAATTCGCAGAATTCTTCAGATCTCAAGAATATGAGGTTGATTGGGAGAAAGGTATGGTATATGCCGAGCGAGATATGCGCTCAGTCGATGATTTACTTGATACTTTAATTGGTATGCAGGGTGGACAGCCCGAAAAGAAGAAAACTAAGAAGATTCAGATGAAAGTTGGCAAGCTTTTCTCCAAATTGGCTGATTTAAGCCGAAGAAAAGACGAAATATACCAAAAAGTCTACAAACACATGGATAATGCCAACTATAAGCTAGCAGACGGCAGGGGTATTGATACACCACAAAGAGTTACCGGAAAAATGCTCAAAGCTGCGCTTGATGAGAAAGAATATGAGAATTTTGAAAGAATTAACAAACAAATTTACTTATATATCGTAAATCCGGGAGTTGCAGGGCCTGCAGGTTACAATTTAACCGATTTAGCCACTGAATATGGCGAATATTGGAAAAAGAACGCCGGATTTATTAAAAAAGAGATCAATAAGCTTGATAGTGACAAATATTCCATTATTATCACTCGACATCCGGTAGATGTGCTTAGAATGAGTGATTTTGAGACTATTTTCTCTTGTCACTCTCCAGCTAGTCGCCAAAGTGCCTATCAATCGTTCTATAAGTGTGCTGTAGCCGAAGCTCAAGGCCACGGAGCCGTAGCATACGTGGTTGAGACAGAAGAGCTTCTGAGCGCCACTAATACCGGTAATATTGATAGTGCAGAGCAAGAAATTCAAGAAGGTGAGGTGTTTTATGATGATAAGCGCCCGTTTGTCGGCGATATTAACCCAATTTCTAGAATTCGTCTCCGTCATGTAAGATATTATGAAGGTGATGAACCTCCAAAGCGTTGGGATGATGGACAAGACATTGGGATGCCCGAAATATCTGTTTACGGCATGGATATCCCCGGTTTAGCAAATACAGTTACTGATTGGGCGAGATCAAACCAAGAAGAAGTCATTGCTAACATGCCAAAAGAGGATGATAAGCTTGATTTAAGTAAATTTATACAATTTGGTGGTTCTTATGAGGATCATGGTGGAGGACCGAATGTCCGAGCAATGCTTATATCCAAATTTTTAAAAATTTCAAAATCGGACATGGTCGGTGCGATGAAACAAAACACAGAAACCGAAGATGAGTTGGATGCTAATTTAGTTGGTGATATTATCGCACAATACGAAGGTGAATGCGAAGATATAATGAATGAATATAACAATCACATGGCCCAGACATATTCTGACTATGAAGTTCAAGATGATGGCGGTGAGGGTGCTTATATCGCTCCTTTCGCAGCGTTTATTGCAAAGTGGCCGATTGATGAATGGAAAAGGTTACCCGGCAACCAAGAAGAGGTCGTATGGAACTCTGTTGACGAGTTAATTGGTATATATGGTAATATATTTGTTGATTCTGACGACTATACTCCCGTTATTCGTCGTGTTCGTGAAGAAATACACTTAACTATGAAGATTAACTTCGAACATCCCGATATTCATGGTAGTAATTATATGGTTATGCCAGATGAATATAGGGAAGCGCTTAGTAATATCGATGTAATAATTGACGACAGAAGAGATCAGTTTGAAGGTTACCTCACTGAATACTTCAAGAAACACGGACAAATGGAAGGTGGCGAATTTATGAATCTAGCCATCGCGATTGAAGATGGCGTACTCTCATCTTATGAGTGGGATCTCGAAACTGACGGGCAATACTCCGAGTCATATGAATGTACAGCGCGCTATACACATTACTATGATCCAGAAGATTTAGGATTGGGAATTGAGGTACTAAAACAGATTGTTGATTCTCGCGACTTTAGAATTGAATTGAGAAAACAGCTCTTAGAAGCGCCAAGAGAAGAACAGAATACACAGTATTACTTAAACATGGATGCTCAAACGCTCGAACAAGGTGTGCCCGGTGCTAGGGAGATCAACATGACTGTTGAATTCTCGGTTAATGCTGATGCGCCTGATATTATGACTGGACTATTTGTAGAGCTTGTAGAAGGCGAAATGGACGACGAAGATAACCTTAAAGTGGTGTTCAATAGAGTATTGGCCCAGTTTGTTAATTCTCGCAAGCCTGCATTTATGCAAACCAACGAAAGCCTCGTAAAAACGTGGAAAGGGTTTTTAAATGGTTGATTTAATTATAATTGGTTTTGCTTGCATTAGTATCGCAGCTTTTATTGGCACAAAAGATAATAATAAAAACAAACAAGATGTTATAATAGAGGAAATAGATGAAACTCCTACTTGAAAATTGGCGAGAGTATATAACAGAAGATTGGCGCGATACATCGTGGGAAACTGATGATGATAAGGTTACAATTGGAGAAGTGGTTGATTATCTAGGAGATGAGACTGTTGATATTAATGTTGGTGAATTGATAGAACAACTACCCACATTACCAGTCGGCGGTGGAAACATCGATGAGGCACTTAACAGAATGGCTGCAGCCAGCTTGGATTATCCGATTATAGTTGTAAAGAGCGGTGGACAATACCGATATGTTCTGGATGGAAACCACAGACTTGGAAAAGCATATGTTTGTGGAGGCAAAGATTCGACAATCAAGGCAAAAATCTTGGATGTCTCCGCAGAAGCGGAAACGCCCGACAGGTTTAAGAGGGCGTTTGGATGAAACTCCTACTTGAAAATTGGCGTAATTATGTATTGTTTGAAAACATAGAAACAGCAAGCCGCTTGTCTATTTTTGATTTTGACGAAACAATCGCTTTCACAGAAGGCCATGTTAATGTTATAGATAAAGAAACAGGAGAACAATTCCAAACTACCTCACAAGAAGAGTATGATGAATTACAAAATTCTGATAGATATGAGTTTGATTTCTCACCCCTTGATGATGTACATAATGCAACCGAAAATCCCAATATAACCTCCATTTTACGGAACAGACTACAAGATTCCAAAACACAGGTTATAGTATTAACAGCTAGAGCGCCCGTTTCCGTCGATGATATCCACAGGACAATGCAAACCTTTGATAGTCCGATCGATACACGTGACATTATAATTATCGCAGTAGAAGGCGGCAATAAGGGAGAATATTTAAGAGATGTCATATTGTCAAAATACGATAATATAAAAGAAGTAGAATTTTATGATGATTCTGAAAACAATATTTCAGACATGAATGTGGTGAAGCGAGATTTAATATCTTCTGAAAAACTTGATAACTTTGAGATTTATCTTGTAAGAGATGGAATCCCAAATAAGGAAAATGAATGAGTAATAGATATATGGATGATCCGGATTATCTTTTTGCAGTATTAACAGCAATTGTAAAAAAATATGATGGTGAAATTACATTAACAAAAGAAGAGTTAACTTTAGCTCAAAAGGGTGACCTTATTGGCATGTATTATGAGCCAAAAACTGATTCTATTGTGTTCAAAGAAGTAGATAAAGCCGACCTTTTGAGTGCGAGCACAATAGCTAATGATACTGCGAATACCTATGAGAACTAATTAATATTAGCGGAGGTCATGATATAACATGTCTGAGAAGAATGGCTGGGATACATATTCGAAATTAGTACTTCAACAACTGGAGACACTATCCTCTGGTATTGAAGGTTTACGTTCTGAATTACAGCATGTAAAAGAACAATTAACCGAATTAAAAGCCAAAGAAGATAGAGTACAGGATTTAAAAATCTGGAAAGAGAAGATGGACGATATTGCATCCCCACCACAATTAAAAGAAGCTCTTCTAGAAATTGAAGAATTAAAAGAATTTAAAACAAAATCAGTAACTGCTTTCATGGTTATACAGGCTTTAATGGCTGGGGCCCTCGCTTTAACAAATATGATTAGTTGAGGTTGCCACAAATGGCCGATGAGGAAAAGGATGAGCTAAAATCACGTATTAAATTGGCTATTGAACAGTTGAATGGAAAAATTCCATACAAAAATCAAGAAGAAATTGATAAAATAGAATTACTACCTGAAGTTGCAATAAAGGGCACCGGAATAAAGTTCTGTTTTTCTCCGGGCAAGAGACGATTTGTTAAAATTTGTCGCGGTCAAAAAGCATATATCATCGATGATATAGAAAGTAATTCAGACAAGTGCCTTATATACACATGGGACGGATTTTTGGTAGAAATAGAACTTGATGAATTATCAGAAACAGGATTTGATTAATGTTATTTAAATTTGGTACTTTTTGGAGACTATTGCTTGGAAGCTCTTTATCATGGGTTTGTTGGACGATGTTAGGTTTTGAATTTACTATTGTTACTATGTTGTCTATTTTGATTGTAATCTTAACAAGGGATAAGCATTTTTTAGTATAAACCCAACTATTTAAGTTGGTGTCAACAAAAAAGAAAAAATATTTTAAGGCTAATAGTGGTGGTGTATCCAAGCCCATAGAAGCATACCTGTTGAAATGGTATGATGATAAAACAGCATCAATAAAATATGATGGTCCATTTTCAAATGAAAATGATGCAATAGATTTATTAAGAATATACCTGAAAAGCGGTGTTTGTTGTTGGAAGATTGATTACGATGAATGAGAAAGATAGTTTTGGCGATTTAAGCTCTAAAAAATTTGTTGTTGGAGATATTGTCGAATGGACAACTTGGGATTCTAATGTTGAGGACTATAATTCTAATTATGGTATTTTAATTAAGATTGAAAATAAGGTAAAATCTAATAGAATAATTTCAATTTCTACTGTAAAACCAATCAATGAACCCTCTAATGAAATAGAATTATTTACGTTAAGTCTCAAATTGGTTGACACAAAGCATCAAAATAATGAAATTGAATAAATTTATAGACTATTTATGTTATGAATTATTCTGAGATATTACAACCGCTGATTAAAAAATTCTTACCATTTGCTCAAAAAACCATGGGGTTTTCAGATCCGCCTAGGCTTTTTTTAAAATCAAGTTCAGGTAATGCTTCAAACCCGCTGGGCAAAACTGCTTACTATGATCCCAATAATAAATCAATAACTGTGTACGTCACAAATCGCCACCCAAAAGACATTATGAGGTCACTTTCTCATGAATTGGTTCATCACACACAAAATTGTAAAGGCGAATTTGACAATGTTGGAGCAATGGGTGATGGCTATGCTCAAAACGATGAACACCTAAGAGAAATGGAAAGAGAAGCATACGAAGTTGGCAATTTATGCTTCAGAGATTGGGAAGACAGCGTAAAAAATACTATTTATTTTGAACATCTACAAAAAGGAGATTATAAGATGTCTACTAAAGATTGGAAAAACAAAGAGATTAAATCTCTTCTTAGCGAGGCTTGGGGTTTTAAAATGGACCTAAGCAAACTTACCGAAGGCGAAAAAATGCCAGATGGTGATGGCGACAAGGTTCCGCCATGGGCTGATAAAGACGATGATGATCCAGACGTGCAAGAAGAGTCCGTAGAAGATTCTGATGCCGAAAACATCACCGAAGAAGAAGAAGAAGAAGAAGAGCTTGACGAACAGTCAAGAACAAACAGACCTGATCGCGCTCGACCAGAGGGCGGAAGACGTCTAGATGAAGAAGAAGATGAACCAGAAGTTCAGGAAGAAGTAAAACAACTTGATTTTAAAATTTCTGAGGGTCTGAGAAATATGGTAAAGGCAGCCGTCGTCAAAGCGTTTGAAGAAAGAGAAAAAACAAAATGATGTCAGGTAAGTATAAAAATTGCACTTAAAAGGTGTAGAAATCAATTTATTCAAAAATTATTATTAAACTTTAAAGAGGACGAACATATGTCATTAAATTCAGACTGGCAAAACTTTCTTAACGAGAGTATAGACGAGAAAAATATATTTACTTATATTCAAGGTCTCCAAGAAATAATTTCCAATCTTAAGCCTAAAACTATGACTGAAAAACGCAGATTACAGATTGCAAAAACTCATCTGCGTGAAGTAAAAAGGTTTGCCAGAAGAATGGAAAATGAAATGTCTCTTCTTCAAGAAAAACTTAATATATTAGAAGAGTCAAAGGGAGATGAATAATGGGTGGTGTTGCAGGGCACATGGCCCATTTGTCGGAAGATACCGATTTAACATTTAATGAAATCGTAAATATTCTCGGCAAAGTTGCAAACGCCGAAATCTCTAACGCTACCGAAAAGGTTGATGGTCAAAACTTGTTTTTGACCGTTGATGCTTCTGGAGAGATTAAAACAGCCAGAAACAGCGGCGATGTTAAAAAAGGTGGAATGACTACCGACGAATATATTAGCAAGTGGATCGGACACCCGGCAGAAAATGCCTTCACAAACGGTTTTAAGGCGGTCTCAGCGGCTTTGCGGAGACTTAGCCCAGAAGACCTCGATGCAATCTTTGCAGGCGGTAACAAGTACGTTAATATGGAAATAATGTATCCCAAGAATCCCAACATTATTCTATATTCTGCACCAAATATTGTTTTGCACGGACTTCAATACTTTGGTGATGAAGTCGAGACGCCAGAAATGCGTCAACTTACAAAACAGAAATTTACAAAACTTGCTAGTTTAATTGATGGAGCTTCCGAACAAATTGGAGAAGAAGAGTGGGCAGTACACGGACCGAAACTCGTCGCACTTAAAAAGTTATCTGATGGAAGCGCCCTAGAAGACGTTACATCAAAAATTCAAACTTTTGCTGGACCAGTGGGTATGGACGCCACTTTGGGTGATTATGTTCAACATGTAGTTGAGATCTATGCAAAACAAGTAAATCTTCCTGAAGATATTACGGCGCGCCTTATCACCTTGATGCTGAAACCAGATGAAGCAAAAGAACAGGGAATCTCTGTTGTTAATCTTAAAAAGGGTCTTCCAAAAGAATTGCAAACTACCGTCTCCAATCTCGGAGCGAAAACCAAATCTAGAAAATATATCGCAAGTGTTTTAAAGCCGCTTGAAGTAGCTATCAGTGATTTTGCTATTGAAGTACTTCGTGGAGTTAAGAGTTATTTCGTCAGCGATAATGATAAAGAAGTTGCGAGGATGAGGGCCGAACTTGAACAATCAATTACTCATCTTAAAAACTTGCAAGCATCTGGCGATGAAAAAATGGGAGAATTAGTTGATCAACAACTCGCAAAACTTGGCGATATTGAAAACCTTGCCTCTTCCATGGAAGGCGTTGTATTCGAATATCCACCGGGCTCAGATAGAATTTATAAATTAACCGGAGCGTTTGCTATGGCTAACCAAATTATTGGGAGAGCGAGGCGCACAGGTATGAATGAAGAAGAGATTGAAGAAGATATAGAAATAGATATTTTAGACGATGAATCAGATGATCCAGTAGTGGATGCTGACTATCCTAAGACTGTCGCAGTAGTTCCGGGCGCGTTTAAACCACCTCACAAGGGGCACCTTGACATGGTGCGAAAATACGCAGATGAATCAGATGAAGTGGTGGTAATCATATCGAAACCGACTAAGCAAGGAAGATATTTACCTGATGGTCGCGAAATTACTTCTGAAGATTCTCTCAATATTTGGAACCTGTTGGTTAGAGATTTATCTAACGTGGAGGTAACCACTTCAGAAACACATGCATCACCTATCAACGCTGCATATGAGTACGTTGGCGAAGAAGGGCCTATTAATATTGGTGACACAGTTATTTTGGGAGCCAGCACAAAAGATGATGACTGGAAACGCTGGATGGGAGCTGCGCAATATGTTAAAGACGGCGTTGAATTACTAAATCCAGAGGAAACTGCTGTAGCGCCGTCAGAACACTCTATGGAATACAACCAATTATTAGCTGCAGAGGCTGAAAAGGGTTCTGACTTGTATAATAACATGCCAAGCGTTAAGGTCGGCAAAGACCCCAAACAATTCCACGCAAGTGATTCTAGATTTGTGCTTGCTGAAGCATCAAGAAATGAGGTTGCTAGGAAAATGTTAGAGGATTTTGTTGGCGAAGAGAACGTAGATGAAGTACTCAATATACTTGGGCTCTCAACCATGGGCGAGCAATCCGCCATGGGAGCCGGCGGAGGTGTAGCTATAGGCACCGCCCCTTTGGCATCTGGGTCGGATAAGCCGACCAAGAGAGATACAAAAAAGAAAAAACAGAAGCAATATATAGATTTAGGTCTACTTGCTGAGGTTATGAAACTAATTAATGAAAGAGGCATTGTAAATGAAACCAAATGAAGAAAAAATCCTTAGAGATAGTATAAAGCATATGATTCGCGAAGTCAAGAATAAAAGACTCAATGAAGAGGAAAAACTTCGTTCTGTCATTCGCGGATTTATGGATATTGAACTTAAAAATCTCTCCGAAGGTGGAACACCAGATGTTGATCCAACCCCAAACAAATCTACAGGCATTAATGTATTGGAAGATTTGCTTAAAAAGATTGTACCAGTTTTAGAGACAGATTACAAGTCTCTTACTACTAGTGATTCACAGAGGGAGTCTTTCCGAGCACATATTGTTAATGCTGTAGAAAATGCGCTGACGCCGGCAAAAATTAACACAACCGCAGGAGATACAGAGCAGAGTTTAGAAGAGGATCTTGAGGAAGAAATTGAAATTAATATAGGTGATGCCGCGGAAGACGATGAAAAGTTTATTGATATCCGAACAGACGCAGAGAAAGCTGCGGATGAAGAAGAGGAAGAAGCAGATCCTCGCGATGAATTTGGTTCTGATGTTAAAGGAGACGAAACTGGTAGAAATATGGCTTATCAATCTTTCAAAAAAATTGAAACAAGCGTAATTGATTCTTATGAACTGTTAGCTGATCCAGAAGATCAAGAATTGTTTTTTGATTATTTGGTAGCTAACCTTAAGTTATATTTCGAAAAATTTGAAGAAGAATTAGCACCCTCAGTTGAAGAACCCACTAATCAAGCTTATGATATGGCTAAAAGCGATCAAGATGCAGCAGGAGCTGGTGAGGAAATGGGCGCTGAGGATGATTTAGAGCTGGAGTTATAACATGTCTGATAAACCAACTATCCCTTCTACCACCGGAACATATGAAGCTCTGCACAGTGCAAAAGTCAATGTAAGTGATTCTATTGCGAACAGTGTAATGAAAAATGATAAGGTCCAAGAACAACTTGACAAACACGAAATTGAAAAAGTCATACTGCCAAAGGATGGAGTCACCGCCCTCGAAGAGCAGCGCACGGAAAATATTCGCGTTGGCGGCCTATTAACAAATAGAGTAGAAATAATGATAAGGCAAATAGTCTATAGCATCTTAGTCGATACCGGGCTAGTGGAGCGTGAGTGAAGGTGGCGGCGATGAATCGGGCTTCGAAGAAGGTGATTCTGAAACTATCGGTTTTTAAAAAATCACAAAAAAGTTGCTTGACAAATTATTTAGCTTGTGTTACATTTTAAATGTGGTTGTTCGGTTGCATGCGGTTGCTGTGATTGTGAATGTGGGAATAATAAATTAAGAAATGTGTTTGCAAACGCATGCTAACACATACTAACACATGAAAAAGAAACTTACAAACAAAAGCTTTATAAAAAAACTTAAAGAATAAAATAAAATTTCCGATGTTACTTTAGTTTCTATTAATGCTTTATCACTTGAAGATCTGATCGCAATTAAGCTAGAATTGTGCACAAATGATACAAATAATAGACTTTATGGGTTGGATATTTGGAGAAAAACTAGTTACATTGTAAGAGATGCAATTTTGAAATTTGCTATTTCAACCACTAGATCTAAAAAAGATGCAGCTAGATTTCTTGGAATTACAAGTCAAGATTTCTATAAAGCATGTAAACAATTTAAAATTTCTGAGATTTTCAATGATTAACTTATTATTCTACCTCTTTTTACTAGGCTGCCCAGCAGAGCTAGAAGTTGCGAACACTAAAGATACTAGTGTTAAACTGACAGTTCCCCCAGAACCTCCAGCAGAACTAGGAGTTAATGTAAGAGATGATTGCGATCAAAAAGCAATTGGTTCTAGTGTTTGTAACTTAGTGTTGTATGATCAGAATGGAGAATTGTGGCAATTATACGACCACAAAGGAAAAGTCATAGTACTTGACTTTTCTACTAGTTGGTGTTATCCTTGTCAAGTGGCAGGAATGCAAGCGCAACCGTTGTATGACGATTATGGAGGAAATGTGGAATTTGTAACCATTTTAGTGGATGGATTTACTCACAGCATACCACCAACAGAAGATGAAATTAATAGCTGGGTTGAAAATCATAATATTACTACAGCCCCTATATTAAGGGGAAGCAGAGAATTCGTTTTTGATCCGATGGGAATTACAGGCTACCTGATAGGTGGTTTCCCTACATATGTTTTCATAGATAAAGAAATGAAAATACATACAGGCGCAGTGGGTTTCAATGAACAATATGTTCGAACAATAATTAATGGATTATTATAATGTGGAAATTATATAAATGGAATGGTCATTATATTATGGGTGATCTAGTAAGTAAACACAGCTCAGAGGATGCAGCACTTAAAAAAGCCGCGAAAGAACTGAGTTTTACTTTTGCAGAAAAAACTAAAAAAAACAAAGAAACACTCATTTGGTTAGATGATAAAAATCATACCCCAATAGGTGTTATAGTAAAAAAATCTAGGGGGTGATTGGATTCGACGCGGTATTGAAAAAATTGAGTGCAAGTAGGTTAGATACGACCTTAACAGTTCAATTAATTTAGTTGCAAATAACAACTTACACTTCGAACAGCGCTTAGCTGCTTAGTAGACGGGGCTTTTTAGAGCCTTGAAAACCAATCTAAAATAACAGGTAGAGATCCTGCGAAAAGAAAAAATCACAATGGATACCTTGGTCTGAAGAAGACAAGTGGAGCGCGACAGGGTAGTAAGCGCGGTTGAGTTAACTACCTATCTTTTCTAATTTGTGATAGTAAATTAGACAAACTTGTGAATGACTTAATTTTGAATATATTGCGGACGCGGGTTCAATTCCCGCCACCTCCACCATTTAAGGAGACAATATGTTTAATTGGTTTAAAAAAAAGCACATAAAACAATCAGTTCCCAGTTTTGATTTTGAAGATAGTATTGAAGAAACCCTTTGGGAAATAAAAGAAGAATATGATCTTGAAACCGAAGAAGTAGAAGATACAGTATTTCAAAAGCGAAACTATATAAGCTATATGAATAAGTGCTTAAAATTTAAAAAATGAACATTTGGATTGCGCTATATAAAGGAAAAGGAAATTTAATCAACTCTATAGTGCGTCGATGGACAAAGAGTCAATATAGTCACGCAGAACTAATACTGGATGATAAAAAAACGTGGATTGGAATTAGTCCATTTATTAAATCAAAAGTAACAGATAGAAAAAATGTAGAATACAATTTACAAAATTGGGATTTCTACAAGATAGAAACAACAGAAGAACAATATCAATCAATACTAGAATTTTACGATATTACACGTGGCGCCACATATGACTGGGTAGGAATGTTGTTATCGCAATTTTTACCATTTCGTATAAAACAACAAAATAAGTGGTATTGTAGTGAGTGGATTCTGTATGCATTAAGAATTTCGTGCGTTGTTGATTGGAAAGTACTTAGAATATTTGATCAATCAGACTTATCGCCGGCAAAATTACATGATATACTATTATTATCTAATTTCAAAAAAACAAATTTGGAGTAAAAATGACTGAAGAAGATGAAAAAATACCAACAGTAATGGTTTCGGGCGGATTTGACCCAGTACATGCTGGACATATTAGGATGATTAGAGATGCCGCAAAATACGGCGATGTTATAATTATTGCTAATTCTGACGACTGGCTTTTTAGAAAAAAAGGCTTTGTCTTTATGGAATATGAACGTAGAGTTGAAATATTAAACGCCATTAAAGGAGTTATACTCGTTGACTCGGTAGACGATGCTGATGGCACTGTGTGTGAAGCTATTAGAAGGCTACAGCCGACATATTTTGCTAATGGAGGCGATCGTGGTAGATCAAATACTCCAGAACAATCTGTTTGTGAAGAGTTGGGTATTGAGCTTTTGTGGGGGGTCGGCGGAGAAGAAAAACTACAAAGTTCTTCTGACTTAGCCAAAAAAGCTAGAGATTTTGATATCCCACCACGTAGAAATAAAGCGCAACATTCCGATCGTTAAGGTATTCTTATAATTAAAATAAGATGCAAAATTTTAAAACACTAAAACTTGATTTGTCTTTTCGACCCATTGAAGTAATAGATGCGGTAGAAGCGTTGGTGCTTTGTTTGATAGGAAAAGCCGCCGCCGTTGAAAATCACAATCAAGAAATAAAGACAGTGTCTAAAAAATTTAATCTACCGTCAGTAATTGCATTAAAAAGAGTTGTCAAGTTTCGTTTTACTACAATGTCTTGCAAAAGACAAAATGTATTTTGGAGAGATGATTATCAATGTCAATATTGCTCCAAATACTTGCCGGATGAAAAATTGACTATCGACCACATTGTTCCTAGAAGTAAAGGTGGTTCAAACACATGGTTAAATTTAGTAACAGCTTGTAAAAAATGCAACCAAAAAAAAGGTAATAAAGCCCTAAAGGATTCAGGTATGAAATTAATAAGAAAACCATACACTCCGAAGACAAATGTTTTGAGATCGGTCAATAAAAGTCAAATCGATCCTATATGGAGAGATTATCTTTGGAATATTAGTTGACAACATAACAGCTGAATGTTATTATAAGTTAATGAATAATATTGATTACAAAAAGTGTTATTTATCTGAAGTTGGTCACAATAATTTTTTCTACCCAACCTCGACAACAGCACTTATTTCAAAAAATTGTGACTACACCATTCTACCGTGGATCGGAGGAAAAGATAAAAATCTTACTCCAATCAAAATTAGTAAATCTTGCATTATGCCAATTAATTTCGGAGCATCCAGTGACACTGAAGGTTCTACTGTAGTCTGGGTAGACGAGAGTTTTATTGTCCCTTAGCTCAGTCGGTAGAGCAGATGACTGTTAATCATCGGGTCCGCGGTTCAAGCCCGCGAGGGACAGCCATTTTATATAGGAGAAAACATGTCTGTTGTAAAAAGACTAAAATCACTAAATTTACCAGAAGACGCAATGGTAACTCTCACTTTCAGAGAGGGAACTGATGTATTCGTGCATAACGAATCAGAGGTTGAAGATGCAATGAATGAAACTAGTGTTATTAACGAATTCGCAGCGTTGATTGCGCATAGTAAGCTTGATGCTCGAAACCGTTGGAGCGGCAATGTGCTCGAACACCTTAGAGCCCAAGATTTTCTTGATGACTATGAAAGAGGCTCATTTGGATTTGAAGAATATCTTGCGGAAACATTATCAGAGAATTTCTACGATACTGACTTGATCGAGTATTCAACCGAAAAGTATGATCACAAGCGCGGCTTCACTACTTTGACCGCACAGGTCGATATTCCATATGCTAACTTAGTTGAAGTTGACCCATTAGTCTCAGGTTGGGAAGTTTCTGTTAAAACCCATGATGGAACACTTACATTTGAT
>MDTB01028366.1_pt1 | contig 14930 bp, 21 predicted proteins | sample 811161 | NCBI WGS metagenome assembly MDTB01 (sample SAMN05326650, study PRJNA326480) | marine metagenome | isolation source: seawater | place: Mediterranean Sea | collected 2009
TTGGCTAGGAGCTGCCCCCATATTTATAATAGTTAAATATTATTAATTTTAACTATTACATTGTTTATATTAATTTTCTTGTACTAAACATGACAATACAAAACTATTTTCGCCAAAATATTCTTCTTGTCTTATGCCGCATCCTACATTTCTAATATTTTGCCAGGGTATGTTAAATAAAGTTGATTCTGAATCACTCCATTCTCTGACACTTTGAGCTGCTATACTATCATCTATTTCAGATATATCCGAATAAACTAAGTGATAACCACTAACCCCTTCAGGGTAATTACAAACATAGTTTTTAGGATCGTCTTCATTTTCTCCTTCTTCCCAACAACTATCATTAAATTTACTTTCCGGTATATCTGCTTCAAGTTTATTAATTGGATATTGATTTGCTCTTTCAGATAAATCATCTATCCAAGCTATATTAAAATTATTAGCGTCTACTAAATTGTCATATAATTTCATAATATTGTCTGTTATACTTTCCTCATCATGCTCTTTATCCTCAGAAAAACAATTTGCAACATATGATTCGCCAGATACAATACATCCACTACAACGTCCAGGATTTAAATCAAGATCAATCTTACATTGTTCTTGTGCTTTTTTCCACTTTTCAGCTTCTAAATTATTATTTGTATTTGATTTATTTGTGGCACCGCTACCAGCACCTTCTTGCGTAGGATATTCGGGATCTTTGCCATACAATTCAGCCATATATGTATATATAATCTAAACAAAAAATTAATATGAAGCATACAAATGTGTCCATGTGGTGGCAGTTGAATTATATTCATCACGATTATTTTTATACATATCTGCAATATCAATCATTAATGGATCATCTGGATTTGGATCATCCATAAGTGAACAAATACTTAACAATAATTTACTTACAGTAAGTGCTGGACTCCAATTTTCCTTTAATATGTCTAAACATATTGAACCATGTGAATTAACATTTGGATGATATATCTTTGTCAAAAATTGACATCTAGGTGGTTTAAAAGGATAGTCTGATGGAAAACTAATTTTTAAGTAAAATATTCCACCTTTATATGGACTATTTTCAGGACCCATAATGGTAGCCTGCCATTCAAACATATCATTATTAATTGGGCCGGCACTGCAGTTTGCTGGAGGTTCTTTTTTTAATTCTTCCAGCTCTTTCATAATACGCTTCATAGTCGACATAATAATATAAAATTAAAAAATAACTTTAATATTATTAAAAACATATTATTATTTAAGAACCATATACTTGATTTAAAGCAAACTTTCGAGGTAAAACCTCGATTTTACAAATCCTTTTTCCAGTACTATCTATAGCAGATTGTCCTTCTTGACAAAGAGGAATATTTTGGGGATTTCCAACACCTCTTAACCTTCTGCGGATAGCAGTAGAATGTGCTCCCACACCACCACAAGCTCCATAGTTATCTAAAATATTTGGGGCGTTTTTGCAAATAGAATTTTTTTCAAACGCGGGATTATTACCTTTAATTCCTTGTCTTCCAGTTGCAGCAAAGAATAGGCCACATGTTATTTTACCAGGACGCGACATTATAATATACACACATATTTTTTTTTACGAGATGCGTTTGGTTGGGCAACCTGTATCGGCCAGATAAAGAGAATTTTCGGTGCAGATTAAATAATCGTTCTCCACTTTATAAATTTTCTGAATCATACTTGTATATTCCTCTGCGCTTTTAACGAGCATTTTCTCTCCATTTTCTTTAACACCAATTATAATTTTACCATCTAAAGATAAAGTCCAGTAGTCTAACATAATAGGTTTATCATCTACCATTGCAATCTTTGCAGCAGCCTTTAAGGCTTCTTCCGATGGAAGTCTATAACTAGTTTCACTTTCACTAACCTCTCCTGACATTATAAATTAACGTTTTTTAAATCTTTAAATACTTATAATTATTATAAATATATATGTATATGGAAATAACTAATAGTAATAATTATTTAACAAAAATATCTGATTTACCGAATGAAATCGTTTCAAAATATTCGATTTTAATTAAAGAGTATATAGAATTATTTCAAAAAAATGTTAATTTTTCAAATAAAGAATATTTAAAAAATATTTTTTTAAAGGGTTTAACTACAATAAATAACGTTTTTAACTTACTGCTTTTATATACAAAAAATTTAGAATTAACATTTATTTATAGTCAAAAATCTATTTTTTTATATATTGAATTTATTGATCAAATTAGTGAAGATGCAAATTCTTTTTTACAATTAAACTCACAAGATGCAATATTATTTGTATATAAAAAAACAATCTATGAAATAAATAATGATTATCGCAAAGATTTAATAATAACTTGTGAAAAAGAAATTAATTTATTATTTATAATAAAGCAATTTACAATTTTGTATCAAAACATAATAATTTATTATCTAAATATGAACATAGAATTAAAAGAAATTGAAAAATACATTACAAAAATTATTAAGCGTAACAATTTGATAAAACTTGAAAAAAACTATCTAGTAAATTTAAACGAAATTTTAAACCTCCTAGCTTTAAAAAATGTTTCGCCCTCTAAATTTAATTATTTTATAATCCATATTTTAAAAAAAAACAAAATTGATAAACAAGATATCGAAACACGGATTGAATTGCCTGTTTTTAATGAAAATAATAATAACTTAACAAGTATTAAATTTTCGCAATGGCTTATTGGCAAATAACAATGGTTTTCTTTCTTATTTTTCTTGTTTTAGGCTGCTTTTTTTCAATTATATTTGTTTGTTGATAAATATTATCGTATTCATTTTTAATTACAATCTTTAAAAATTCATATATTTCTATAAGAATTTTTTCAGTACATTTCCCTACTATGAGTACACTTCCTGTTCTAAATATCATAAATGATACGCTAATGTGTTTTTCTTTATTATTACTAATAACACCACATTGCTTTTCTTTGTTTAAACCTAATATATAATAATATTTGCACATTATTCCTGGATATGAGCAAGGATCAAATGAGCAATGGATATTGTATTTCATTTTTAAAATATTGTAAAATTTTTCTCTATCTAAATAAAATCCACAATTAAAATTTGAGTTTATCAAAACTGTCTCAGTTTTATTTAAATCATAAGAAACGTTTATATTGCAATTATCATACAATACCTTTTTTAGTAAACGTAAAACTATTTCTAAAAAATCATCTGATTGAATACCAGGTATTTCCAGTTTACCAGTGTTAAAAACCTTTACATGAGCTTCTTTAAAAATCCCCTTATGCTTGATTCTAAATATTACCACAAAACAATTATAAAAAGCACTTTTTTTTTTACATCTGTTACTTAAAATATCTTTTTTTGAAATTCCTATACTCACCTTTCTGATATCCTTAAACTTATTTTCTGTAATTACATTACTAATTATAGTTTCTTCAACTATCTTTTCATTTTCGATACGTTTTTTATATTCATTCGTTTCCTCACTACTGGCGAAATTAATTTTAATTTGTTTTTTAATAATACCTTCTTTGGGAGTAGAATAATCCATAATTTTTAATTTCCAAAATACGTTTTGTATATCAATTAAAGTAGATAAATATGCAATCATAGTTTTTGTAGAAATATAAATATCACTGCATTTAGGAATTTTCGGTTTTTGATTATTTTTAACAAAATCATTTTCACAAATATAATTAGTATTATCTAAGCAAAAATTTGCCCATTCGCTGTCACAATCTAATGACATTATTTAATTGATGCATTTTTCTTTAAATATGATTCAATTATTATCTAATATTAAATTAAATGGAACCCATTAAAATAAATGGTCCAACCTTTTGTAATTTAAATAAAATCTCTGAATATCATTTAATGCCAAATTTAATGCAAATTATTTTTGATCCGTCAAAACATTCCCCTCCAAATGATTTTATAAATAATCTTAAAAAAAGGTTGGACCAATATCATAAAAATGATAATTATAACAAACATTTTTCAAAATGATTTTTTAGTTTTACAAATGTAAAATTTACATAATATGATTTACTATTAGAATGATGTGTTACAAATTCCATAATATTTAGAATATTTGCATCAATAGCAAAATCGTCGCATGATATTAAATATTTAAAAAAATAAACAATTAAATTTTTTTTATTGTAACCATAACTATTTGCTATTTTATTAAAATATTTTACTATTGTTTTTACTGGTTTTGTTTTTATTTTATCATATAATAAAAATAACACACTATTGTCAATAATTTTAATATTATTTAAATTATCTTGATTTGCTTGTAAATAATTTATCATACTTCTAATATCAGACTCATATAGGTTTATAATTGAATAAATTGTTTGCTTACTTAATGAAAGTTGCTCTTGATGACAAATATTACTAATAAAATTATAAATATAATTTGTCGGAACTTTATTAAAACGTATTGATATAAAATCATTTCTAACCGATTCATCAATTTTGCTAATATAATTGCAAATTAAGCACAGCCTAACATTATTATAATAATTATGTAATAAATATTTTAAGGCCTGTTGAGCATTCTTAGTCATATAATCAACCTCATCCAGTATTATAAATTTAATAGTATTTGTATAAAGACCTTTTGAATTAACAAAATTAAACAACTGATTGCGTATAATATCAACACCTCTTTCATCGGATGCATTTTGATGAATAATAGAAGTATTATCCTCTATTCCATGATATCTTTGAAAATAATTTATTAAATTAACAATAGTTGTTGTTTTCCCTGTTCCAGGTGGACCATAAAATAATATATTTGGAAAATGATTTGTTTTGACTATATTTTCTAGTAATTCTTTAGTTGTATCACACATAATTATATTGTTGAAATGAGTAGGTCTATATTTTTCTACCCAAGGTATAGTGTCTTTCATTATTTAATATTTAAATAATTGATTTTAAATATTAATGTATTATTTATAATAAATATGCTGGCAGACAATAGCGCCTATCTTGAAATTATACTGGGTCCGATGTTTTCTGGAAAAACAACTAGACTTCTTGAAATATATAAAAAGGCATCTTTTTGTAATAAACGAATAATGGTAATAAATTACTCACACGATAAACGTTATTCTGATACTCAACTTTCCACACACGACCTTAAAATGATTCCGTGTACACAAACACTAAATCTTAACGACTTGTATAATATTCATACCAATGTTGATAATGCAGAAGTTTTAAAGCAAGATGTTATTTTAATTAACGAAGGTCAATTTTTCGATGATTTGTTAGAGTGGGTATCATTTTTAGTAAATACACATTCAATTCATATTTATGTTTGTGGATTAGATAGCGATTTTAAAAAAAATAAGTTTGGACAGATTATTGACTTAATTCCTTTAGCCGATAACATTGTAAAACTTACAGCATGGTGTGTATCTTGTAAAAATGGAACACCTGCTATTTATTCGCACCGCATATCTTCAGAAAAAGAACAATGTATCATTGGAAGCAGTAATTATATTCCGGTATGTAGAAATTGTTATAATTCATTAAATAAGTGTAAATAAATATATAAAAAGCATTTAAATTAATGGTAAAATACTATTTTCATAAGATGTCAACTCAGAAAACTAATGGTTCAAAAAAACGTGGAAGAAAACCGAAGGGAGGAAAAATTATAAGTGAATTTGTAGAAGAAAAAAAACCTAATAATGTAAAGCCTAATATTATCTTACACCTAAAATGCACAAAAAATGATATAGATAATTACAAAAATGTTTCATCATTTCAACCTAGTGAAAGTAATTCTAATTCAAAACTTAATATTTATACTATTGAAAATAAAAAAGAAATAATTGATATAATTCCTGACCCAGATTGTGTTAATAAAGAAATTACAAATAAATTAAAAAAATTGCAATCCAAACTACATAATAATGATATATCTGATAAAAAATCAGCTTGTTTTTGGTGCACTTGTTCATTTGATAATCCTCCTATTTATATTCCGAAATTTGAATTTAAAAATACTTATCACGTTTATGGTTGTTTTTGCAGCCCAGAATGTGCTACATCATTTTTATTAAATGAAAATATAGATGAAAGTGTAAAATTTGAAAGATATCATTTACTTAACTTTATATATTCAAAAATTTATGGGTATACTAAAAATATTAAACCAGCACCCTGCCCATTTTATACATTAGATAAATATTTTGGAAACTTATCTATTGGAGAATATAGAAAGTTACTTAATAATGATAAGTTGCTTTTAATAGTTGAGAAACCTTTAACACGAATATTACCTGAACTTATTGAAACAAATGATGATGTAATGCAAAAACCACACTCAATGATAAAATCTAATGAAATTAAACAAAAAAATTTCTCGGGTCATATTTTTTCTTAATTTAATAATTCTTGTTCTTTTTTTTTTTCTATATCTTAAATTTGCATTATCTAATGTTTCTCTAATTATGTCTATTTTTTTTTGATGATAAGGTTTTTCTTTTTCTTCAATTTTTTTTTTATTATTATCTGTTATAAAATTTTTTAAAACTTTCATATAATCTCCATTATTATCTTGTAATAGTTTTGTTGCTTCATCTTCACTATAAATGGTTTGGGCCATTATTATTTTTACAGGATCCATTTTTATAAAATATATGTTTAATATTTTAAACTATATTAAACGAAAATATAAATTTTATTATTATGGATAATAGTATTTCTGAAAAAAAATCCAATAAAGCTTTTAAAATAGTACCAATTGATTTTTTAGCAAAAAATGATTCTGAAGAACTAATAAAACTAAAAGCTGAAAATGAAAATTTAAAAAAAGAAATAGAAAATTTAAATGAAATAATAGAAAATTTAAAACATTCTAGAGTTTCCTTAAAAATAGAGGAATTGTCTGATAATCAATTTTCGTCTTCTGCGGAAGAAACAGATGAAGAAAACGAAGAAGAATATTATGAAATAGTTTATGATAATGTAAGTTATTATACAGATAGTTTTGATGTTTATGAAATAGATGAAAATGGGGAAGTTGGAAAAATAGTTGGTTCATATGTTGATGGTTCAGTTATTTTCTCACAATAGATATAATGGGTTCAGTTAATAATTTATGTGCACCAGCATTAATTTACCTTGTATTTTCACTTACACATATTATAATTGATATATTCAAAGAACAATACAACCAATCTTTCTTTAAATTTATCGTAATGATATTTTTTACTATTCTTTTACATTTACTTTGTAGACGCGGACTAGGTGTTATTTCATGGATGATTGTTTTTATTCCATTTATTTCATTATCATTTTTAACGGCTATTTTACTTTTTGTTTTTGGTCTTAATCCTAGCTCAGGAAGAATAAGACAAATTGATACCAGACCATCTAGAAGAGATATAAATCGAGCTATTAGAAAAGATAGACGTTTTAGAAATGAAGTAAGAAATATGGAAAGCAATCCTAATAGTTATCGGGAATTAGAAAGTTTAACAGAAACAGATTGAAAAATTAGATATTTAAACCAAAAAAATAATAAACAATTTAAATAATTATTTATTATTACTATATTAATATGACTATTTTTTTTATAATAACCGCTGGAACTCTTTTGTATAATTGGCAAACTATTATATGGTACTTGTTTTATGCAACTTCGTATTTTCAACTTTTATTTAAACCCAAGGCAATTGAAAATAAAACTCCAATATACGTAGCAATTAACAAAAATAAAAAAATAGTCGAATACAATGAAAATAAAATTAGTGACTATCTGTTATATTATTGTTTAAATTATAAAAATTCAGACAAAGTCACCAATTATAAATTTATTAATGTTGTTTTTAAAAATGATTCTGAAACATATGACATAGAATTACAAAATAATGACAGAACATTTTACCTTGTAAATAATAACATTTTAGGAAAAAAATTTGTTGAATGGTATATTTCATCTTATTTAAATAGCAATAGTAATACTGATATAAATTATGAAATAACTATTATAGATAATAATGCTAATATTATTACACTGACACCAAAACAATATATCATATTGCGAAAAGATAGTTATGAAATTACAAGTATTTCATAAACAACCTAAAAAGCTGATATTTATTATATTCATAATGGGTGGTCAAAGTATGCAAGAGGGCAACTTAGATACAACTATCTCTTGTGGACAAACAACTCCACTTAATGATAAGTGGGTATTATATGCCCACTTACCACATGATACCGATTGGAGTCTTAAAAGTTATAAACAAATTTCAGAAATTTCTTCTGTAGAAGAAATTATCAGTTTGTCTGAAAGTATACCAGATAAAATGATTGTCAATTGTATGTTGTTTTTAATGCGATCACATATAAATCCACAATGGGAAGACCAAAATAATCGTTTGGGAGGTTGTTTTTCATACAAAGTTGGAAACAATGAAGTTTCAAAGATTTGGAGAAAACTAAGTTATTGTTTAGTAGGAGAAACGCTTCTTAAAGACAATTCTGATTATAGTTGTATAAATGGAATAACAATATCACCCAAAAAGAATTTTTGTATTATAAAAATTTGGTTAAAAGATTGTTCAAAGCAAAATCCTCAAATAATAAACTATTTTTCAGGATTCACAAATTATGGTTCGCTTTTTAAAAAGCATATTAATTAGTGTGATGGCAATGGAGCTAAACATAACTTAATCTCTCCTAGTGAAGCAACATTATACTTTACTACAAGAGGTAAATTGTTTTCTAAGTATATTTCAATTTGATTGCATAAATTGGTACACTTAATAAAATAACTTAAATTTTTTAAAGAAAATTCCCCTTGAATGATTTTTGAAGTATTTGGTTTAGACTGGAATTCCATCATTCCTTCAGATTCTGTTCTTCTTACTTCCGCCGAAGCAAATGTTCCTTCACACTTAAAAATCAACTCATTCGTAAGAGACTTAATTTCTAATTTGTCTGAAAGTTGTGATAAGTCACGTATAATTTTTTGAAAATCACTCGATGGTAAATTAATTATAGAAGAAAATGATACATCAGGATAAATTAGTTCTTCGGCATCCGGTTCAATTAATCTAAGTTTTTGAGTTTTACATTGCTTAATATCACCATTTTCAAATTTCAAACAAAGATGTGATGTTACTCCATCAATATAATCGTTATCTTCGATATAAATAGTAAGTGTATCATCATTATCAATTGCATTTATCAATTTAAATAAATGGAACATATTTACCCCAATAATTATTTTTTCTTTACTGCACTCATAAGCTTCAAAATTTTCTGCTCTAAGAAACAAATGTACTAAAATAGTATGTGATTTGTCCATATTAATTATTCGAATCCCATCTTTTTGAAACGTTATATTTGTTTCCAGCAAAATATCTTTCAAGGCTGTCATTAATGTTCTAAACGGAGCAATTTGTACTGTTTTTAACATCAAAACATTTGACATATAAATTAATTCTTTTTTCAAGCTTTAAATACTTTATACAAAATGTCTATTCATGTATTTTTGTAAATTAAAATAAGTTAATTCTTGGTTATTTTCAACACCCAATAATTGTCTTAAGTTATCATCAGGTATGATAATTTTCTTATTTTCACTACATTGTAAAACATTACTCTTAATATAATTAATAATATATTGAGTTACTTCGGTTCTTGCTATTTCTGTACCTGTTTCTTTATTCATAAACTTACAAAGTTCATCTGAAACCTTGCTTGGTTTTGCAAATCCTGACGGCTTTGCATTTTTTTTACGTTTAGATGAATCTTTTTTTATAGTTTTTATCTCTTTTTTAACAGTCTTTTCTAAATCTCTTATTTGGGTTTGTAAAAGAGTTATATTCTTTTTAAAAAGAGTCAACGTATCAATTACATCATTAAATTTTCCTGTCATGGTAGATATATCATTTTCTTCTGTCATTTATGTCTACATAGATGTAGGCATAAATCTTTAAATAAAATATATCTATGTTAAATAAGTATTCTAATGTGTTTATTGAAAAATAATTTTTTATAATATTTTTTAATAACTTGCATTAACTTAATGGCTTGTGTTAGAACGCTCCGGGCGTCTGCTTCGGGAACCACCTTGCGAACGATGAGCAGGAGCTGTACGAACAAGCGTCCACTGCTCACCCTCACGAGGCCCACCACCCTGAACTCTCACACGCGGCTGCGGTGCGTGTGAGCGACGCCGGCCACGCGAATGTTCATCTGACCCATCTTCGTCTGCATCTCTAGCAGAACGAGCCTCATTGCGCGTCTCACACATAAGAAGACCACCCTGAATACCAGTTACATTACTCGCCTGCCACTCATGATCACCCTCTTCAATATGCACCATTTCGAAGTGAACATATTCGCCCTGCACAAGGTACTTGTATTGTTCGGTAGAAACATTAATGCCACTATGATGAACGAAGACATCACTATTCTGATGTTCACCCTCTGTAATTACTGTCACAAAACCAAAACCTGACTTGTTGTTAAACCACTTAACACGACCAACATACGTAACACTATCACCCTCTGTAGCCATAGTATGAGTTATCATATTTCTATATCTTTAAGTTGGTTCAACATTATATTTGAGCAAACTTTATATCACCATTATAACCAAATATAGATTTCAAAAATTTATAATCTGGTCGTTCACTAAAATTCAATGAATAACAATAGTTTAAATATTTCTTTAAATTATTATTACTTATCTTGATATCTTCAATCGCCTTCATTTTTTTTATTTCTTCGATATTTTCTTCATTTTCCCAAGGAAGGTTTTCTAAATGTAAATACATTAATATATAGCCAAGTGATATTAAATCATCTCTTCTTGAGCATTCATCCCCCAACATATTATTAATACTGCAAAAATTTAATGAACCTACTATGTTTTTTTTACCCTTATTTACAATATGTTTTCCATTTACCTTAAATTTTTTTGATAGTCCAAAATCTATTATAAATAATTTACCTAATCCATTTACATCTAACAAAACATTATCTGGTTTTAAGTCTCTATGTAAAATATCTTTACTATGTATAATTTCTAAACGAGTTAGCAATTGATTCGCTATTTTATCTATGTTTTTATCTGTAAATACTCCGTTAATCGTCTTATAATAAACTAAATCTTTTCCTAATAAATCATACACAGTATATAAAAAATCTTTTTCTTTACCAAACCATCTAACTCGTGGTATTCCTTCTATATTATTAAGATGCTTACATATAATAGTTTCATGCTTTAATATTTTCTTTTTTGCTGTATTTTTTTCTATTTTTACTGCAACATTTTCTTGAGTAAAAATATTTTTCCCTTTATAAACGATTCCAAATGAACCACGTCCTATTGATTCAAGTAATTCATACTTGAATCCAATTACATTATTTGCCATAAACCTATATTATACTAATATAATTATTTAAACACATTGGATACTTTATATAAAGTTATGTTTTCATTCGAGTTATCTGATTGGCAGCAAGAATCTATTGACGCACTAAAAAATGGAAACAATTCTTTGGTAACTGCACCAACCGGTTCTGGAAAAAGCGTTCCGTTTGAATTTGCAGTAAATCATTTTGTTCCTATGGGGAAAAAAATAATTTACACCTCTCCTATTAAGGCACTTTCAAATCAAAAATTTTATGAACTACAAAATAAATTCAAAGATATTTCTTTTGGAATTATTACAGGCGATATTAAATTTAACCCAGAAGCAGATGTTATTATTATGACCACTGAAATTTTACGCAACAATCTTTTTCTAATATCTAACAATTCTACTGATTTAGATTTTAATGTTAATATTGAAAAAGAAGTCGCTTGTATTGTTTTCGATGAAGTTCACTATATTAATGACAAAGAACGCGGAACCATTTGGGAAGAATGTTTTATTTTGGCCCCTAAATCGTGTCAGCTTCTAATGTTGTCTGCAACCATTGATGCTCCCGATAAATTTGCATCATGGGTCCAGAGTTTAAACGAAACAAAAAAAGTTGTTCATTCTCATTGTAAAATTAGATCTGTTCCTCTTGAACACTATTTTTGGCTAACTTGCTATGATAATAAAATTATGGATAAAAAAAAGCAGATTGAATTCGATAACCATATAAATAAACTTTTACCTTTTAAAACCTCTCAAGGTACCTTCAATGATTCCACTTATCATGGTGTTAACAAATTGTTAAGTTATATCTATGACAATCGTATTTTTGTTAAACGCGTTTATGTCTACAACACACTAATTAAATATTTAAATGAAAACGAATTACTACCTGCTATTTGTTTTATTTATTCCCGGAAAAACGTTGAACGTAGTGCCAATGAAGTTCAATGTAAACTTATCACATTAGAAGAAGCAAGAAATGCTGAACAAGAAATAAAACATATTTTAAAACGACTTTCTAATTGGGAAGAATACTACACTATGCCACAAACACAATCATTAATTAAATTAGTGAATAAAGGTGTTGGTATTCATCATTCTGGAATGCTTCCTATTTTAAGAGAAATAGTAGAAATGTTATTTAGTAAAGGATTTATCAAGCTTTTGTTTGCTACAGAAACTTTTGCGGTTGGACTTAATATGCCAACTAAAACAGCAATTTTTAGTAGTTTGTCAAAATTTGATGGTTCTTCAATGAGATTTCTTGAACCCCACGAATATACACAACAAGCAGGAAGAGCAGGACGACGTGGTTATGATACACGTGGCTATGTAATTCACTTAACAAATTTGTTTGATGTTCCTGATTTGCAGCAATATAAAAGAATATTAAGTGACAGAGCCCAAAATCTACGTTCAAAATTTTGTTTTTCATACCACCTTGTATTAAACGCTATCAAAAATCCAGATTTAAAATCAATTTCAACTTCAAGTCTTATGAACAAAGAAATTCAAGGAGAACTAGTACAACAACAAAATGAACTAGCTAAAATCAATAATAGTATTGAAAACTATAGCGCAAACAATACATATAGAACTCCTGAAGAATCATTAAATGAATACATTCATTTAGTAGAAACACTTCCAATGACATCTAACAAAACACGCAAAAAAAACACTCGCCTGATTGAAAACATTAAAATAGAAAACCGCTTTATTGAAGAAGACTATAATAAACATAAAAATAAGATTAAATTACTTGCCAATAAAGAAGAAACCGAAAAATACATTAAAAATACTCAAAATTATGTAGATAGTCAGTTTAATAGCATATATGATCTTTTAACCGAAATAAATTTGGTTAATCAGGCAGACGATAAAACGATGTTAAGTGATAAAGCCGAACTAATTTTGATGATTAAAGAAGCTAATAGTTTAACTATAATAGACCTTATGTTTAAAACCAATTATTTTGAACACTTTACAGCAAGTGAAATAGCCGGTATATTTAGTTGTTTTTCTCATGTTTCAGCTGGAAATGAAGAAGAAGATAACGACCATAGCTATGATGATAATATTGACGATGCTGTTATTACATTACAAGAAATAACTCAAGACTATCTTGATTTAGAAAATAAGTTTCAGGTTTATAGTGAACTCGATTACACCATTACTAAAACTCTAATTGCAACTATTATTAAATGGTGTGATGCTGAAACCGATGATGAATGTCAGACAATTATTAAAAACAATTCACATTTATTTGCAGGAGAATTATTAAAAGCAATAATTAAAACACATAATATAGCCAAAGAATTTGAAAAAATTGCAGAAAAGGTCAATAATCTTGAATTTTTAGAAAAAATTAAAGAAATACCTTCCAAGTTAGTAAAATCTGTTATGACAAATCAATCACTCTATGTTTAGTTTTTTTGGCCCAAATCTATAATAGTATAAAAGTAAAACCATTATTATGTTCAATACAAAATTATAAATGGAAATTGCTTTGCGATTTTCTTTGTTCGCCTCAAAACCACTAATCTCTAATGCCGGATCAAATGCAGTCCAATCATCTTTTGAAAATCTGTATTCCACCATCGTGTAAATACAACCATCAAAATAATAAAACATAAAACAAATAAATAAACAAACAAGTGAAGTTATAAGAAATGCTGTATGTGATCCAAATACCATAACAGCCGCAAAGAAAAACGGAAGTAAAAAATGTGTTATTCTTAGTAACATACAAATACTTACATCAGACATATTGGTTTTTCGCAATCCTGTTTCACAGGTACTTATTATTTTTTTTTTCAAAGTCATTATGTTATAGTGACAAAATAATTACATTAATTTAAATTTAAATATATGTGTAGTTTAGAAGTTATGATAATTGAAGGAATAGTATTTGATATGGATGGTGTATTAAGATTTGGAAATAGACCCGCACCATATGCAAAAGAACTAATTGAATGTGTAGCTAAAAAAAAAATTCCTACAATGATTTTAACAAATGAGTGTAGATACACGGAATCTGTGATAAAAACCGATTTAGAATGTATGGGACTAAAAATACCCGAATCATGGAAAATTTACACTTCTGCTATGGCTGCTAGAGATTTTATTTTAAATCTTGCATTAAAAGATAATAAAACTCTTTATGCAATTGGTGTAGTAGGTGAAATAGGCTTAAAAGAAACCATTTATGATTTAGAGCAATGTAAAACGTGTAAAGTATTTGAACAACCTCCTAAAAATACAGAAACAGAAATCTCTGTAAAAATACTAGTAATAGGGTGTTTGTCAAATATAAATAACAATGTTTTAATGAAATGTAAAAAGTGGATTGATTCGGGAGCAAAAATAATAATAACATCACCTGATTTGGTTGATCCTGGTTATAGTGATGAAAATTATGTTTCTCCATCTAAAATTATTCATATGTTATCTTTTAAAAGCAAACCCATTTCACACTACAATGTTGGAAAACCAAATGCAATTTTAACAAATGTAATAAAA
>MDTB01037740.1_pt1 | contig 14929 bp, 11 predicted proteins | sample 811161 | NCBI WGS metagenome assembly MDTB01 (sample SAMN05326650, study PRJNA326480) | marine metagenome | isolation source: seawater | place: Mediterranean Sea | collected 2009
AAAAATCTTTCTGAGGAAAAAATAAAAAGTCAAATGATAGAAGAAATTAACTCATTAAAATATCTTCAATCTTCAGGAATAATTTATGAGCCAAGAAAACGACTAAGGACAAATCTTAAGTCTAATATCAAAAATACAATGGATCTCGCCTACTTAAAAAGTGCATTACTACCTTTTTCACAATTTATGGGAATTATCATATTATCTATAATTACAGTTTTAAGTGTTTATTTTTTTAGAAGTGAAAATGGTTTGATTAGTGAAAAATTAGTCGTATTTATTTTTACGTTGAATAGATTAAATGGTAAGAGTTCCCAAATATCAGATAACTTATCTGTGCTATTTGCAAATAGCGGTATTTTAAGCATTCTCGATGATTTCCTAGATAATGAGAATAAAACTTTTAGATCCGACAGTGATAGAGAAAATTTAATAGAAACTGCTAAATATGATATCAAAGTAGAAAATGTTTCTTTCAAATACCCAAAAAGTAATTTATTCGTACTTAATGATATAAACATGTCAATTACTCATGGAAAATTTATTGGAATTATTGGTGAAATAGGTTCAGGTAAAACTACTTTTTTAGATTTAATTGTAAATTTAATTAAGCCTACCTATGGAAATATTTTAATAAATGGATATCCACTTAAAAATATAAATGGATTAGATTGGCAACAAAATATAGGTATTGTGAGTCAAAATAATTTTATTTTTTCCGGCACAATTTATGAAAATATACATTTATATTCAGAAAAAGTTAATACAAAACTTCTAAATAAATGCATCGATCTAGTTGGCTTAAAAGATTTTTTATTTAGTTTACAAGATAGAGGAAATACTTTAATAGGAGAAGGTGCTAGAGATTTAAGCGGAGGTCAAAAACAGAAAATTAATATTGCTAGAGCACTTTACAGAAATCCTAAAATCCTGATACTTGATGAGGCAACTAGTAGCCAAGATATAGAAAATGAAAAAATTATTGCTAAGCTTATTGATAAGCTAAGAGGGAAAATTACAATTATAGCTGTAGCTCATAGATTGGCATTGGTAAAAGAAGCTGATGAAATTTACATTTTTGAAAATGCATCAATTAGAGAATCTGGGAATCACGAAGTATTAATGCATAAAAAAGGTTATTACTATGATCTAATAAAAAAAAGTTGAATTATTCTCTTAAATTTTTTTCTGATAATTCTTTTTTGTAAGAAATCCATGTTTTTCTAATACCTTCTTCTAAATCCGTTTCAGCTTCCCAACCTAATTGAGTGAATTTACTTGTATCAAGTTTTTTTCTGGGTGTTCCATCTGGTTTAGTATAATCCCAAATAATTTCACCTTTGTATCCTGTAATATCTGCAATTTTATGAGCAAGTTCTTTTATAGATACTTCAAATTTACATCCAACATTCAAAAAATTCAAATTGTTTCCTTTCGAGTCTTTAGGAGCATCTCTAAGTGATGGATTCCAATTTTCTAATGCATAAACACATGAATCAGCAAAATCTTCAACGTATAAAAATTCTCTTAAGGGATTTCCACTCCCCCAGCAGCTTACTTCACGAAGATTATTATTTAATGCCTTATCGAATTTCCTAATAAGTGATGGCATAACATGACTATTAAGAGAATGATAGTTATCTCCAGGGCCATACAAATTAGTCGGCATTAATGAAATAGCATCAAACTTATGCTGTTTTCTTAATGATTCGATTAATTTTAGTCCTGCAATTTTCGCAATTGCATAAAATTCATTAGTTTCCTCAAGATAATCACTTAATAAATACTCTTCTTTAATTGGTTGATTTGCAAACTTAGGGTAAATACAACTGCTTCCTAAAAAGAGTACTCTTTTTACTTTATTTATCCAGGATAGCTCTATCAAGTTTGACTGTATTTTTAGATTTTCTATTATAAATTCATAAGGTTTTGTACTGTTAGCCATAATTCCACCAACTTTTGCGGCTGCAATAATAACTACCGTTGGCTTATTTTTCTTAAACCAATCTTCTACCTCTTGGTAGTTCAAAAGATTTAATTCTTTTCTTGTAGGACAGAGTAACTTACCTTGAGATTTCTCATTACCATATTTAGCTTTCATTAAAGCTTTCTTTATAGCCCCTCCTACCATGCCTCTTGAGCCAGCTATGAATATTTTTTCGTCAGAATTTATTAGCTTATTGCTAGACATTTTTTCAGTAAATACTTTAATTTATATTTTTCAAGTCGGAATTAACCATTTCTTTAACCATTTCCTCTAGTGTGATTTTGGGTGCCCAATTTAGTTTTAACTTTGCTTTTGAGGCATCACCAAGTAATTCATCTACTTCCGTTGGTCGATAATATCTTTCATCAATTCTTATAACTGTTTTTTTTGTATCAGGTCTTATGCCAATTTCATCTATTCCATTTCCTTCCCAAATAATTCCCCTTGGGTGATCTTTAGTTGACCAACCAAGTGCCTGAGCAGTTAATTCGCAGAACTTTCTTACAGTTTCCATTCTTCCAGTTGCAATAACATAATCTTCAGGTAATTTTTGTTGAAGCATTAACCATTGCATTTCGACAAAGTCTTTTGCATGACCCCAATCTCGCTTTGAATTAATATTTCCAAGGTAAAGGCATTTTTCCAACCCTTTATGAATTCTGGTGAGTGCTCTAGTGATTTTTCTAGTAACAAATGTTTCCCCCCTGCGTGGACTTTCATGATTAAAGAGTATGCCATTGCAGGCAAACATATCATAAGCCTCTCTATAGTTAACTGTAATCCAATAAGCATATAATTTTGCTACCGCATATGGACTTCTTGGATAAAAAGGTGTATTTTCATTTTGAGGCGATTCTTTTATAAGTCCATATAATTCACTAGTACTAGCCTGGTAAAATTTTGTTTTATCAGAAAGATTTAATATTCTTATAGCCTCTAATAATCTTAGTGTTCCCATTGCGTCACTGTTAGCAGTGTATTCAGGGGTTTCAAAACTTACAGATACGTGACTTTGGGCCCCAAGATTATATATTTCATCAGGCTGAACCTCTTGCATTATTCTTATTAAATTTGTACTGTCAGTTAAATCTCCATAGTGCAAAATAAATCTTGAATTATCAATATGCGGATCTTCATATAAATGATCTATTCTTTCAGTATTAAAACTGCTGGACCTTCTTTTTATACCATGAACTTCATAATTTTTATCTAAAAGAAATTCTGCAAGGTAGCTTCCATCTTGTCCAGTAATACCAGTAATAAGAGCTTTTTTTAGATTTATTTCCATTTCTTTTTCTCCAATTTTGTTTATTTAAATTTTTTATGTACAGTAGTTAGTATTTAATATCCTACATCCTTACTATTTGAATAGTTTAAAGTGTAAAGCTGCTCAAAAAATTAAATTTTATAAATTTTAAATTGAAAAAAGTTTTTTGATCTAATAGTAATAAAACTCAGTTTATTTATAAAAATATTTATACCATAAAATGAAATTCTTAATACCTTCATCTATTGGAGTCTTTGGTTTTATACCAATCCATGAGTTTAATAATGCAGTATCAGAATGAGTTTTTTCAACATCTCCAGGTTGCATTTTCTCAAATTTCTTAATTGCTTTTATATTTAATTCTTTTTCTATACATCCAATAAATTGCATTAAGGATACTGGTTGGCTATTTCCAAGGTTAAATATCTTGTAGCATGAATTATTATGTAAAGAATCAATATAACTTTTATCTTTCGGCGAGTTGGCTGGCTTAGATATTAATTTTACTAATATTTTTATAGCGTCATCTATATACGTGAAATCTCTTGACATAATGCCATTATTAAAAATCCTTATTGCCTTTCCCTCTAGAATAGATTTTGTAAAAATCATTGGAGCCATATCTGGTCTTCCCCATGGGCCGTATACTGTGAAGAATCTTATTGCTGTTGAGGGCAAATTATATAAATGACTATAAGTATATGCAATCAATTCATTAGATCTTTTTGTGGCTGCATATAAACTTACTGGATAATTAACAGGATCTTTTTCTGAAAATGGAATTTTTTTATTACCTCCATAAACAGAGCTACTACTAGCATATAAAAAATTTTTGACCTTATAATTTGTACTTAGTTCAATTATGTTATTAAATCCTACTATATTTGATTGAATATATATGCTTGGATTTTCTAGAGAATAACGAACTCCAGCTTGAGCAGCTAAATTAACAACAATTTGAGGATTATACTTTCTAAAAACTTTATCAAGTAGTTTTTTATTTACTAAATCCCCTTTTATAAATTTCCAACTTAGATTATTATCTTTAGTTAAATTTTTTATATTCTTTAATCTTGCTTTTTTTAATTTGACGTCATAGTAGCTATTTAGATTGTCATATCCAATAACATTAAAACCCTGTTTAAGTAATTTCATTGATAAATGATATCCTATAAATCCAGCAGCTCCTGTAATTAAACAAGTTTGATTCATTTATTTAATACCTAAATTAATTTATAAAAATTCTTCATAAAATCAACTCTTTCCATTTCCTAATTTCCAAATATTTAGGCCATACTTTTTGGCTAGATCAATATTATTAGTACATCTTGTATCAAAAATCCAAGAAGGTTTTCTCATTTTTTTAGAAATCATATTCCAGTCCAGGTATTCAAATTCTTCCCATTCAGTAAGTATTAAAATAGCATCTGCTCCTTCAACACAGATTTGAATACTTTTGGAGAAATTCCAGTTAGCTTTATTATGAGTTTCCAAGTTTATATTTTGTTTTAGATTTAATTCATTTTCTATCTGAATATCTTTAACTTTTGGATCGTAAATTGAAAGATTTGCACCTTCTTGAAGTAGGTTTTTACAAATATCAATTGCAGATGACTCTCGCGTATCATTTGTTTTAGACTTAAAAGCGAATCCTAGTATTGCTATTTTCTTCTCAGATATATTTCCAAAAAGTTTTTCAACAACAATTTTTGTTAATCTATTTTTTTGCCATTGATTTAAATCAAGAATATTTTGCCAATATAAAGCGACTTCTCTAAGATTATAAAATTCGCAGAGATAAACCAAGTTTAAAATATCTTTTTTAAAGCAACTTCCTCCAAAACCTGGACCAGGATTTATAAATTTATTACCAATTCTTGAATCAGATCCTATTGCAATTTGTACTTCTTTTATATCGGCGCCAGAAGCTTCACATAAAGCTGATAATGAGTTTATGGAGCTAATTCTTTGAGCAAGAAATGCATTAGATGCTAATTTAGATAATTCCGCACTCCATAGATTTGTTGTTATTATCTTTTTATAATCTACCCAATTTAAATAAATATTTTTTAATTCATTAATTGCCTCCTCATTTTCTCCTCCAATTAAAACTCTATCAGGAGATTCTAAATCTTTAATAGCATTCCCCTCGGAGAGGAACTCAGGATTAGATAGAATATCAAAATTTTTTTTGATTTCCGAATTATCATTGCAAGCGTCTACATTGAATAAGATTTTTTTAATAGTATCTGCTGTTCTTACAGGTAAGGTACTTTTCTCAACAATAATAGTATTTGTTTTTGCATGCTTTGCTATTTGCCTTGTTGATGCTTCTACGTAGGATAGATCGCTAGCTTTGCCTGCTCCAATTCCACTCTTTTTCGTGGGAGTGTTTACGGAGATAAAAATCATATCTGCTTTTTCAAGGTTTCTCTCAATATCTGTAGAAAAAAATAAGTTTCTATCTCTGCATCTAGATATTATTTTAGTTAAACCTGGCTCATATATTGGCAATTTAGTAAGATCTTTTTCATTCCACTCCTCAATTCTTTTACTATTTAAATCAACTACATTAATAGTAATTTCAGGGCACTTATCAGCAAAAACAGACATAGTTGGCCCACCAACGTAACCAGCACCAATACAACAAATATTTTTAATCTTATTTGACATAATTTATGATTTCATTACTTTATTAAAATAATCAATTGTTTTTTCTAAACCTTTTTCAATGCCAACTTTAGGTATCCATTCAAGACCTTCTTTTGCCAGAGTGATATCTGGTTTTCTCTGCTTTGGATCATCTTTTGGTAAAGGTTTATGGATAATCTCGATATTTGGATTTACTTTATCTTTTACTAATTTGGCAAGATTTAAAATGGTCATTTCATTTGGATTACCTAAATTTACTGGTCCAATTAAATTTGATTCCATCAATCTATAAAGGCCCTCTACTAAATCATTAACATAACAAAATGATCTAGTCTGATTGCCATCGCCATAAATAGTTAAAGGTTTTTGCGAAATAGCTTGGCAAATAAAATTACTTACAACTCTCCCATCATTTTGATGCATATTTGGACCATATGTATTAAAAATTCTTGCTACGCAAATATCTACTTTATGTGATCTCCAGTAATCAAAGAAAAGAGACTCAGCTATCCTTTTACCTTCATCATAACAACTTCGAATGCCAATATTATTTACCGATCCTCTGTATGATTCATCTTGTGGCGAAATTTGTGGGTCTCCATAAATCTCACTTGTACTTGCTAGTAATATTTTACTTTTATTTTTAAGGGCTAATTCAAGCATATTGAGTGTCCCCAAGAAGCAAATTTTAGTTGTTTCTATAGGATCTTTTTGATAATGAATTGGAGAAGCCGGACACGCAAGATGCCAAATCTTATCAGCATCAATAACTATTGGTTTCGTTATGTCATGTTTTATTATTTCAAAAAGAGGATTATCTATCCACTTTGTTATGTTTGAGTAATTTCCAGTTAAAAAATTATCTAAGCAAATGACACTTTCCCCTTTAGTAATAAGTTTATTTATTAAATGAGATCCTACAAAACCTGCGCCGCCAGTAACTAAATTCTTCAATTATTAGTTTTAAATAATTTAGAATATATCTTACCATTAAGGTTTAATTTAATCTAAAGCAATATCTATAAATATTATTAATTTATTTATTTAGAACAAAAAAGTGTTAGAAATAATAATTTCTATTATGTATTAGAATTAGTTGCTCTAAACTATTTAAAATTATTCATAAGAGTTAATAAATGAAAAGCATATTAGTTACTGGAGGGACTGGTTTTATTGGTAGTCATACATGTTTATCTTTAGTTGAGAAAGGATACAAGGTTGTAGTAATTGATTCTTTGGTGAATAGTTCCAAAGAGTCTCTGGATAAATTAGGCGAAATTTTAATTAAGAAAAATATATATATTGATAATAAAATTGAATTTTTTAAGGGAGATTTGAGAGATAAAGAATTTTTAGATAATATATTTATTTCAAATAAAGAAAAAGATAATCCTATTTCATGTGCTATTCATTTTGCAGGCTTAAAAGCTGTAAATGAATCCATAGCTGAACCATTAAAATATTGGGATATAAATGTTAATGGCACAATAAATTTACTTCAAACAATGTCAAAAAATGATTGTAGAACTATTGTTTTTAGTAGTAGTGCCACAATTTATGGGATTTCAGAAAATAAAATTTTGGATGAAAAAGATGATATGAATCCAACAAATCCATACGGGAGTACAAAATTAGCAGTTGAAACGTTGATGAGCGATTTGTTCAATAGTAATCCAAATATATGGAAAATTATCAATTTAAGGTATTTTAATCCAATTGGAGCTCATCCTTCTGGACTTATTGGAGAGAGACCAAAGGGAATTCCTGCAAATATATTTCCCTCTATCAATTTTGCAGCCTCTGGAAAAATTAAAGAATTAAAAGTCTTTGGTGATAACTGGCCTACACCAGATGGAACATGTATTAGAGACTATATTCATGTAATGGATATTGCTGAAGGGCATATTGCTGCTCTTGAATATTTAGAAAATAATTTGCCTCAAATAAAGCACTTTAATTTAGGAACAGGGATTGGAACTAGTGTATTAGAATTAATAAGAATTTTCCAAAAAGTAAACAGAGTTCAAGTGCCATTTTCAATTTTCCCAAAACGGGAGGGAGATTTATCAAAAGTAATTGCTGATAATTCACTCGCGATTAAACATTTAAATTGGTCACCCAAAAGAAACCTTGAGGATATGTGCAGAGATGGTTGGATTTGGGAGAATAATAGTAAAAGTTTTTCATAAAATTTGTTCTTATATTTATGAATATTTGATGGGGAGAAAGAAAAGACTTTATTTTTTTTAGTTTTCAGTTATTGTATCTTTAATTAAATAATAAATAAAATAAAATTTATAAAATTGTTTTATGATTCAAGAGAAAATAATTCCAGTAATAATTTGCGGTGGAACAGGCACTAGATTATGGCCATTATCACGTGAAAGTTTTCCAAAACAATATTTATCTGTTATTCAAGACTCCAAATACTCCTTATTTCAAAATACTTTAAAAAGACTAGAGGGATTAAATAATTTTGAAAGTCCTATAATCATTTGTAATGAGGAACATAGATTTATTGTAGCCGAGCAACTAAGACAGATAAATATTAATGAAGCTGAAATATTTTTAGAACCTTGTGGTAGAAATACTGCCCCCGCTATTGCTATTGCTGCTTTAAATGATTTATCAAAAGATAAAAATTCTTTTTTATTAGTGTTAGCTGCTGATCATGTAATAAGAGACGAAATTAAATTTAAAAAGGCGATTAATCTTGGGGCTAAATATGCCGAAAATGAAAGATTAATAACCTTTGGAATAGTACCTACATCCCCCGAAACTGGTTTTGGCTATATTGAAGCGAACGAAAAATTTCATCTTTCTAATCTTAAACCTATTAAAATAAAAAAATTTATTGAAAAGCCAAATAAAGAAAAAGCTGAGAAATTAATTAAAGATAAATATTCTTTTTGGAACAGTGGAATGTTTCTTTTTAAATCAAATGTAATCTTGAAGGAACTCCAAATTTTGCAACCAGATATTATAAATATCTGTAAAAAAGCACTTTCTAAGATTAAATTTGATTTGGATTTTAAAAGAATAGACAAAGAGATATTCCAACAATGTCCAAATCTTTCAATTGATGTAGCAGTTATGGAAAAGACAGAATTAGGAATGGTAATACCACTAGATGTGGGGTGGAATGATATTGGCAGCTGGAAGTCCTTATGGGCTTATGAAGATAAAGATAAAGATAAAAATGTTTTAGTTGGGGATGTTTTATTGAAGCACTCTAAGAATTCTTATATAAGAAGTGAAGATAAATTGGTTGTAGCAGTTGGAATTAAAGACCTTGTGATAGTTGAAACAAAAGATTCAGTCTTAGTTCTCAATAATAAATATGATCAAGAAATAAAAGGTGTTGTACAAGACTTAGAAAGGATTGGATATGAAGAAGCCAAAGTACATAAAAAAGTATATAGACCGTGGGGTAATTACACTTCTTTAGCGGAAAGTTCTAATTGGAAAGTAAAAAGAATTGAAGTAAATGTAGGAGCTTCATTGTCTCTTCAATTTCATAAACATAGATCTGAACATTGGGTGGTAGTAAAAGGGATTGCTTTAGTTCAAATAGAAAATAACAAATCTACTTTAAAGGCGAATCAAAGTGTTTATATTCCTTGCTACTCCAAACATAGATTATCAAATAAAGGTAAGGAACCGTTGATTTTAATTGAGGTGCAAAGTGGAGATTATTTAGGTGAAGATGATATTGTACGATTCCAAGATATTTATGGAAGAAATTAATTTAAATTTATTTTATAAAGTTTCTTAATCCTGCTAAAAGTAACCAAAAAGTGAAGCCTATTCTAAAATCGAAATATTGAATATCAAACATTTGATTAGTGAAAATTAATAAAAAAGATACTCTCCATGCTTTGTCATAGGGTGTTTCAAAGTTATTAATATTCTTAGTTATTGAATAAAGAATAATTAATATTATTGTAGATGAAAATATTATTAAAGAAATTATTCCATAATTTACTCCTATTTCTAATAATAAATTGTGTGTATGACCTTTATAAAGATCTGTTTCTAATTTATATAAGACCGGGAAAGATGCTGAACCCCATCCCAACAATGGACTCATTTGTATCAATTTGACTGCGGATGTCCAAATCCTAAACCTTCCATAATTGAATAAATCTTCAAATCCTAAATTAATAAATCTATAATTCCATATTATTTCCGGAACAAATCTTCTGCTTAGCTCAATTATTGTATTATTTTTTATTAGTCCAAGACTGAGGGATGTAGGTATTGCAATGGTTATAAAGGTAGGAATAATCCACTTTAAAGTCTTGATACCTATAATTAAAACTAATGCTAAAAAAAGTCCTAAAATAGAATTCCTAGAATAAGTCAATACTATACATAGGACTAATAATATAAAGAACATCCAAGATATTATTGAATAACTTTTCTTCTCTTTTTTTTCTAGAAGGAAAACCAATGAAAATGGCAAAACTAAATTAAGCCATGAACCTGTATAGTTAGCGTTACTAAACAATCCTGATAGACCATTGTATGCGTCAATTGGTCTTGCGTACCATGTAATTAGGCCATTTAGAAAAATAAAAGGGCCATTTACTTCAAAAAAGAATTGTAAAATTCCTGAAATTAATACTGGAAATGTTCCTGAGAGGAGTACTAATCCAATACTTTTTCTTTGAGCAGAGGAAAATGAGAAATATTGGAAAGCCCAAAATGTCCAAAAATAAGGAATCCAGTTTAGTAATCCAATCCAAATAAGTTTAGGATTAAGAATTTCAAAATCCATTGGAATAATTTTTAATGTAAGTAATAAAGAGTTAAGTATCATCAAAATTCCCATAATAAAAAATGGGATATTCCACTTGTCACTTAAGTATGAATTTTTTCTTTTTTGAGAGGCATAAAAACCTGAAATTAATAAAAAAATAGACGAGATATATGGAGCAGATGGTAAAAGAAAAATACCTATATAAAATAATTTTTTTATATCAAAAATTTGTATCTTGTTAATCAAGAAAAAATCGTTATTGCTTTTTTGAAGTTTATACATAAATTGACTTTAGTCAAATAACCATAAAGCCTCAGATGAATTTACTTAAATTCAAGAAGATTGTGTAAAATAAAAAATAAATTGAAAATGAAAAAGATATCAGTACTTTTTTTTGGTGGTTTAGGAAATCAACTTTTTCAGTTAGCTTTTGCAAAAACATTAGAAATTAAATACCCAAATATAAGATTAGAGTATATTGATTTAACTAAATTTCAAAATATAAAGAGATCATGGTGTTTATCTAAATTATCAATTAAGGGTAAAAAGATTAGTAAACTTGATTATTTTTTACTTTATGTTAAGAGAATTATTAATAAAAAATTGCCAATGATTGGGATTAAAATATTTTTTTTCAATATAATAAATGAATCAAAATATAAATATATAAATAAAAATTCGATAAAATATAGTAATTTTATTTTTGATGGATATTGGCAATCTGAAGATTATTTTTTTGCAAATAAAAAATATTTAGTAAATCAATTTCTCAAACCAAGAATAAATTTAATTAATAAATATAAATCATTTAAAACGGTAGCTTTGCATATAAGGATAGGAGACTATGTTCATAATAAAGTTTCCAAAAAAAATCATTTTGTATGCGATTTTAATTGGTATCGGAAAGCTATTAATTACTTATACGAAATTAATAATAATTTTAAGTTTATTATTTATACAGATGATTATGAATATGTTAAGACTAATTATAACTTTGATCAAAAATATCAAACTATCATACCTGAATTAAATAATGATGAATATATAAATTTAATGTATATGACCTATAGTGATCATTTTATTATTTCTAATAGTTCATATAGCTGGTGGGCCTCTTTTTTAGGTGAGAAAAATGAATCAACTATAATAGCTCCTAAATATTGGTATCCCAATAAATTGACATCAATTTTGCCTATTTGTAGATCTAACTGGATACTTTTATGAAAAATAAAACAATACTACATTTACAAAGTGGAGATGGAGATTCAGGTGGTATTGCTAACTATATTTCCCTATTAGTAAGAGATAAAGAATTCCAAAAATATAATCACTTTGTCGTGGTGAAGAAAATATATAAGCATTTAAATTTAAAATATCCCCTATCCAATCTAATAGAATTCAATTGCGATTACTCTTTTAGTAATTTTTTAAAGAAGATTATTAACTTTAAGGATCTTTGTTCCTCTTATAAAGATCCATTAATTCATTCACATGCCTTAAGAGTTGGTTTTATATGCGCTTTCTTAAAGCTTTTTTATAATATAAAATTTATACATACAAATCATGGTCTTAGATATAAACAGAAAAAAATTCATAACTCATTTTTTTATTTTTTATTGGAGATTTTTGTATTAATCTGTTCAAATAATTATGTTTGTGTAAGAAATAAAGATTTTATTTATTTGAAGTCATTCATTAAATTCAATTTTTTATTGAAGAAAATAAAGCTTATAAGGTTAAATTTGGATATAGATTACAATCTCACTGAAGCTCAAAATTGTAAAAAATATAGATCTCCATTTTTAATAATAGGAATAGGAAGCCTAATCGAAATTAAAAGACCAAATTTGTTTATTGATTGGATTAAATTTTTAAAAAAAAATAATATACCTGTTAAGGCAATCTGGTTTGGGAAAGGGCATTTAATTAATGAGATGATGAAGATCACAAATTTAAATTCACTAGATATAGATTGGTATGGTCACGCTGATAAAAAAACTATTTATAACTATTTAAAACAAGCTAGTTTCTTGATGCAAACATCAAGATTTGAAGTTTTCCCAACTGTTATCTTAGAATCGTTTTGTTTTGGAACGCCAGTAATATCAACAAAATATTGGGGAGTGGATGAAATAATTCAGGATAATATTAATGGAATTATTTTAAAAGATGAATTTTTTTCTTCGACATTAGAATCACAAAAGCTTATTAAATTATTCTTTGATCGGGAAAAATATTTTGACTTGTCTAACAATTGTAGAAAACAATTTGAAGAACAACATATGAATTTCAAAAATACATCTCTAAGGTATTTGCGTCTTTATGAAAAGGTTTTAATTTAGTAAAGTTTTAACCTTTAGCCTTAAATATGATTTTTATTGTTTTAAATAAAATGATAAAGTCAATCAATAATGATTGATTTTTGATATAAAACAGGTCATAACTATATTTATTCTGAGATTCATTTATGTTATTACTATATCGATAATTAACCTGAGCCCAGCCACTTAGTCCAGGTTTAGTTAAGTATCTATAGCTATAGTTTTTTATTTTTTGATTTAAATTAATATCAAATTCTGGTCTTTCTGGTCTTGGCCCAATTAAGCTCATTTCACCATTTATTACATTTAAAAGTTGAGGTAGTTCATCCAATCTGAATTTTCTGAGTAATTTTCCGCAAAATGTTATTCTCTCATCATTTTTTCTTGACCATTGGGGACCATTAATTTCTGCATCATTTTTCATTGTTCTAAACTTTATTATTTTAAAAGTTTTCTCATTTAGTCCGTTTCTCAATTGGGTATAAAAAATTGGAGGACCTTGAAAAATATAAAGAAAAATAATGATTACTAATAAAATTGGCAATAAACTTATCAAAAGAAAAAAACTAAGACTGAGGTCTCCAATCCTTTTAATTTTTCTTCTCATATCATAAGAACTGTTTAAGTCATTTATATAATGAAGTTCATTATTTTCTTGTAATTCAGACGGAGAGCTTTGCAAATATTTTTCACACCAATAAAGAGGTTTAAGTATTGGTAAATTATTTTTTTTGATTCTTTTTATATAAGTTATATCATTATCACTTAAAATAAAGTCCTTCTCAATAATTAATCCACAAATATTTCGATCAATTGAATTATCACTCTTATTGTATTTTTTTAGATTGTAAAAGTTTTTTAAGTTTCTATTCAGCATGTATAAAATATCAAAAGTCTTTTTATTTGATATTACTAACCAATCCCTCCGTAGGTTATTTTTTATTGTGAAGATGTCAATTATCGTTTGTGATAAAATTATAAGAAAAAATATTTTTAATATTATATTTATAAAAGTGAATATCATAAAAATATTTATATCTAATTTTTCACCAAATAAGTTTATATATAAATAAATAATATTCGCAGATAAAGAAATTATAGAGGTATTAAATATATTAGAACTAATCTTTTTGTGTAAGGATTTATATAATTGATCATATTGTCCTAATATATAATTCAATAATATCCAATAAATAATTAAAAAAATAATTATTAACTTATTAGGGTTACTTTGAAATATAGTATTGTATTGATTGTTATAAATAAAAAAGATAATAATTGAATCTTTTATTACTGATAAAGAAGTATATTTAGAGATAATTAAATTCATATTATTCTTAGAAATTTAACCATCAACAAATATATTCTTATAATTATTATTAAAATATATTTTTTATTATAGGACATTATTAATTAATAAATATTTTTTCTAGGAAAAAATTAATTATACATAATCGTTTTTATAATATTACGCTTCCTGCAGGATTCGAACCTGCGGCCCACTGCTTAGAAGGCAGTTGCTCTATCCAGCTGAGCTAAGGAAGCACTAGAGTATTATATCTAAGAGAGTTGGACTATACAACGTTATATTTTAATTTAATTTAAAATTAACCAAAACTCATCGAATACAAAAATATTTTTTGTAGTATATATATTAATAAGTATTTTTTGCATTGGCTAGAAGACTTACCGAAATCCAAAAAAAAGAAATAATAAAGGGTTTTAAAAATGGTAACTCTATAGATGAATTATCAAAAGAATTTGACTGTACAAAAGCAACAATTTGTAGAAATCTAAAAAAAAATCTTGGTGAAGAAAACTATAAAAACTTAATTGAAAAGTGTAGATCTGAAAAAATCTTTTTACCCAATAAAAACAATAATAATGAAACTAAAGAATTAGCTGATAATATCCCTACTGAAAATATATCTAATGAAAAA
>MDTB01040221.1_pt1 | contig 14929 bp, 11 predicted proteins | sample 811161 | NCBI WGS metagenome assembly MDTB01 (sample SAMN05326650, study PRJNA326480) | marine metagenome | isolation source: seawater | place: Mediterranean Sea | collected 2009
CTTTATTAATTATCTTATTTTTATTAATTATTGCTTTTACAGAAGCATCCATGGACCCTAAATGAACAGGCATATGAGGTGCATTTGCAATTAAATTTCCTTTATTATCAAAAACCGCACATGAAAAATCTAAACGCTCTTTTATTGTAACAGATTGTGCCGTTTTTTCTAAAACTAGTCCCATTTGTTCTGCTATAGACATAAATATATTATTAAAAACTTCTAAGAGCATTGGATTAGGATTTAAGCTTTTAATATTTTTGATCTTTGATTTTTTTTCGTTAAATTTTTTTAAAATTATGTTTTCAAATTCTAATTTTTCGCAAATCCAATTCGGTCTAACCAGAATTGAAGTAAATTCGTCTATTATTATTGCAGGTCCAAAAATTTTCTCATTTTTGATTAGATCTTTTTTGGGTATAAATTTACAATTTTGCCACATACCATCAATAAATATCTTATCATTAAAATATTTTTTTTCTACAAAATCCTTTTTTTGTCTTTTTCTATTTTTTTCCTTATATTCTTTTGATTTTTTTTGATGTACTTCTACTGAAATTGAATCTATTTGAATAGGATCTTCAGAAATTTTAAATCCGTATTGTTTTTCAAATTTTTTTGAGAAATTTTTTCTCATTTTATCAATTGAATCAAATTTAATTTCGAAACTTGTGTCAGAGTTTTTTAATCTAAGAAAAATTGTTTCATCTACTTCGATATTTCTCTTTTTTATATTTTGTTCTTTTAATTCATCACTAAGTTCTTTAGTAAGTTTCTTAAGAGAACCTTTCAAAAATTCTAAATTCTCTTTGTTAAGTGGCTTTTCAATTGTTTCTTTTTTTAAACTTCTTACGTTAGCCAATCCAATTCCATAAGCTGACAACAAAGATGCTCTAGAATTAATATAACACTTATTAATATTGAGATTTTCTGCAACTGAACAAGCAAATTGTCCTCCTGCTCCACCAAAAACTGTAAGGCAATACTTATTAATATCATAACCTTTTTGAACTGAAATTTTTCTAATAGCATTTGCCATATTTTGTGCAGCAATATTTAACCAATCCTCTGCCAAATTCTCCTGAGATTGGTTAAGTTTAAAAGCAATTGGACGAATACATTTTTTGGGTGAAATAGTATTTAATAACTGTTTACCATCCTTTCCAAAAATGGCAGGAAAAAATTCAGGTTTTAATCTTCCTGTTATTACATTTGCGTCTGTTAAAGTTAAGGGACCACCTTTCCCATAACAAGAAGGGCCAGGTAATGCACTAGCACTTTCCGGTCCAACTTGTAATCTGCCAAGCCTAAATGAAAGTATACTTCCACCACCTGCAGCTACTGTATTTATATTCATCATTGGAGATGCTAATCGAATACCAGCAATTTGGCATCTATAGGTTCTCTCAAAACTACCAGAAAAATGGCAAACATCTGTAGATGTTCCACCCATATCAAAACCAATTATTTTATTTTCCCCTATTTTTTTACTTACTTCTACAGCTCCAACTACACCCCCAGCAGGTCCAGATAAAACTGCATCTTTGCCTCTAAAAAAGTCTTTAGATATAAGTCCACCATTTGATTGCATAAATTTTAACTTATGTCTTAGATTTCCTGAAAAATTTTCTGATAATTGATCTATATATCTTTTTAATATGGGGGTTAAATAAGCATCTAATACAGTTGTATCTCCCCTTTCTACAAATCTAATTTGGGGGGAAATTTCATGACTTGCAGAAACCTGTTCAAAACCCAAAGAATATGCTAATTTTGATATTTTTTTTTCATGATCAACAAACTTATATCCATGCATTAACAAAATAGCACAAGAAGTAATGCCTTCTTCCAAACATTTTATTAATTCTCTTTTTAATGTTAAAAGATCAATGATACGTGCAATTTTACCATTTGATAATACTCTTTCATTAACACTAATCACTTTTTCATAAAGCTGTTCAGGAAGGTTTATTTTTCTAGCAAAAATATCAGGTCGATTCTGGTAACCTATTTTTAGCTGGTCTTCAAATCCTTTAGTAACAATTAATGCAGTTCTCGCACCTTTTCTTTCTAACAATGCATTGGTAGCTACAGTAGTTCCTACTTTTATTTCTGAAATATATGAAACAGGAATTTTTTTATTTGCTGGTGTTTTTAAAAATTGTTTTATCGAATAAATAGTTGCATCACTGTATTTACTTGGATTTATAGAAAGATGTTTTGATATTAATACCTTTCCATTAGGGTCCAAAGCGATAGAATCTGTAAAAGTTCCTCCCCTATCTATCCAAAAGCTCCACTTTGACATCAAAATACCTGTAAATTTAATTTTTCGAATGACTAATCATATTTTATTTTTATAATAATTAAAACATTATATGAAAGCTAAATAAAAAAATTACGATGTCAATTTGGACAGCAATATCAAAATTAATTTCAAATATTTCTAGGAAAGGGCAACAGCTTAGTAATGTTTTTCTTAAATTAAAAACGCCACCTGAAAAAACTGTTGGTTTTACAATTGCTGTTATTGCACTTAGTGCAAAAATGGCTAAAGCTGATGGAATAGTAACCAGTGAAGAAATAAGAGCTTTTAGACAAGTTTTTTATATTCCAAAAAATGAAGAAAAAAATGCCTCTATGATTTTTAATCTAGCAAGAAAAGATGTAGCTGGGTTTGAAATTTATGCTAAAAAAGTAAATAAAATGCTATACTCAAATACTAGAATTTTGGAAGAATTACTAGAAGGATTACTTCATATAGCTACCTCAGATGGAATGTATCATCCAGCAGAAAATAAATATATAGAAACTGTAGCTAAAATTTTTAAAATTGATCAAAATAAGCTATCTATGATAAAATCAATTTATCTACCAAATGAAAAATTTAACCCATTTTTAATTTTAGGAGCTAACCCAAACTGGGAGATTTCAAAAATAAAGGAAAAATGGAAGAACTTAGTACGAGAATGTCATCCCGACAAATATTTAATAAGGGGATTACCATCAGAAGCAGCTATTTTAGCAAATAGCCGCCTTTCAAAAATTAACCATGCTTGGGAAACAATAAAAAAACAAGATAAACGTATTAATAAAGAATAATTTTTAATTTTTAATAATTAAATCAATTCTTAGGTCAAGGAAAATTATGAAGAAAAAAATAATAGAAGAAACTAGACTTCCTTCTTGGAATCTATCAGATCTTTACAAGTCAACTAACTCACCTGAAATAGATTTCGATCTAAAACAATTAGACGAACTATCAAGTAGCTTTAATAAAAAATACAAAGGAAGAATAAAAAAAATCAATAACAAAAAATTTCTTGAACTAATCAATAATCTTGAAACCATAGAAAGGCTGAGTGGAAGATTAATTTCTTTTGCTTATTTAAATTACTGTGAACAAGTAAATTGTGAAGTAAAAAATAAATTTCTATCTAATATCCAAGAAAAACTTGTCAAGTTCGAGTCTAGAATGCTTTTTCTATCTATAGAAATTAACTCCCTTAATGAAAAAAGCTATAAAAGTTTAATTTCTAAAAATAGTAAAGTTAAAAGATATAAAACATTTTTTCAAAAAAACAGACTTTACAAACCTTATCAACTCTCTGAAAAAATGGAAAATTTATTAAATCTATATAAATCTTCATCAAAAGCTTCTTGGTGTAAGTTATTTGATGAGACAATCTCTGAACTAAGTATAAGTATTTCTAATAAAAAATATTCTTTTGAAGAAAGTTTAAATCTATTTCAAAATTCTAATTCAAGAATAAGAACTATAGCTGGGATAAAAGTTTCAAAAGTATTGGAACAAAATATAAAAATATTTAGTAGAATAACAAATACTTTAGCGAAAGAAAAACAAATAGAGGATGAGAATAGAAGATTTGAAAGTCCTGCTGCCTCAAGGCATCTCGCTAATAATATAGATCCAAAAATAATCCAAAACCTTAGAGACACAGTTGTAGAGTCGTATGAAAGTACTTCTCATAGATATTATAAGATTAAAGCAAAAATATTAAACAAAAAAAAATTAAAGTTATGGGATAGAAATGCACCAATTAGATCAAGAAAAGAGCCTCAAATTAGTTGGGATAGAGCTAAAAATATTGTTTTGGAAGCATATTATGATTTTGATCCAAGAATAGCTGAAATTGGTAATGATTTTTTTAAAAATAAATGGATTGATGCAAAAACAAATCCAACAAAAGCTTCAGGAGCATTCAGTCATCCAACCGTAACAGATGTACATCCATACATATTGTTAAATTATTTTGGGACAAATAGAGACGTTATGACTTTAGCACATGAGCTTGGACATGGTATACATCAAGTGCTGGCTTCTAAACAAGGTGAAATTTTATCAAGTACTCCACTTACTTTGGCTGAAACAGCTTCAGTTTTTGGAGAAATGCTTACTTTTGAAAGACTACTTAATTCTGAAAAGAATATTACAAAAAGAAAGTATTTATTGGCTGGGAAAATAGAAGATATTATAAATACTGTAATAAGACAAATTTCTTTTTATGACTTTGAAACTCAAATCCATGATAAAAGGAAAAATGGGGAGCTAACTTCCGAAGAGATATCTGAAATTTGGATGAATATTTCCAAAGAAAGCCTTGGGAATATTTTTGATTTTGATAATCACTATAAATATTTCTGGTCTTACATACCTCACTTTATTCACTCTCCTTTTTATGTATATGCATATGCTTTTGGAGACGGGTTGGTTAATGCCTTATTTTCAAAATATAAAAATAATGATAAAGGTTTTGAAAAAAAATATATTAAACTACTAGAAGCAGGAGGATCAAAAAACTACAAAGAAATTCTTAAACCCTTTAATCTTAATATAAATAATAAAAGTTTTTGGAAAGAAAGTATCGTAGTACTAAACAATCTAATTGATGAATTGAATGATTTAATATGAAACTATACTAATTCTTTTTGAGCAAGTTCGAACATTTTCTTTTGAAGTTTCTCGAAAGCCCTTACCTCAATTTGTCGAATTCTTTCCCTACTAACTTTATACTCACCACTTAATTCTTCTAATGTTAAAGGATCGTCAATTAGTTTGCGTTTTGTTAATATTTCAGATTCTCTTTGATTTAAGGTAGTTAGGGCTGATTTAAGTAATTCTCTCCTACTATCTAATTCCTGCTTATCTGCAAATTTAGCTGCATGGTCTGAATCTTCGTCTTCAATCCAGTCTTGCCACTCTAATGTACCTTCATTATTGGTATTAACTAAAACATTTAATGAGGCGTCGCCACCACCCATTCTTCTATTCATTGAAATTACTTCTTCCTGACTAACATTTAAGTTTTCAGCAATATTTTTTACATTTTCAGGATGAAGCTCTCCATCTTCCATTACACCGATTTTATTTTTTGCTTTTCTTAAATTAAAGAAAAGTTTTTTTTGAGCACTTGTAGTACCCATTTTTACCAAACTCCAACTTCTAAGTATGTATTCTTGGATACTAGCCTTTATCCACCACATGGCATATGTGGCTAGTCGAAAACCTTTATCTGGGTCAAATCTTTTTACAGCTTGCATTAACCCTACATTTGCTTCTGAAACAACTTCATTTATAGGAAGACCATAACCTCTATAACCTAATGCTATTTTAGCAGCTAATCTCAAATGGGAAGTAACCAGTCTATGAGCACTTTTCCTATCATCATGATCTACCCATGCTTTAGCAAGCATAAATTCTTCTTCGGAACTAAGCATTGGAAATTTTTTTATCTCATTTAAATAATCAGATAAACTTCCTTCACTGAGTGCAGGTAAATTATTTTTTATCATAAGAATCCTCATTTATTTGATACTGATATAATCTTTATTGAAATAAATTCAATGCTTTTTTTTTAAACTTTAAAATTTTGAAAAGGAATTTAATAACTCTTTAAAATCTGTTGGTAATGCAGCTTTAAAAGATTTTTTCTGGCTAGTTACTGGGTGAATAAATGATAAATTTTCAGCATGAAGTGCTTGTCTCCTAAAATTTAAGAAATTTTCACCTAAATTATTAATAAGGTCTAAATTTGTTTTTTTTCCAGATTTATAGGTTTGGTCACCAACTATTCCATGATTTAGTGCATCCATATGAACTCTAATTTGATGAGTTCTACCAGTTTCTAACCAACACTCAACAAAGGATGCGAAAACCTTTTTTTTGAACATAAAACTTTTATGTATCTTAAACCTTGTTATTGCATTCTTTCCATTATTTTCATTTCTGATAGCCATTTTTTTTCTATCGATTGGATGTCTACCAATATTCCCACTTATTTTATAAGTTAGATTTTCTTCTAGACAAAAAATTATATTTTTTTTGTACTTACTTTCATTTACATTTGGTAGACCCCATATCAAAGCAAAATAATTTCTTTTTGCAGTATGGTTAGAAAATTGCTTTCTTAAACCTAAATAAGCTTCATCCGTTTTAGCTACTACTAAGAGACCTGAAGTATCTTTATCTAATCTATGAACAATACCTGGCCTTAAATTTCCTCCTAAAAATGATAATTGATTACAATGATAAAATAATCCATTGACTAAAGTTCCATTATCAATTCCAGAACCAGGATGAACTACCAATCCAGACTTTTTATTAATAACTAACAAATGTTTATCTTCAAAAACTATATCTAGTTCCATTTTTTCTTTTTCTAAAATTTTCTCTTCCTTTAGATTTATTTTAAGAAATAAAGTTTCATCATTTGTTAATTTATAATTTAGATCGATTGGCTTGTTTGAAATAGAACTAAATACTAAACCCTTAGAAATTAAGTTTTTGACACGAGATCTAGATATGCCTAAATCTTTGGGAATAGATTCTTTAATTATTTTTTCTAACCTACCCAACTTTTTTTTTATTTTAACATTCAATATTTTAGTATTCTGTAAATTAGAGGAAGACATGGAACAAAAACCTTTTAGTGGGGAGACTAATTCTCAATTAAAATTAAATTTACTCAAAATTCTTGTTCATACATTAACAATCGTAATGATTTTGGGTATGATTATTATAATATTTATAATTTTAAAAGAGTTTTTTTGGGAGCCAAAAAGAAAAAGTGAAATAGTAAACTTTCCAAAAATTATAAAAATTCCAGATAAATCTAAACTAGAAGCATTTAATCTAGAAGATAATAATATTAGATTATTAATAAATTTAATCGATGGTTCTCAGCAAATAATATTATTATCTTTTGAAGATGGTATAGAAAAATCAAGAAAATATATTTATATCAATAATACTGATTAAAAAAGTAAGACATTATTTATGTTTAAATCTGATATTTTAATTGATCAACTTAGGGAAAAATTATCAATAATTGATATTATTGGGAAAAAAGTAAATTGGGATAATAAAAAAACAAATCCTGGTAATGGAATTTACTGGGCATGCTGTCCCTTTCATAATGAAAAAACACCGTCTTTTAAAGTAGACCAACATAAAGGCTTTTATTACTGCTTTGGTTGTCATGAAAAAGGAGACTCCATATCATTTGTAATGAAAAATGAAAATCTTGATTTTATTGCAACTGTTAAAAAATTGGCACTTGACGTAGGTTTAAAATTACCAATAGGTTTTGGAAATCAAAAAGAATTTAATACCTCTAAAACTTTTTTAAAAGTATTAGAAATTCAAGAGTTGGCATCAAATTATTATTTCGATTGTATTAATAATAACCCATCTAAAAAAGCCACTTTATTTTTAAAAAATCGAATATCTTTTAAAGAAATTATCAACAATTTTAGATTGGGGTATGCTACTGAAAGTAATCGAGACCTTTTTAATTTTCTTCAAAAAAAAGGATACGAAAAAAATACTATACTAAGTAGTGGTCTTTGTGCAAAAAATGAAAAAGGTGATATTTATGATAGATTTAGAGATCGTATAATTTTTCCAATTTTTAACTCAAGTAATAGGGTAGTAGGTTTTGGAGGTAGAGCTTTAAATTCTTCTGCTAATGCAAAATATCTAAATTCGTCAGAAACTGAAGTTTTTCAGAAAAGAAAGTTGTTGTTCAATGAAAATAATTGTTTAAAAAATTTAAAAAAAAATAGTGCGGTAATAATTGTTGAAGGATACATGGATGTGATTGCACTTACTAAGATAGGTTTAAAAAATTGTATGGCTCCATTAGGAACAGCTGTTACAATCGATCAGTTAAATAAGATATGGCGTATTTCAAAATCACCAATATTTGCATTTGATGGAGATAATTCAGGAAAAAAAGCACTTGATCGATTAATTTATTTAGCACTTCCATTAATCTCATCTGAAAAAACAATTCAAGCTTGTATCTTGCCAAATAACCAAGATCCTGATGATTTAATTTCAAAATTCGGTAAAAATGCAATTCTAGAATTACTGAAAAAACCAAAATCACTTATCGAAATATTATGGGATAACGTTACAGAAGACTTGGATTTAGCTACTCCTGAAAAAAGAGTTCAGTTTGAAAATAAATTGAATTTTATTACAAAACAAATTAGTGAAAAAAATTTACGCCACCATTATTCTCAAGAATTTAAACAAAAAAAATTAGAGCTCTTTGGTTTTTTTCAGAAAAATTTCAAGAAATTTCAAACTTATTCAGATAACTACGGAAGAAATGCATATAAAAATTATTCAAAATATTTCAAAAAAAATCAATTGCCTACTGAAAAGACAAAAACATCATTAATTGTTAACACTGATGGAGTAAATGTTGTGGGAGCTCGTTTGCAAGAAACAGCCATTTTAATATTTCTTATTAATCATCCCAAACTAGTAGTTAAATTTTCTAATAAGCTTAATGAAATTTATTTCATTAATGAAGACCTAGAAAAGGTTTTTAAAAATTTAATTAATTTAAATTCAAAAAACATTTTCAAAAAAGATGAAATTATTGAGCAATTAAATAAAAGCTTTGGGCAAGATATATATAAGAAGTTATGCTCAACAGGTCCTATTATAATTAATCCCCTTTTAGAAAAAGAAATTTCATATAATGACGCGGAAATTGGCCTGAATGATGTACTTACTAGAAAAATAGCTCGCCAATATATGGATCAAGAATTAAGTGAAGCAAAAGATAATTTTTCTAAAAATGAGGATGAAACTTTAACTTGGCGAATAGATCAAGCTAACAAATTCTACAGCCAAGCAATTAGCGGCAAAACTTTTGAAGAAACCAACGAAAAAAATAAATTGAATGAAGATTTAAAGGCTATCAATGATTTGATTAAAGATCAAATCTGGATTAAGAAAAAATACTAAGAAAAAACGAATCAGAAAAAACGAATCAGAAATATTGAATTGATTCGTTATCTTTTTTAAAAATCTAGGTGATTATTTAATGCAAAATGAAAAAGAAAATTCAAAAAATCAGAAAGAAGAAGATTCCAGCATTCCTATCCTGGATTTGAATCAAAACTCCATAAAAAAACTTCTTTCACAAGCAAAATCAAAAGGTTATCTGACTTATTCTGAATTGAATGAAACAATGCCACCTGGTGAAATGAGTTCAGAGCAAATAGAAGATATAATGACCACACTTTCCGAGATGGGAATTACCCTAATTGATAGTGAAGAAGACCAGGAAGACAATCAACAAAAAATTGAAGAAGAATCTGAAGATACAGAAGGTTCAAAAGAATTAGTTGCTACTACTTCTGGTTCAGAAAATTTAGATAGAACTGATGATCCTGTGAGAATGTATTTAAGGGAAATGGGGTCTGTAGAGCTACTATCTAGAGAAGGGGAGATTGCAATTGCAAAAAGAATTGAGGCTGGGAGAAATACATATATAAATGGGTTATGTGAAAGCCCACTTACATTTCAAGCAATAACTATTTGGCGAGAAGAACTTTTAGAAGAGAAAATTATGCTGCGAGACGTAATTGATCTTGATGCAACTTTTGGCAGTTCTTCGGAGGAAGAATTAAATGAAGATAATAAATTAGAAGAATTTGAAAATAATAAAGTTGATTCTAGTTTAAATAATAATAATTTGAATAAAAACTTTTCTGAACCTTTAAAAAAAACAGAAGAAAGTGAACCACCAAATGATATAGAAAATTCGAATTCCACAGAAGAGGATGAAACTGAAGATTACGATGAGGATCAAGCTAATGTTTCATTAGCAGCAATGGAGAACACTTTAAAACCAAAAGTTTTAAAAACTTTAAAAAAAATTGCTGATGCATACTCTAAACTTTCTTCTCTTCAAAAGAATAGAATGCTTGCAGCATTAAAAGAAAAAAAACATTTTTCTGATAATGAAGAGAAAAAATATCAAAATTTAAGGAATGATGTTGTTGAATTGGTTAACTCCCTTCATTTGCATAATAATAGAATTGAGGCTTTAATAGATCAACTTTATGGAATTAATAGAAAAATTATGGGACTAGATGGTTCACTGGTAAAAATGGCTGATAAGTCTAGAATAAATAGAAAAGAATTTATAGAAAAATATAAAGGATCAGAGCTTGAGCCACTATGGCTAGAAAAGGTTTCTAAATTAAAGTCTAGAGGATGGGAAAGCTTTGTTAATAATTTTGGAGATAAAATTGATATAATAAGAAATGAAATTGCTGAAATTGGCCAATATATTGGAGTTGATATAAGTGAATTTAGAAGAATTGTTCAACAAGTTCAAAAGGGTGAAAAAGAAGCCAGATCTGCAAAAAAAGAAATGGTAGAAGCTAATTTGAGGCTAGTAATTTCAATAGCTAAAAAATATACAAATAGAGGGCTGCAGTTTCTGGATTTAATTCAAGAGGGAAACATAGGTTTAATGAAAGCTGTAGACAAATTTGAATATAGAAGAGGGTACAAATTTTCTACTTATGCTACATGGTGGATTCGTCAAGCCATTACTAGATCTATTGCTGATCAAGCTAGAACAATTAGAATTCCAGTGCATATGATTGAGACAATAAATAAACTTGTTCGTACAGGAAGACAAATGCTTCATGAAATAGGTAGGGAACCCACACCGGAAGAGTTATCTTCTAAACTTCAAATGCCACTAGAAAAAGTTAGAAAGGTAATGAAAATTGCCAAAGAACCAATTAGCTTGGAAACACCTATTGGAGATGAAGAGGATAGTCAGCTTGGCGATTTTATTGAAGATAAAAATGCAGTTTTACCACTAGAAAACGCAATACAAGGAAACCTGAAAGAAACTACTACTCGCGTACTTTCTAGCTTAACACCTAGGGAAGAAAGAGTTCTTAGAATGCGATTTGGGATTGGTGTAAATACTGATCATACCTTAGAAGAGGTTGGACAGCAATTTAGTGTTACCAGAGAGCGTATTAGACAAATAGAAGCTAAAGCCTTAAGAAAACTAAAACATCCAAGCCGATCAAGAAAACTAAGAAGTTTTCTTGATACATGATAGGACATTAGGAGAATATCATGAGATGCCCATTTTGTGGAAATACTGATACTCAAGTAAAGGATAGTAGACCTGCAGAAGATAATGTGTCTATAAGAAGAAGAAGATCTTGTCCAGCATGTGCAGGAAGGTTTACAACCTATGAAAGGGTCCAACTTAGGGATTTAATTATTGTAAAAAAAAATAATAGGCGCGAAATATTTGATAGAGATAAATTAGAAAGATCCGTAAGAATAGCCCTACAAAAGCGACCTATTGATATTGATCGTATAGAGCAAATGGTTACTGGTATAGTTAGAAGATTAGAAAGTTTAGGAGAAACAGACATTACTTCTGAAAAAGTTGGGGAAATAGTTATGGAAACATTAGCAAGAATAGATACCGTAGCATATGTGAGATTTGCATCTGTGTACAAAAATTTTCAAGCAGCAGATGATTTTGAGGAATTTGTTTCTGAGTTAAGACCTGATATTAAATGATATTTTTTATTGAATGAAAAATAAAGAAGAAACCTTTAAAGAAGACTATAGATACCTAAAAACTGCAATTTCATTGGGTTATAGAAATATAGGCCATACCTGGCCCAATCCGTCTGTGGGATGTGTAATAGTAAAAAATAATCATATTTTAGGAACTGGTCATACTTGCTTGAAAGGAAGACCTCATGCCGAGAATGTAGCACTAGATCAGGCAAAATCAGATGCATTAAATTCTACAGTTTATGTTACATTAGAGCCTTGCTCTCACTTTGGAGAAACAGATCCATGTGCATTACAGCTTGTTAAAGCGAAAGTAAAAAGAGTTGTTTGCCCATTAAAAGATCCAAACCCAAAAGTAAATGGTAAGGGATTTGAGTTTCTAAAAAAAAATGGGATAGTTGTAGATAATTCTCCTATATTACTAAATGAAATAAAAAAACTTAACGAAGGATTTATAACATTTATAGAAAAAAAGAGACCTTATATAGCATTGAAACTAGCAATGAGTTTAAATGGAAAAATTGCCACACAGGCTAATAAAAGCAATTGGATTTCAGGAGAAAAATCAAGGGATTTTGTTCAACTTATAAGGTCTTATTATGATGCTATAATGATAGGAACAGGAACTGCTTTTTGGGATAATCCTAGACTAAATTTACGTAATCAATTTAAAGATTTACCACAACCTATAAAAATTATAATTGATAGAAGTTTAAAATTATCAAAAAAAATAAAATTTGAGGAATTTACTTCAAATGAGAACCTCATATTAGTTCATGATATTAATTTACAAAAAGAAAAAACTAAACTTATGGAAGTTAAAGGCATTAAAACCATAGGTGTTTCAATATTAGAAGATGGATATATAAATTTAGATGAACTATTCAAAAAACTTGCAAATTTAGGTTTAACAAGGGTCTTAGTAGAGGGAGGTGGAAAACTTGCAACTTCACTTATAAAATCTAAATTAGTGGATAAATTAATACTATTTACTGCAGGAATTATTTTAGACAAAAATGGAATAGAAGGCTTTCAACCTTCAATATCTGATATTATTGATTTAGATGTTTACAAAAGATATAGTCTTGATAAATCTTTAGTAATTGGAAATGACATTGCTCATTTTTGGAATATGAATAATTAATCAGTCTATTTTTAAAAATTTGAGAATGATGCTTCTTTTTAAAATAAAAAATGTTTGAATTATTATTAAATTGATATTAGTAAGGTTCTTTAATTCAATTCTTGATATATACTAAACAATAAAATTTAAAATTCAAATAGATCAAAAAAATGTTTACTGGTTTAATAACAGATGTTGGTAGGTTAGTAAGTCTTAAAAAATCCAATATTTTTACTGCAAGAATTTTTTGTAACTACAATTATGATGAAACTTCTGAAGGAGCATCCATATGTCATGACGGAGTTTGCTTAACTATATTTAATAAAATAAAAGAAAAAAAAGGATTTTCGTATGAAGTTGAGATTTCTAACGAAACAATTTCAAAATCAAATATTATAAACTCTAATAGACCTTGGGATATTGGAAAAAATATAAATTTGGAGAAATCATTAAAAATTGGAGATGAATTAGGAGGTCATATAGTTACTGGTCATGTTGATGGAGTATCTAAACTTATTAAATCAGAAAAAATTGATAAAAGTATTAGGTTTACTTTTGAAGCACCAGATAAACTAATTAAATTTATTGCAGTAAAAGGATCAGTTGCTTTAAATGGAACTTCACTTACTATAAATGATGTTAATAAAAATATATTCACAATTAATATTATTCCCCATACACAAAAAGTTACAACTTGGAATGATAGTAAAGTGGGTGATCTATTTAATTTAGAAATAGACTTACTAGCGCGTTATATAGATCGAATGAAAGATACAAGGAATTAATATGAACGTAGCCAATAAAAAAAAGATTATTCAGACATCCAATTACAATAATCCTATTTCAGAAATTAATGAAATAATTGAAGAAGCTAGGAATGGTAGAATGTTTATTCTTGCCGATGATGAAGATAGAGAAAATGAAGGTGATCTTATTATACCTGCACAAATGGCTACGCCAGAGTCAATAAATTTTATGGCTAAACATGGACGTGGATTAATATGTTTATCATTAACAAAAGACCGCATAGATGCTTTAAAACTTCCATTAATGTCAGCATCAAATTCATCAAGACATGAAACTGCTTTTACAGTTTCTATTGAAGCTAAAGAGGGTGTAACTACTGGAATTTCTGCACATGATAGAGCTTTGACTATTTCAACAGCAATTAATCCATCTGTAGGTCCAAGTGATATAGCTACACCAGGCCACGTGTTTCCCTTAAAAGCAAAAGAAGGTGGGGTTCTTGTCAGGGCAGGACATACAGAAGCTGCAATTGATATATCAAGATTAGCAGGATTAAATCCATCAGCAGTTATTTGTGAAATAATGAACGAAGATGGAACTATGGCAAGAATGCCTGATTTAATTTCATTTGCTAAAATGCATAATTTAAAACTGGGTACTATTTCAGATTTGATCGCTTATCGAAGAAGATATGACAATTTGGTTAAAGAAATAAATAGTCAAAAAGTAAATTCAATTTTTGGTGGGGAATGGCAATTAAAAACTTTTAAAGATGAAATAAGTAACTCTATTCATTATACTATTTCCAAAGGAACCATAAGAACAAATAAAGGAATACTTGTTAGAATGCATGTTACAAATACATTTCAAGATCTTTTAGGAATTGAACCAAAAAGACAAAATCAAATAAGTGATTCTATGAATCAAATAAGTAAAGAGGGAAAAGGAGTACTTGTTCTTTTAAATTTTAGTTATCAGTCAGATAATAAAGAAGATAAAAATTCAAATACCATTAGACAATATGGCATTGGAGCTCAAATTTTAAATGCTCTAGGAATAAATAACATTAAATTATTAACTAATTCTGGCACTCCAAAACTAATTGGATTAGAAGGATATGGACTTAAAATACTTAAAACTATACCCATTAAGAGTTTTTCTTAAAAATTAAA
>MDTB01135265.1_pt1 | contig 14928 bp, 11 predicted proteins | sample 811161 | NCBI WGS metagenome assembly MDTB01 (sample SAMN05326650, study PRJNA326480) | marine metagenome | isolation source: seawater | place: Mediterranean Sea | collected 2009
AACAATTAAAAACATAAAACGATTTGGGAGGCTTTTGTTAATTGGTGGAACTGCTTGATCGAGTATATGTAAAATTGGTGACTGTTTCACCTCTTCTATTCTTGCAAGCTCTAATTGCTGCTGAAGGGTTAAATAAACTTCTTTCTTTACCTCAACCTCTCTAAAAAATTGAGAGTAAAGCATAAAAAGTTCTGGGGAGTCTTCATATCCACGATTTCGCTCCTTAAAATCCTTTAATTCGAGTTCTGATTCTTCAAGCTCATTCTTAACTATTGAAAGCCGTTCTGAAATAAATAATTTTTCTTTTGTTGATTGAGCAGAATTTTCTTTTTGAATATATGTTTCTACCTGACTTCCAATGTAGTTTGCTATATTTGCTGCTAAAATGGGATCTTCAAAAATTGTAGATATTTTTATCAATCCAGAAATTCTGTCTTCAGATACATTAACATGGTCGTTAAATTTTTTGATAGCTTTTTCAATGTTCTTTACTGAATCTAGTTTGTTTTCATAAAAAAAACTGAATGACTTTGTTTTATTAAAGCCCCACAAACTAATTAGATCTGTAGTGCTTCCATTAAGAGTAACCCATTTTTGATTTACTGCTTTATTAGCAATTAAACGTGACTTCACAACATCAGGTATGTTAAAACTTTGATCGTTATCAGCCGAATTCATACCTAAATTTGCTGCTAAAGATTGAAACTGGCCAAAGCCTTGGCTAATGTCTTTTTTTGCAGGATATAGCGAAATTTCAGCTTCATAGTATTTTTTAAACAAAAAAGATGATCCCGTGCCAGAGACCATGAATACAATGGTAACTAATAAAATATATAATTTTCTATTTAATAAGACTCTTAAAAGAACTTTGAAATCAATAGAGTTATCAACTACAATCTTCGGTTTTTTGTTATCTTTCTCATCAGATTCAAAATCAGGGTAGAAATTTTTCAGACGATTGAGAACATCAACATTTATTGCTGTATGTCCTTTTTCGTAATTAATTAATGTAGCTCTAGAAACGCCAATTTTTTCAGCCATGTCCTCTTGACGAATATCATTAACTAACCTATATCGTTTTATTTTTTGACCTAGTGAGTTTTGTCTAATTTCCATTTCTCTGATTAATTAAAAATGATAAAGAAAGTAAAGTGGTGGCTATACTTCCAGCTTGACCTGTAATAGTAGAAAATAATTGCAAACCACTTATTTCTTGCTTACCACTAATAACTCTTTGGTTTACATGAATTACTGAGGCTTCTTTAACTTTTGGTGAGGACCACGTTGAAATTGGAATTGAAGTTCCATTGGGATAAGTTACATATATATTTTTCTTTTCAGCAAATTCAGTTAAACCTCCAGCTCTATTAATATAATTTTTAATTGAGTCTCTTTTTTTAAAGGTTATAAATCCGGGTGTATTTACTTCACCTGTAACCAATACTAATCCGGTTTTTTTTAGCACATTCACACTATCTCCATCTAAAAGTGGAAATGAATTTTGATGCCAAGCAATTTTTAAAGAATCTCTAAATATTTCAATACCCTCCTCGAGGGCATCATCTGAAAGACCACCGGATAAGGATATTATTTCCCCTAGATCTGTTAGCTCATTTACTGGATAAGATCCTGGGTTTTTAATTTCACCGGTTATTTTAACAGTTTCTATTTGATCAAGCTTATTTTTTTTGGGAATAGTTATGTAGTCTCCATTATTTAATTTGAAATCATTATTCAAATCAACAATAAGCATTAGCGGTGTTGAGCTATTTGGGTTTTTTCTAAATATTTTTATTTCCGACAAATTCATTGTCTCATAAAAATCATTTTCATCAAGCGACATTGTAGCATTCAATGCATGTTTTAAACTAAGATTATCATTATATGGATAAAAACCAGGATTTTTCACTTGTCCTTGAATATTTACAAAATTTTTAAAATCTGGCTGTTGAGGAATATGAATGCTGTCGCCTTCAAAGACGTTAAAATTCGCAATATCACTAATATTAACTATGTGTCCACTTTTATTTGGGGACCCTTTTCTAAAAACATTAATATGTTTAGAAGAATATCTATCTAAGCCACCTGCAAAATCAATTAAATCTGATAAGCTTTCATTAGGAATAATTTCATAATATCCATTTTTTCTAGCCCTTCCAGAAATGGGGATAGTGGACTTTCTAGCTGAAATATAGATAATATCTTGATCCATTAACCTTTGATCGTCGAGTGGCATTCCATTTATCAAGTAGCTATAAATATCAACCGATGATATTGTTTTGCCTTTCCTGACGATTTTAATATCTCTTAATGTCCCCCTAAAATCCACACCTCCTGCCTGAATTAAACCCGAAATAACGTTAGAAAATGGATGAACAGTGTGTACGCCTGGAATATTTACAAAACCAACGAAATTGACATTTATAGATTTTAGCTCACCCAACGTAAGGTCTACGTAGGATTTAGGAGAATTGCCTAAAAGAGTAGAAAAAACTTTTGAAAATTTTGATATAATAAACTGCTTAGCTTCATCAATTGATTTACCGCCAATATTTAAAATACCAATTTTTTCAATAAAAATTTGTCCATCACGATTAACAGTTTCATTGTAATAGGCATTAGACTCACCCCATAGTGAAATAATTATTTCGTCACCTGGGCCAATAACATAATTTTTATCTATAGGCAGATTTTGCCAAAAGGGGACAGAGTCACGTTTTGTAAAAAAATCATAACCGATATATGGCATCCGATTACTTGAATCTTTTAAAAACTTGAGCTCTTTTAAGAGTTTTTCAGTATTTACCAACAAAGATTCAATATCTTTTCTAGAATAAACAAGTTTATCAGGAAGTACGGTACTCTTTGCAGTTTTTTCAGCTTCGGTAATGTCAGGCGGCTTTTGTAGCGACTGTCTTTCAAGGGCTTTTTTGTATTCATTTTGTAGCCTTTGAAGTTCTTGAAGATTTTGTGCATTCAAAATAGCATTTAGAGAAAATAGAAAAATAATTAATAACTGTAATTTCATAAGATGAAATTATAAAATATCTACTTAATGTCAAATTATTTTTATCTTATGTAAAAGAATAAATTAACGTATATAAATTTTATTTTACATTAAGTAGTATTATAAAATTCTATAAGAAATTGAAAAAATAAGAGTTTTAGTTCTTTGAATCGATCCTTTCTCATAGGTTTCATTCCAGACATTTATATTTGAATCAACAAATCCATAATGCTCATATTTTTCACTTTCATAATAAGTAGATATTCTCATATTGCCTCTTTTTAAGCTTAAATTAAATCTATTTTCAAATTTTACTTCAGGTGGAAAAGAATATGTGACTCCATGCCTTTCATAATTAAATTGATATTTTATGTCAAAATTTGATTTATTTAGACCAATTGTAAACAAAAAATCATCACTATCAGGACCTGAGTGTGCGGACCATATTCTTCCTTTAAAAGAATAATCATTATATTTGTGATTATCATAAATGTTTACACTTGGCAATGTATTGTAATATAAACTATTGAGTCCTCTGAAGTATTCCATGCCTATGAAGATATTTTTATGACCAAATATATTTGTTTTAACAAATCCCAAATTTGTTATCATGTTATGGTCATAAAAAATTATAGATGAATTTTGAGTAAAATCTCTATTTGGAAATCCTAATTCTAAAAAAAATTCTAATTGAGACTCTGGAAATGATAATGTGGTGTATAAATGTTTTAACACATCCCAATATTTTTCATTTTTTCCATCAATTAATACCCTTGAAGCATCTATTCCACTCCAAGGTATATCAGGGTATCCGCCACTTAAAATTCCCTTAGAATACCCAATTTTAACTAATTTGTATTTAAATTCAAGATTAATAATTGAATTATAATAATTTGATGATAGGTTATTTGCAAATTTAGATGATACTATATATTTAAATTTAAAATCAAGATTTTTGCTTATACTTTTGTAATTATCAAGCTCGACTAAATAATGATAAAATCCTTGTGCATTATTTGATAAAATAATGCTGTTGTGATTAGCTGGACCAATCCAAGTATTCCAATTTCCATATCCTACAATTAATCCTTTATAGTTTATTTTTGCACCTGTATTTAATAAATAAAAGTTGTTGGTATTTGTTTGAGCACCTCCCAACATAGAAAAATGATTATTTTCCGGGGGTAGGCTATTAATACTATAAGATTTAATAACGCTATTTGTTGGAATTGCAGATAATGACAAATATTTGTTATGTAATAAAAATGATATGCTGGTATACACTCCATGCCCTTTTGGAAAAAATAGACCATTCATATTTTCAGTATTTGAGAGGTTAGAGTTAATAAAAAAAATATTATTATAATTAATTTTAATATTTCTGATATTAGAAGAAGTTGTGCTGGATCTTATAGTGGTGTTGTAATTTATCAATTCTGTATTTTTAGTTAGAAGAAAGTTGTCATTAAAATCTTGTGTTTTTATAAAGTTCATGAAAATGATTACTAAGCACACTAAAAGATTTAAAATGAATCTATAAATTTTTACTGTCATTATTTATTTATCAAATTAAGTAATTAAAATCATAGTAAAACTTTGTTTACTGTTAAGCTAATCAATTAATTTTTATAGTTGGCTCATTGATTTGAAACACATACTAATAATTAAATTGAATAGTTAATACTAAAACCTAAAATATTGCTAATCTCAGCCTTTTTTCTTTTTTCAAAATTATAATTCATCACATGCTCCTTCTCTATAAAAACAGAATACAAAATATTATTCAATTTTTTTTGAATCAAGAAAGTACACTCTCTTTTGAATTCTGGAAATGATTGACTAACAATACCATGTCTTTCAATGTTAAATGTTGCAAGTATTACATCGCTATTTTTAGAATAACCAAACAAAACTATTTTATCATCTGAGTCTGAACCAGAGTGAGCGCCCCACCTTCTTCCCTCGTATGAAGAGTAAAGATAAATGTCCCTATCATAAAAATTTCTGCCATTCCAATCACCCCTATAAAATTTTGGATTAAGTGTATTTGAAGTTGTTTTGTTTGACATCATTTCAATACCAAAAAAAAGTGATTCATTGTCGAAAATACCATATTTTTTAAATCCTAGTATGTATCCAATTGAATGGTCCCAATGCGCTTTTAAATCTATCATATTTGCACGACTATCATCTGTACCAATTTCTAAATAAAGGTGGGCATTATTTTCTGGAAAATGGGCATTTATATAACCAACTAATAACTGATCCCAAGGATCCCAGTAATCAGGTTGAACACCATATAAATCAGAATAATCAGAACTATTTTTTTTATTTGAACCAAAAAGTGGTTCAAATACTATTTTTGATGCATCCTCAATAGACCACATGATTTGATCAATGCCGCCAGATAAATATACCCTATTAAAACCAAGTGTAATCGTAGGTTTATTATAAATAGTTATTGATGAAGCAAGTGAGGTATGAAAAAAAGTGCTTTCTTGATTTTTCCTTTCAGAAATCATGTATCTAAAGTTTAACCCATAATTACTAAATTTAATCTGTCGTAATGTTCCAATATAATAATGCTCAAAACCAGGTGCGTTGTTTGACATTGAAAGAGAAGAATGAAACCCAGGCCCTACCCACATATTCTCACTTGAAATACCAATTGCAATATTTTTAACGTGCAAAGAAAAGGTTGATTGACCTAAAGAAATTTTATTCTTTCCGGAGGAGTATTTGTCATTTAGATACTGAAAATTACCCCTAGTTAGGTTATTAATCTGATTTGATCTTATTAGTTCTTGTGTAGGATTAAATTTTATGTATAAAAATTTATTAAATAATCTATAATTAAAACTTAGATAAGTGCTGTTTCCTGGATAAGCAATTATTGAACCATTATTATCAAGATTTGTGAATCCACTATTAAAGAAATTATCTATTGAAAAAGAAATATTATTAAGAGAAATACCTTTTTTTCTCAAAATGGGTCTTATTAGTGATCCAGAAAACTCTTTTTCAGATAATAAATTTTCTATAGGGTTAGATGAATTGAATGAATCTTGAGATAGGAGGATTGAGAAATTAAAAATAAGAAACTTTTCAATAATTTTTATAAATCTAAGCTTTCTATTTTCTTTATGAACCAGCACAAACTAAAATCCTGGTGGCAAATTTGGAGTTAATATTTTTTTTCTTTTACATATCTCAATTAGCTGATCGCTTGCTTTTAACTTTATCAGTAATCTATTCAGAAGTTTTAAGCTTGTATCTTTTGAAAAAATTGCAATTATCGTAAGAATTATCAATGCAATATCTATCTTTGTAGATAAGTTGTGCACATAAAATAATCCCAACCTACTTTTCCAAGGTCGAATAAGTTTATTATAATCACCATCGGGATCAGTTGAGTTTCTTAAAATTTGAGATTCATCAGAAAATACGATCGATGAAAAATCTGTAATGCCAGGTTTAACTTTTAATAAGCTCTTTTCAGCATCTGTGTATTCATTATTGACATGATCAACTACTTGCGGCCTTGGTCCAACTAAACTCATATTTCCGATAAAGACGTTAATTAGCTGAGATATTTCGTCAAGCTTAATTACTCTAATTATTTTACCAATTGGAGTTATTCTGGTATCGTTTGACGCTGTTGACGAAACTCCTGATTTATCAGCTCCTTTGAACATTGATCTTAACTTGTACATCTTGAAGGGTTTAAAGTTTTTGCCCATTCGAATTGGAGTATAAAAAGGATTTTGGAAATCATAAACCCAAATTAAGAATAAACAAATAAGTATAATGGGGCTTAAGAATGATAAACCAATGAAAGAAAAAAATATATCTAAAAATCTTTTCAAAAATATTAACTAGTTAATTTTCTTACGTTCTCAATAATAGATTTTAATCCAATATTATTTATTTCTCTTAAGTAGTCTTGTGATCCCACGATTGTTGAAAATTTTGACTCTAAACCCATCATTTGAAAATTATTAGGAACAATTTTATTCTTAATTAAAGTTTCACAAATTATTGATCCCAGTCCACCGCTTACCGCATGCTCTTCAAGAGTTAAAATTGCAGGTATTTGTTTAGCACATTCTATAACTATTTTTTCATCAAAAGGTTTGATTGTATGCATACTAATAACTCGAACAGAAATACCTTCATTTTTTAAAAGCTCTCTAGCTTTCATAGCTAATTCTAAAATACCTCCACATGAAAAAATTGCTATATCTGTACCATCTTTAATTATTCTACTCTTACCTATTTCAAGTTTAGACTTTGAACTTTCTATTGAAGGGGCAGAGGACTTGTCAATTCTCAAATAATTAACACCATCAAGATTAACCATTTGCTGAACTATTTTTTTTACTTCCCACGAGCTTGATGGTGCAAAAACTCTCATATTTGGTATTGAACGCATTATAGCTATATCTTCAGTAGCATGATGAGAATATCCAAGTGGGCCATAACTAAACCCTCCTCCTACTGAAACGATATTTACATTCGCATTGTGATAACAAGCATCATTCCTAATTTGCTCGAGACATCTAAGAGTATTGAAATTACCTATTGAATAAGTAAATACAGTTTTGCCTTCAAGCGCTAAGCCGGTTGCTATTCCAGTCATATTTTGCTCAGCAACTCCTGCATTCAAAAATTGATTTGGAACGGTTCTAATATATTCATCCAAAACACCAAATCCCAAATCACCAGTTATAAGTATAATGTTTGAGTTTTTTTGTGCAAGCTCAGTAAGCTCTGAAATAAAAGAATCTCGCATTTAACTTTTTATTTTAGCTGAAAAAATCCTATGTAGGGATCACCAGGAATTGTTTGAATTTCTATATTCTTTATATCCATAGTTTCCAAAAGCGCTAAGGTCTCCCCTGGCCATTGAGGATTATCAAGTTCATCAAACGCAATTATTGATCCTTTATGCATCCTAGGAATGAAATTTTCTAAGGCAATTTTCGTTGGCTCATAAAGATCTAAATCAATAAATAATAATCCGATTATTAAGTGCGGATTCTTTTCTAAAAACTTTGGTATTGTTTTTGAACAATCACCCTTGATTAGTTCAAGCTTATTAATATGTCCTAAAAATCGGTCATTATTAAAAACATGATTTAATTCTATCAATTCTTCATATACATTTGTTTTAAAATCTCCAGTATTATGTTCATATGATTCATTTTTATCTTTATCGTGAATATCAACAAAACCTTCAAAAGTATCAAATCCATATACTTTTCTCATAATATTTTCAGGCTCGAGAATAGCGCTCAACTTTGCCCAAGAGGATAATGAAAATCCTCTAAATACACCGAGTTCTATTATTGAACCTTTAATTGGAAGTAGTTTTTTAAAAATTTCATAAAGAGTAATGAACCTTTTAAGATGCTGCCTCCTAACATATTTTGGGAAATTATCTAATTTTATATCTGAGGGATCATTAGATTTATCAAAAATTTGTCTTATAATCTCTCCAGATTTTTTTTCTTTTTCTGTTTTAAAGCTTTTCATTCTTACTCCCTATTAATTGTTTATTCAATTCATCTCGCGCCATATTGAACTCCTCACCTTGTGGGAACCTATAGTGCCATAACACTTTTTCCTCCATAAATGAAACGCCTTTTCCTTTTATAGTATTTGCGATGATACATGTCGGTTTTTTACTTTTAAGTGCAATATCATAACTATTAAAAATTTCAGGAATATTGTGACCATTAATAGATACTGTTTTCCAACCAAATGAATTGAATTTATCCTGCAGGGGCTCAATAGATAAAGTCTTATGGACATAGTCTAGACTTTGAATTTTATTATAATCAATAATTAGAATTAAATTATTTAGTTTGTGATGAGCAGAAAATAAAATTGCTTCCCAATTTGAACCTTCATCACATTCGCCATCACTAATCAATACTACCACCTTATTGTCTCTTTTGTCTATTTTAGCTGCTAATGCAAAGCCAACTCCTACAGGTAATCCATGCCCAAGAGATCCAGTTGAAAATTCTACGCCTGGTATGGACTTATGAGAAACATGGCCACTTAATTTTGATCCATTTTGATAATGTGTTTTTAAAAGATCTTTGCTAAAAAAACCTTTCTCAGCTAACACCGAATATACACCAGCTCCAGCGTGACCTTTGCTCAAAATGAATCTATCGCGATTGATATCGCTTGGATTAGTAGAACTGATATTCAGTAATCCACTATAAAGGCTAGATAAAATCTCTGATATTGAAAAAACTGATCCAATGTGAGAACTTTTACCACTTCGTGTCATTTCTAATACATTTAAACGAACCTTGGTTGCAAGGTTTTGAACATCGGTAATATTATTTTCCATAGCCGAAAAAGTTATTTACAGATTCAACAACAAGCTCAACTTGATTGTTTTGGAGGGAAGTATTCATTGGTAATAAAAATGCTCTTCTCATTAGTGATTCCGTAAATGGTAAATGTGCTTTTAAACCTAATCTTTCAAATTCATGCACAGCTTTACCTCCCCATTGCAAAATAGTGCCAACACCTTTTTTATTCAGATGACTTCTCAAAGGCTCCCTATCTTCTTCGCTGACAACTTCAATTTCATAATTTTGAAATACTTCATATTTATCAGAATCAGCACTTGGGGGTGTTGGTAATTTTAATTCAGAAATTGCTTTAAGACCCTCATCGTACATCATTGCTATTTCTCGACGTCTTTTAATTTCATCAGGATATTTTGACAATTTGAAGTCAAGTATTGCAGCATGCAAATTATCTAAACGGGAGTTCATCCCCCACTGAACCACTTCGCCATTATGGGATCTACCATGATCTCTTAGAAGTGCTAAGTTTTCAAAGAACTTCTCATCATTAGTAGCAACTGATCCTCCGTCGCCGAAACATCCAAGATTTTTTGCTGGATAAAAACTAAAAGAACTAGCAATACCAAATGTACCCGCAGTTTTTCCTTTGAAAGTAGCGCCTAATGATTGAGCTGCGTCTTCAATAAGTAGGAGATTATTTTTTTTACATATTGCACCGATAGAGTCCATATCGCAAATTTGACCGTTTAACTGTGTTGGTATAACAGCTTTAGTTCTACTCGTTATAGCTGATTGCACCATTTTAGTGTCTATTAAATGATCACTGGCACATTCTACTGGAACAGGGTCAGCACCCGAAAAATGAATTGCAGATGCTGTAGCAACAAAGGTATGAGAGCAAAATATTACCTCATCTCCATTACCTACGCCTGCAGCTTTTAAAGCCAATAACAAACCATCTGTGCAATTACCAACTCCAACAGAGTAGTCTGCATTTATATAAGAAGCAAAATTTTTTTCAAAATCTTTTAGCTCATTTTGAAGAATAAATGATCCTTTTTCTGAAATATTTATTATTATTTCAGAAAGTTCTTTTTTGTGCTGATTAAAAATATGTTTATAATCAAAAAAGGGGACTTGCATTTTTTTCTTTTCTATTAGTTTGTCTCTATTAATTTGCCTCTTAGCAAAAGACAATATTTAATTTAACCATTTTATATCCTTTTTTTACAACAAATCTTACAAATAAGCTAATACCAAAAGGCCTTTTTCTTTAGCCATGTGCAAAGAGTTTATATCCGCATGATTTAGCTAATTTTATTGATGAAAGATTGTTTATTTAATATCGTATTTTTATAGATTGTTTTTTTGATATTTAGGGCATAAATCTATTAATCAAATCTGGAGGTCTTTTTATCCGTAAATGGAAATTTTAAAAATTGATGAATTTGTAGATCTTTAAATCTAAAATAATTGACTGCCCTAAAAAATATTAATTTCCTTATATAATTTAGAATTCTAATACATATTTTAAATAATCAATAAGATGTTTAAAAGTAAGGAATTTTTTTTTATTTCTATTAAAATCATCAATATCTGCCTTAGCTGGTGATTTAAAATGAGTTCTATTTTTTAAATTTTGTTTTACTGGTTTATTAAAAGAATTCATAAAAAACATAAGTAAGATTTCATTATTTATTTTTGATATTTTTTGAGATAAACTTAATAATGAATCGTCATTTTCAATGTTTATTGCTTTTTGTAAATAAATATCACCCGAGTCAACTTTATTATTCATTTGATGAATAGTTGCCCCAGTTTTTTTTTCATTATTCTTTAATACCCAAAAATAAGGAGATGATCCGGCATATTCTGGAAGAAGCGATGAATGAATATTTATTGAAAAGATTTTGGATAAATTTATAATTCTTTCATGAATTATATGAGCTGCACCTGCGGCTAAAATAGTATCGGGGGAAAACTCTTGAATTTTACTAAATATTAATTCTTCATTAACATTGCTAGTATAAATTATTTCAGCAACACCATTAAGCTCTTTTATTTTCTTGGTAACGCTTACTGGTTTATTTAATATTTTTAAAAAAAATGGAATGAATAAATTTGTCGTTAATTTAAAAAAGACAAATTTAAAGCCTGCTTTTTTAATCAACCTAAAAATTGTAGTAAAGTTATTTTGTTTAGGTGAAATACTCTTAGTTATTATTATTAGGGAAAATAAACTTGGATTTTTTTTAATTAAACCCGACAATGAAAGCATGCTGTTTAAGTTGTTATTTGTTATAAGCACATTTTTAGAATTGAGCAAATTTATTTTTTTAAGATTCATTTTTTTATTTTAAAATATTTAAAAAGCTGTAACCTTGAGTGGTAATGCTTCTATTGTGTTTGATAAAATCATAACCATTTAAGCCAAGATTTTTTCTCTCTTCTTCTGAAAGATTATACATTTTAAGTATAAGTTCTGAAATAATGTTGGGTTTGCCAGGATTGCATACATATCCACAATTAGAATTCAAAATTTCATTTGCCCCAGCTCCACTTATTGCTCCAATAATAGGTTTTTTAGCAGCCATATATCCATATATTTTATGTGGAATTGTGATATTGTTTATCTTTAAAGGTTTTAGATGAATTATCATAACATCAGATATGTTGTATAAATATGGTAAATCTTCGCTGGGAACTCTCCCGAGCATATGAACTTGACTGTTTAATTTTTCATCTAAAACTAATTTTTTTAATTTTTGATGCTCAGTACCAGTACCTAATAATATCAATTTTATATTTGAAAAATTTTTTAAGTATTTAAATGAGTTAATCAAAACATTTAATTCCTGCATTTTACCTTGGCTTCCAGCGTACATTATATGAAAATTATTTTTATCAATATCATATTTAGAATAGATGTAATTAGAACTTTTAGTAGTTCTGAATTCATTTGCATTAACCCAATTATGAATTACTTTAATTTTATTTTTTAATACACCTTTTTTAATTAGGTTTTCCTTAAAACCATCAGATAATACAATTATTCCTTTTGCTTTTGAATATATATATGAGTGTATTTTGTTTATAATATTTACAAATGATTTTTTCAATCCAACTACCTCTAATGTTTCTGGCCACATATCATTAATCCAATAAACAAACTTTGTTTTTTTAAATAAATTCCTAATAAAAATTGGCACTATAACAGATGGAGGGGGGTGATATAAAACAAAAATATCAGTTTTAGTACAAATAACAGGAATAATTGTAGATAAAGCAAAGGTTGAATAATACAATAACCTATGAAAAATATTTGGACTTTGACTAGGAAAAACCAAAACTCTAATTATTTTTATTCCATCTACATAATTTATTTGAAAAAATTTAAACCTAAATCCTTTGTAGATTTTTCCCTTAGGGTAAGAAGGTAAACAAGTTATAATTGTTACATCATGATTTTGACTTAAAAAATATTTAGCTAGTTCATGTATTTGCTCTGCAGGTTCAGGCGGATATGTCAATGTTAAAATAGTTATTCTCATTGATTAGCTTGTGATTTTTTAGTTTTTCTAAATTTTTTAATAGGTTTTTCCCCGTGAAAGTATTCACACAACCTAAAATGATTACAATTTCTCAACTTAATAATGTACCTGCAATTTTCTGCTATCCTTGAAATTCATTGGATATAATCAATTTTTTTTTGTTCAGTTATATACCAAAGTATTATTGCCAAGGGGAATAATTTATAAATTATTCCAATAATCGCAGAGCTTATACTACTTCCAAAAATTGAAACTCCTAATGGCATAAAACACACTACATAAATAATCAAAGAATTAATATTTTTTGAACCATAAATAAGAAATCTATTGCTAAGCCACCTTAAGACTACTCCAAATGCAAAACAGCCAAAAAATATACCTAGATATCCAAAATTCCAATATAGCTCAGCAAAAACTCCGGGAGGTACCGCTCCAGTTCCGTAAGTAGTTGCTCCATATACTTTCATACCAAAATAAGTGTCAATGTTTACAGGCTTATCAGGCCAGATACTTCTTGGTATAAATGAAGTAATGATCCATAAAAATGATTTGCCAATCTGTTTTTGTTCATTATTATCAATGTAATCAATAATTAAACCAGTCTTGCTGACGTCAAAACCGCCATTATTTGCAATTAAAGGGTCAAAAACTCTTTGAATTCCCTTTATTGAAAAAGAAGCGCTTTCTAAGCCAACTCCAGTTCTAAATGATGTAATAAATGAAAATAAAACAATGGATGCCAAAAGAGTTATTACCGTCTTCCCGATTTTTAACTTTTGCCCTTTTAATAGATAGTTTAAAACAAACGGTTTAATAATAAGAAATAAAAGTCCTGCTCTACTTTGAGTAAAAAAATAAAAGAAGAATGCTATTAAAAAATTAAAGAATGCTAGGACATATATAAGCTTATCTTTCTTCGGAGCTGAAATATTATAACTGAAAAGGATAATAAATCCAATTTCTGCTAGCATTACAAGAATTCTTAATAGGCCACTTGCACTATAATCTACTATATTTTCAGACACCCCCCTGTAGCTTGAGATATTGCTAGCTGCTAAAAATAAAATACCGCCAATGTTCTGAGACACAAATTTAGATAGAGCAAAAAATGATACAACCGATAATAAAATTCCCGATGTATATATTTTTGTTTTATTCCAATATTGATATGTTATTGTTGTAATTATTTTTCTATCACTTGGCTTAATGAAGTAGCCAAAAATAAATGAAATCATGCTAATCAAAATTATTATTAGTGGCTTAACCAAATACAACTTTTCATTGTATTGAAGAAAAATAGTTTGAATGAAAGACTTATCAGGATAATCATAAACAATGTAAATCATGCGCATAAAAACAGTTAAGAAAATCCAATAAACAAGATATGGAAGGGGAGAAAACAAATTGGTTTCATTGTTTATTAACAATGGCAGAGAAGCAACTAGAATTATAAGGAAAGAAGGTAGCAATAAATGGAACGAAAGTTGGGCATTATATGCAGTAGATATAATAAATAAAGAGAAAGAAAAAAATAACAATCCAATAATTAATTTTTTCATAAAACTATAACTCTTTAAAAATTGCTTTTGTTTTATTTGCTGTTTTAGACCATGAAAATCTTAAGGAGTTTTGGTGTCCTTTTTTTATTAATGATAAGAAATTTTTTTCATTTAGAAGCATATCAATGGAATGAGATACTGATTCTGCTGTGCAATTATTTAAAATAATTGCGCCATTCCCAGCAACTTCAGGGATCGAAGAAATATTATTACAAATTACTGGACATGCAGCTTTTTGTGCTTCCAAAATTGGTATACCAAAACCTTCATAAAGAGATGGATAAACTAGGCATAGAGCCTTGTTATATAACTGATTCAATTCGGCTGAGCTTACATAGCCTAAATGACGATATCTTTTCCCTAATTTTTGATTTAATTCTAAAATTTCTTCCGATGTTAAATTTCCTCCACCAACTATACAAAGCGATATGTCTTTTTTTATCTCAAGTGCTTTGACAACAATTTTAAAATTTTTGTAA
>MDTB01155358.1_pt1 | contig 14926 bp, 17 predicted proteins | sample 811161 | NCBI WGS metagenome assembly MDTB01 (sample SAMN05326650, study PRJNA326480) | marine metagenome | isolation source: seawater | place: Mediterranean Sea | collected 2009
ATAATATACATGGTTCTAGTAATTTTGTTAAAGCATCTCTAGTTTATCCTGCAAAAGAAAGAATAGCTGCTTCAACACATTTAGTGGGCACTACAGTTTTTTCTAAAGATGATATGAGTAATGAGCTTTTATCTAAAGTTCGAAGAACTAATAAACAAATAATTGAGTCTGAAGGCACAGGTATTGTAATTGCAAGGACATCAGAATAATCATGAGTAAATATTTTAAAATAATTTTGAGTTTTTTATTAGTAGTAATTTTTTATTCAGGATCATTGAGTGCAGCAGATAATGGTAGAGCTAGTGTTTATAAAGTTACTATGGAAGAAGTGCACTTTTGTGAAGATTCTAAATGTGCAACATATACAAAAGTTTGTGATACATCAAAAACAGTTGATATTGCAGCGGTTACTGCCGGATCAGATGTTGCTTCTTGGTGTCCTCTAGATGGATTACCAATGGGTACAACTTATACTCACTTGAGAGTAAAACTAAATAGGGCTTTTACTTTAGCAGGAGTTGTTTTAGATAAAGACGGTACCACTGATTGTTATACAGGAGGCACAAATGATGCAACTGCTACTAAGACTGCTAATGGTAGCTCTGTTACAAATGCATCTGTATCAGGAGATACAATTACAATTCCTGGACAGACCTTAGAAGAAACAGTAATTTGGCTGTATGATGCAAGAGGTGATAATGGCGCCTATCTTGATGGAGCAGGTTCAAATACTTACTGGTGGAGTTTTTATACACATGCAGGAAGACCAACTGGAGCAACCTCATGGTGTGTAGGGACTATAGCAGGTACACATACTAATGAAGCTAATATTTGTGCTGATACAAATACTCAATCTGCTACTTGGGATGATACTGCATCAGCTGATACGATGCAAATTATATATCCTTTTACCGCCGCATATACAATTGGAGTCGTAACTCCTAAAGCAACTCTCTCTTTTGATACTAGTGAGGGTATGGGAGCTGAATGGTTAGGTCCAGATGGTTCCGAGGTTTGTGAAATGAGTGTTGGGAAAGTAGGATTTACAGCAACATTATCAGATTAAATTTTTATATATTTATTTTACTTATATCTTTTCCTGTTTTTGGAAAAGAAAATTTTACTAGTTGCAAAATAGAAAATAACAAAGTCATATCTCAAAATATTTGTTCAGGTGCTATTAAAATAGGTGAAGAATTTACATATGAGGGAGAGTTTAATAATGGGAGAATAAATGGCAAGGGTACATTTATTTGGCTTAATAAAAATTTATTTAACGATTATGTAGGTGAATTTAAAAATGATAGATTACATGGAAAAGGAAAATTAACTTGGGTTAATGGTGACGAGTATATTGGGAACTTTGTTTTAGGAAAAATAGAAGGCTTTGGTAAAAAAAATTTTAAAAATGGTAATTACTACGAGGGCTATTTTATTGACGGTGTTTTTAGTGGAAAAGGAAAATATATTGATACTAATAATAATATTTATGAAGGAAATTTTAAGAATGGTAACTTTGAAGGCTTGGGTAAAATAATTTACGAAAGTGGAGATTCTTATAATGGAAATTGGAAAGATGGTAAAAGACACGGCATAGGCTCTTTGTATTTAAGAAATGATGGCTCTACTTATGAAGGGGAATGGAAAAACGGCGTACCGGATGGCATTGGAACTATTACTTTTAAAGATGGAAAAATACAAAAAGGTAAATTTCTTGCTGGAGTATTTATTGAATTAGTTAATTAATTATTAAAAAAATAACTTTATTAGATTGTAATCTATATTTTATATTCAAAATTTTGAGTTGTTGGGTTAATCTTAATTAATCTAGCCCCATTTCTTATATGATAATGAGTTGCAACTGGTGTTAAAGGTGAAATAGTAATGATACTTTCAAATTGTTCTTTAGATTTTATGTATTTTTGTAATTCTTTCATTATTTTTTTACCAGCACCTTTTTTAAACGACCATAATGTATAAGCTATAGGAATAGACGCTTCACTTTCCTCAACGCTCATTAAATCCATTTCTTTAATAGTAGCGGGAATTTCATTAGTAAAAGCAAAACAAACAACACCTTCAATATCATCCTTGTACTTAAGACCAAATATTTTTCTTCCCTTTGATGTTCGAAATTCATTATCAAGTTCAGGGCGAACAGGATCATCTGTGGGATTAACTTCATCTAACTCAACTAGTTCAGTTTTTTTAATCCAACTAAAGAAGTCAAATTCATATTTATATTTTCCTATTTGCATTTTTGGCGTTGTATTATAGTTATTTAATAGAGATAGCTATATATTTTGTGTCTATACATTTATTTTAATTTAAAAAAAATTGTTGAAATTTAATAGTTATATTAATTTATTTTTTTATTTCGATAGTCAGTTCTAATTTCATCAATAAGAATTGATTTAGTTTTATTTTTTATATGCCAAAAATCCCATCCGTTACAACTAGGAAGACCTTGAATTTTTGCACCTACTTGATGAATTGATCCAGATAAATCTTTTATTTTTAAAGTACCATCAATACTGACAGTTGCTTTAAAACGCTCCTTTTTGTCTGTAAGTAAGGCTCCTGGTGGAATAATTCCTTGCTCTACTAATTCACCAAAAGGAACTTTAGGTAATTCTTTTCTACTTTTAGAAATAGTAATTACTTCTTCATTGAGAATCTTTGTTTTCTTTAATCTTGCTTTTGATAATTTTACGTAGTTTATATCTTTTTCAATACCAATAAAATTTCGCTGTAATTTTTTTGCCACTACAGCTGTTGTGCCTGATCCAGAAAATGGATCAAGAACTAAATCGCCTTTATTAGTAGTTGCCAAAAGAATTCGATAAATTAGAGCTTCTGGTTTTTGTGTTGGGTGAGACCTTTGATTATTATCTTTTCGCAATCTTTCTTTACCAGAACAAATTGGAATATACCAATCACTACGCATTTGCTTTCCTTCATTTAATTCTTTCAAATTTTGATAATTAAAAGTATATTTTGCTTCACGAGAAGTTGTGCACCAAAGTAGTGTTTCATGTGCATTAGTAAACCGTGTGCCACGAAAGTTAGGCATTGGATTTGTTTTGTGCCAAATAATATCGTTTAAGATCCACATACCCTTGTCTTGAATAGAAGAACCAACACGAAGAATGTTATGATAACTTCCAATTACCCATAGAGCACCACCTTTTTTTAATATTCTTTTGCACTCATTAAGCCATTCATTTGTAAACTTGTCGTAATCTTGATATGTATTAAATTTATCCCAATCTTGAGTTACAGCCTCAACTGTTGATTGATCTGGCCTGTACAAAGTATCTTTTAATTGAAGGTTATATGGAGGATCAGCAAAGATAAGATCAACTGATTGATCTTTTATTTTCTTCATTTTTTTAATTGAGTTACCAAGAATTATTTGATTTTTTTTCATAATTGCAAAAAGGAATCTTTAAGGAGTTCTGGAATCAGGTCAATCGACTTATCAACAAGGAGAATCTTTTAATATGGATAAGAGTAAAATTATTAAACAAAAAGTCAAAAAAAGGGGAGTCTATTGACCCCCCCCTTAGAATCATCAAATGGGAGGAATGATGAAATCAATATAATAATATGTTTATTAATATACTTTTCAATCATATTTAAATTAATATAAGTATGCAATAATTGCATATTGATAATTATCTATATTTTGATTTAATTTTTAATAAGTGATTTAATTGGCTCAAAGGTTTTTCGATGAAAATTTGAAACACCTTTTTCTTTAATCGCTTCAATATGTTTTTTTGTTCCATATCCAGCATTTTGCTTCCATCCAAAGTACCTATATTTACTATCTAAAATACCCATTAGTCGATCCCGATGAACTTTTGCAATAATTGATGCCGTTGCAATAGATATAGAAATATTATCACCTCCAATAATCGATCTCTCGTTAATTTGATTGTAATTAAGTTTAAAATTTCCATCAATAATTACACTTGCGTTTGAAATGCTAAATTTATCAATAACTCTTTTCATCGATAATTTTGTTGCTCCTAAAATATTAAATTTATCAATCTCTTCCACTGTTGCTAAACCTAAATGATATTCCAATATATTTTCTTTTTTTAAATTTTGAAAAAATTTAAATAATTCTTTTCGTTGTTTTTTAGATAATTTTTTTGAGTCAGTAATTGGAATATTTGAATTTAAATTTTTATAACTATTGTACATAACCCCACAACTTATAACTGGTCCAGCTAGAGGGCCCCTGCCGACTTCATCTAAACCAATAACGAGACCTTTAATTGAATGTTCTATTGAAAAATCAGTCACTAGCTTTCATTTAATCTTGGCATTATTTCTACAAAATTACATGGTTTATGCCTTATGTCTAATTGGTATTTTAAAATTTCATCCCAACCATCTTTGCAGGCACTAGTTGAACCAGGTAAACAAAAAACATAAGTACTATTAACAAGAGCAGCTAAAGCTCTTGATTGAATTGCTGAGGTGCCAATTTTTTCAAAACTAACTTGGCGAAATAATTCTCCAAAACCATCAATATTCTTACTTGCAATCTTTTCTACTGCTTCTGGTGTTGAGTCTCTTCCAGTTAAACCTGTACCTCCAGTTGTTATAATGCAGTCTACTTCTTTTTCTTTTGAAATTGTTTCTAAAGTTTCTTTAATTTGATTTACATCATCAGGGATTATCATCCTTTTAATTAAGTTATGACCAGCTTCCATAATACGTTGTTCAAATATATCGCCAGAAGTATCATTCTCAGCAGTGCGTGAATCTGAGATTGTAATAACAGCAATATTAATAGCAACAAAATCTATTGATCTATCTATCGACATATCACATTAATAAAGTGGATCATTCCCATTAGCTAGCATTTTAAGAGATCTCATTTCCTTTTTATTTTTGTTTTGATAAATCCAATATTTTGTAAGTATTTTTTCAATAAACCATCTTGTTTCTCTCGAGGGTATACTTTCCATAAAAAATAGTGGATCACCTAAATAATTTGTTTCTTTCTTCCATTTTTGTAGATTTCCAGGTCCACCATTATATGCTGCAGCTAAAAAAATTAAATTTCTTGATACAACTTCTAAGTCAAGAAGGTAGTTAATATACTCTTGACCAACTTCTAAATTAATCTCTGGATTTTTCAAAATATTACTGTTGTTCCTTTTTACATCTTTGCTTTTAGTAATAAATTTAGCTGTTGATGGTAATACTTGCATAAGACCGATAGCACCATCTTTACTTTTTGCTTTAATGTTAAACATTGATTCTTGGTGCATGAATGCATGTAACAATTCTTTTTCTAATTTAAAGCCGTCTCTTGGTTTCCAAACACTAGTTGGATAATAAAGATGTATTGGCACATCCATTCCAAATTGCTCAAGTTTATTAACAATTTTTAATTGTGTGTAAGCTAAATCAAAATTTTCTGCTATATTAATTGATTCTTCTGCAATTTGTCTGTTTAGAATAGAGTTTAAATAAACAATTTCCTTCTCTAATTCATCTGCAAAACCAACTTGAATTAATGACTGTAATCTTTTACCTGCAGGAAGATTGAGTAATTTACTATTATTTTTATTTAAAATTGTCCTTTGATTCCACTCAATTTTATCTTCTACGCCTAAAATTTCGAGTGCTAACATACCATAAAAACTGTTAGGGTTATTTGAAGCTCTTTTTAGCCAAAAATTAATATCATCATATCGTCTTAACTTTGCATATGACCTAGCAGTCCAAAAACTTCCAGATGTTTGATGCCATGCATCATCTTTTAAGCTTATTGAAAATAATGAAAAATAGTTTGCAGCATTTTCATATTTTTCTAATCTCCATGAACTTAAGCCTGCTGTCCAAGCTGCATAAGGCACATGTTGTGCTGAGTTAACTAAGGCTTCTGAAGCATATTTAATGGCTAATTTATTTTTATCAGCTAGAAAATACCCTTTAGCAATTAATTCTTTTTGCTGATCAATTTCAACTTGATCTAATAATACTTTTACATCTCTTTGGCTTAGTAATTGCAAAGCACCAGTTGGCCACCCATTATTAACTCTAGATTTAATACCGTTTATCAATTTCCTTTTTTCAACTCTTTGACCGCTAGATAATTTTTTTGAACTTTTATACTTATTTTTTTTTACTGAATTAACTGTTTCAGATTCTATTCCTAATGGGAGAGATGGTTTTGTTGGACTTTTGTAACCAGCAGGCATTCTACGTATTGCCAATTTATATATTCTTTTTGCTTGAGGATGGTCATTATATTTTTTTAGCCAATAGTATAATTCTAGGTATTTAGATTTGTAGCAATTAGGGTGTAGAAATTTTTGAGCATATATGTGACCAAGAAGAGTTTTGTTTTTTATTCTTAATATATATCTGTTAGCATTTTTCCATTTACACTGTTCTTGAAATAAATATGCCTGTTGATAATTATAAACATCATCTTCACTTAATATTTTTGATGAAAAAATATTATTATATTTTTTTGAAATATCTATTTGATATCCATATAGATTTGATGATGAAAGAATTAAAAAAAAAGAAATAAAAATTAATAAATTATTTTTGCTCATTTAGTTTTTTTTGTAACATTTGTAAATCTTCCCAAGACAATTTTTTATACTCTGGTGAGCGAAGTAAAAAAGCAGGATGGTAAGATGCAATTGTATATATTTTTTTATTTGTCTTTAAAGATTGATATTCATGCCAGGATCCTCGAAGTTTACCTAATGATAATGGTGTTGATAAAATTGCTTTGGCTGCTACTCCACCAAGTAAAAAAATAAAATCAGGGTTTACAACATCTATTTGTTCTTGGAGGAAAGGTAAAAATTCTAATATTTCTTTATCGTTTGGAGTTCTATTTTCTGGTGGCCTCCAATTAACAACATTTGTTATATATACCTCATCTCTTTTTAAATTAATTGCTTCTAGCATTTTATTAAACAACCTTCCTGCTTTTCCAACAAAAGGTAACCCCAGAGCATCTTCATCCCTTCCTGGAGCTTCTCCAATAAACATTACTTTTGAATCTAAACTTCCATCGTAAACAACTAAATTTTTAGCACCTTTTTTTAGTTGACTATCATGAGAATGGATTTTTTTAATTATATTTTGAATTTTATTTGTTTTATCCTCGTTTTCATATTCAATCGTTGATGAGGAAGAATTTGAAACGCTATCAAACCATATTCTAGGAGAATCCTGTAGAAAGTAATTTATACCTGAATTCATTATGAATTCTAAATTTTTTTTATTTGATTGATTCATTTAAAATTACGATTATTTACTTATATTGTATCTATTTTTTAAATGATTAATTTAATAAAAAAACTTTTAATTTTAAATTTTTTCTTCTTTTTTGGGACGCCTTTAATGGCCTTCAGTAGCTCAAATTTTCTTATATCCCAGTCTGCATTCAAAAATCATGACTATTCAGCATCGATTTCTAGCTTTAGCACTAATCAGATTCAGCTATCTAACTCAAATTTGATTGACAAAGTAATATCTGCGGTTGTTACTGAAGATATTGATCTTGCACATAAAATTGCCTTGCAAATTTTATCTAAAGATAGCGACAATCAAGAAGCTTATATCGTAAGATTAACTTATCTTTATTCTAATAAAAAATTTAATAAAATTAAAGAAATTTACAAAACATCAAAAGACAATAATGAATTAGTTGATTTCATTTTTTTTAATGATGATGAACTTAAGAATAGCACAACAATAAGTAAATCACTAGTTGATATAGTTGTATCATCATTTTCGAATGCTGATCCTAAATTACTTAATTACAATTTTCTTCTGTTTTATACTTCGCTAGCAAAAATAATTGATGATCAAAATGACAGAGCAACCCTAATTAAAGGAGAATTATTCCAAAATGTTGAACAGTCCGAAATTGCTGAGGAAACTCTTTTAATAATACCTTCAGCTAGTCCTTATTATCTTGATGCTCAAAGAAGTTTGGCAATTAACTATTCAAATTTTCTTCCTTACGATGAAGCTCTAATAAAAATAAAAAAGTTAATTTTAAATAATAATAATGATTATTCTTTAAAAAAAATACTGGCTGATTTTTATCGGGTTGAAAAAAAATATGAACTTGCTATCGGGCTCTATAATGAGATGATAAATCAAAAAAAAGAAGATCTTTGGAATATATATTATAGAAGAGGAATATGTTTTGAAAGAATTGGTAATTGGGATAGTGCGGAGAATGACTTTTTAAGCTCTTTGGATATAAAGCCTGACTCAGCAAATGTATTAAACTATCTTGCTTATGGATGGGTTGAAAGAGAAATTAAATTAGATCAATCTTTAAAAATGTTAGAAACTGCTTATAAAGCAAATCCTGATAGCTATTATATAATTGATAGTTTAGCTTGGGTTCATTTCAAAAAAAATAATTTAGATGAAGCTGCTAGACTTATGGAAATAGTTATCGATAAAGCACCTGGAGAAGCAATATCACTAGACCACCTTGGTGATATCTATTATGCTATGAATAGAAAAAGAGAGGCAATTCATTTTTGGAAACAAGCTCTGGAATTAGCAGATCCCGAAGATGAAATTGAAGAAAATGTTCAAAGCAAACTTAACAAATTAAATGCTGGATAAAATAATTGAAAAATCGCCTGCTAAAATCAATTTATTTTTAAGAATAATTAATAAAAGACAAGATGGTTTTCATAATATTAGAACAGGTGCTACATTTTTAGATTTATTTGATGAAATCAAAGTTCAACCCCATAATAAATTTGAAGTAAAATATAGTGGAAATTTCTCTCCAAAAAATAAAACTTTTAAAGATTGTATTATAAACAGACTTTTTACTTTTATAAAAAAAGAACCTCCAAAACTTCTTTTTTCAATCTCAAAAAATTTTCCTTATCAAGCAGGTTTAGGATCAGCATCATCTAATGTTGCAACAGTAATTAGAATTTTAGAAAATTTAGAATTAATTGAAAAAAAAAATATATTTGAATATGTTTCTCTTGGTTCTGATGTTCCTTTTTTTTTACATGAAAAAGATAGTTTAATAAGAGGTAAAGGTAATTTAATTGCTAATGTTATTTTTCCAAAATATTATTTTTTAATTGTTCAACCATCTTTTCGATGCTCTACTAAAAAAATGTATGAGTTATTACAACCTATTGATTTTGACTATAAAGTTGAGTTTGACTTAGAAGAAATAAATGACCAAGATTCAGGTAATGATTTTGAAAAAATACTTAAAAAAACCGAACCAGAATTTATCTCAATTATTGATTATTTAGACACTTTAGAGGGCAGTATATTTTCTCGACTTACAGGCAGTGGGTCATGTATTTTTAGTGTATTTGAAAAAAAGGAAGAGGTAGAAGTCGCTCATGCAAAATTTAAGATAGATTTCCCAAAATTATGGTCAATTGTATCACAAAATAATCTCGTTAAACTATGAGTTATCAATTGCTTTTTTTAGCTTAATATACTCTTTTGCATCACTTCCAGCAATTTTTTCTATTTTAAGAAGCATTTGATTTGCTTTATCCATATTACCAAGGACAATATAAAGTTCGCCTAAATATTCATGAGCACCTAAATGTTCGGGATTTGATTCAAGAGCAAACTTGTATGCTTCAAAAGCTTTATCTAAATCAGGTTCACTATGTTTTCTATAGCTAAATCCTAGCAAGTTAAAAACGTCAGCTTTTTTTTTGCCAAGATCTTTTCTCTTAGCAATTTTTTCTAAAAGTTTAATGGATTTATCAAATTTCTTTTCATAAACTAACTCGTATGCTTTGTTATATAGCTTAGTTACTTGATCATCAACTGGTGTGTTTGAACTAACATCATCGTATGTAGTTTCAGCAGCAAATGTTGAAGAACTTAAAAATAAAAAAGTAAATAAAATTCTAATCATTTAACATAAATATGTCTGTGTGTCTTAATTTCAATACTGTTTTATTTTAAAATACACTTTTAATGACAAGCAATATTATATTTTTTTAATCTATAGTAATTATATGGCCAAGGCGTTAAAAACCCAGCTAAAAGCATTAATGGAACTATCCACCAAACTAGTTTTGCCTCACCTAAAATTAACCAATCAACTGAATTCATAGCTATTTCCATTGCAACCATTGAAAGGAAACTCATAGTCAATGCTGTTTGCAAAGCTATTTTTATAGTCATTTGTCGAGATAAAATTAATGTTTCTAGGATAATGCTTGTAATTAAACCATTAATAATAGCTAAAATCATTATTGATAAAGTAGGCCAGTTTGTCTGATTTATCTGAAAATATAAAATTGTACCAAAATCTCCAATTGAACATCCAAACAAACACCAAAGTGTATTTTTTGCACTTTTTTTCCATGTATGTTTACAAACCCAATGAAAATTTTTTTTTGAATTATATATTTTTTCAGATAATGCCATTAGCTTAATATAGTATAAATTCTCTATTTATAAAATATTATTTTAATATAATTTGAATAAATGTTTATTAAAACTAATATTCTTAAATTACTTTACTTTAGCTCAATTTAAATTTACCTTACTTTTATACAATAATAACAAAACTTAGATTTAATGTCATTGAACCAACATATAAATATTTTTTTTAACGATATTTATTTTGATAAAAAATTAAATTTTTTTGAATTATGGAAATCAGTATTTAATAAAATTTATTCTGAAAAAAATTTGGATTTTAATAATATTTTTACAGCAATAAGAATCAATAAAAGTTTTTATTTAAGCAAATACTTTATTTCTGTTAATCATTTAGAGGGTGATATACTTGAGTGCGGTGTTTTAAGAGGTTTCTCAGCTTTTTTAATGCGCTCTCTTGAAGATAAGATGTCTTTAAATAAAATAAATAATTATTATCTCATTGATAGCTTTGAGGGACTAAGCGAAATTAATAAGGAAGATATACCAAATGATAAAGATTTAAAAATACATAAAAAAGGTGAATTAAGAGAAAATATGGAAACTGTTGAAAATATATTTCAAGAATATAAAAATATTTATTTATTAAAAGGTTGGATTCCTGAAGTATTCGATCATCTAGATAAAAATAACAAATATAAATTTGTTCATTTAGATGTTGATTTATATAAACCAACATTAGATAGCCTAGAATACGTATACGATAAAGTTGTAAAGGGAGGTGTAATAATTACTGATGATTATCAAAGCCCATTATTTCCTGGTAATCAAAAGGCTTGGAAACAATATTTTGATAGTAAAAAAATTAAAAGTTGGTTAGCTTTACCAAGCGGACAAGCAGTAATAATAAAAGATTAATTGCTTTTATATAAAATAAGTTTTTTGGAGTTGAAATTTGACTAATTTGTTGGAAATAATGTATAGATGATTTTACTTGGGGCGTCGCCAAGCGGTAAGGCACCGGTTTTTGGAGTCGGCATTCGTAGGTTCGAATCCTACCGCCCCAGCCAAAAAATTATTATGAAAAGAATTAAGTTATATATTTTTCAATAAAGTTTATAGATTTGAAATAATAATCAGTAAATATTTGAAAGAAACCAATGTTGAAATTCTCTTTATCTTTTACTCCCCAAATATTACTCTTTTTTATCCATCCTCTAAAATTGTTTTTATAAATTAAACACCAATCTATTTTACATTTATCTAAATGAATTACAGAACCGGCGCTTATTTCTCCAATAAGCTTACCCAAAACAGTATTATAAATATTAATTTTATTTTTATTTGGTGAAATTATTATTCCAGTTCTCTCACCTTTTATTAAGCTTTTGTGGATCCATCCTTTATTATTTTGAAAGTCAATTATTTTTCTCCAATCTTCATATTCATCAACTATTTTAAGAGGAAAATCATTAACTATATATTTGATTGATATAGGATAATTTTTACTTGGTCCTACGCGTATGTTTGAGTCGTTTGATTTTAGTGAAACATATCTTGGTAATTCCAATCCAGTTTCGCTACCTAAGTTTTTTGCAAAACTAGTATTAAAAATAAGAAATAGAATTAAAGTAAAAATTGTCTTAATCACAAATTATTCATTGAGTAGCATACTTTAATATTAAAGTGTATAATATATTATAAAGCGCCCGTAGCTCAATTGGATAGAGCGCATGACTACGGATCATGAGGTTAGGAGTTCGACTCTTCTCGGGCGCGCCAAAAAAATAGATACATCATTATATTCTATTTACTTATACGTTTATTTTAATATATATTTATAAGATTACTATAAAACTATGATAAAGAATATTTCCTCTCAAGAAATTAAAGATAATAAAAAAATTCAAAGTAAATTTTTAAATGCTAATTTTAAAGAATTAAATTTAAATTGTAATATTTATAAAGGAAATTTTTATTTAGATTCATTTAATTATTTTTTAATTAATGAAGAATTTAACGTTTTTAAAAGTTTATTTACAAGAGATATTCAGCACAATAATGAGCATTTTTATACTAAAAAATTTTATGATAATTTTATAAGTAACAATAAAAACTTTAAGGATTTTAAAAATGTATTTGTTCTTGGATCTAATGCTGCAAATAACTATTATTCAAATCTATTACAATTTTTTCCTAGAATATTTTTTTTAAAAAATAAGAATGTAAAAATTGCAATTCATCGTAATTCCTCTACTAAATTTAGAGATTTCATTAAGTTAATTCTTGATAGAAATAAAATACAGTTTTCTTTTGTTTATTTAGATGATGGTTTTTATAAGTTTATAGATTGTGATATGCCTCAATTTCTAACCCTAGACAAATCTATTCAAGTTCTTAAAAATCTATTATTACCTAATATTAATAAATCTGAAGCTAAAAAAATCTACGTTACAAGAGAAGACTCTTCATATAGGAAAATTATTAACGAAGCCGATATCGTTAAAATTTTAAGAACTAAGGGTTACAAGGTAATAAATCCTCAACTCTATAGTATAGATGAGCAAATTAAAATTTTTTATAATTCAGATAAGATTGTTGCTCCTCATGGTTCTAATCTATCTAATATTATTTTTTGTAAACCTGGGACTAAAATATATGAAATTGGTCCTAAATTTGAAAGAGACTATGAAAAAGTTTTTGAAAACAGGTATAAAAATTTAGCTAAAATTAATGATTTAAAATATTTTCGTTTCATAACCGATACCGTTTCTGTTCAAAATCATTCTGAAATAGCTAAAAAATATATTGATAAAAAAATTCTTGAAAATAGCAATTACTATAAAAATTTGATTGTAAAAATAAAAGATATAAATGAAATTGATTAAATTAACAATTATTTATAAAAAGTGGTAAGACGGATACAAAATTAATATTTAATTTATTACAAACAAAGTTGTTGTTAATTTTAAAATAATTAGATAAATATTTATTAATAAAATTATCATTAACTTTCATATCTAAAATTTTATAATCTTCAAATTTTTTTAATTTTATAATTTTTTTTAATAATTCGTGATAATCTAAAACACCATCTATTAAAAATTTTTCTTTTGCTTGATTGCCAGTATAAATCAAAGCGCCAATTTCATTTTTTAAAACATTGATTTCAATTTTTCTACTTTTTGATACTTTATTAATAAAATCATTGTAGATTTTTTTAACTATATTTTGTAGATGATTCAATTCACTTTGGGTAGGTTGTCTGAAAGGATTATATAAATCTTTAGAATTACCAGCGTTTTGATCAAATATTTTAATTCCTTTTCTTGTTTCAATTTTTTGCCCAAATATACCTGCTGAAATTGAGGTAGGTTCATCATAGTAATACCAGCTTGGCCCGCTAACACCAATGCTTCCAATAATTGAGCCATAATTTGCAAAAATTTTATCACCTGATGTAGCAACCCAATAACCTCCAGAAGCTAAAATTTCATTACTATGAAAATATATCTCAACTTCAGTTTGTTTTTTGAAATTACTAATTATTTTTTCTAAGGTAGCAGAGGCTGCTACTGTACCACCAGGCGAATTAATTTTTATAATTAAAATTTTAGGATTTAATTTTTCAAGGCCTATTAAATATTCTCTAACTAAATCTGGATCAATAAATTCAACTATATTACCTATTAATGATTTATCTAAATTGTTAATTATAGGTCCACTAAGTTCTAGAGTAGCAATAACATTGTTTGATTCCCTGTCTCCTTCTATAAATTTAAAACGTCCATTGTCATTAGGGGCTAAAAATAGAAATATATTAATAAGAACTAAGAAAGTAGTAATACCAATTAAAAACCCCAGTGTTTTGAAAAATATATTTAAAAATGCCACAATTTGTTAAATAACATAACTTTTAAAATATTTGAAAATTCTTTATTTCTCTCTTGAATCAGTATTATTAATGCTTAAATAGTTAGCACTCTTATAGTTAGAGTGCTAATTAAAAAATGTTATTTATCAATAACTTAATATATGAGGAAATATGAAATTTAGACCGCTACATGACAGAGTTTTAGTCAAAAGAGTCGATTCTGATCAAAAAACAGCTGGAGGAATAATTATTCCAGACACTGCTCAGGAAAAGCCTATGGAAGGTCAAGTATTGGAAGTTGGTTCAGGAGCTAGAGACGAAACAGGAAAACTGGTTCAACTAGATGTTAAAAAAGGTGACAAAATCCTTTTTGGCAAATGGTCGGGCACTGAAGTTAAAATGAATGGTGAAGATTATCTTATTATGAAAGAGTCTGACATAATGGGAATAATCACATCTGGTAAAAAGAAATAAATAAGTTTTAGGAGAGGATATAAAAATGTCTGCAAAAAATATATTTTTCGGATCTGACGCTAGATCAAAAATGTTGACTGGTGTCAATAAGCTAGCTGATGCTGTAAAAGTAACTCTTGGACCAAAAGGTAGAAATGTAGTTATGGACAAATCTTTTGGAGCACCAAGAATTACTAAAGA
>MDTB01240459.1_pt1 | contig 14926 bp, 12 predicted proteins | sample 811161 | NCBI WGS metagenome assembly MDTB01 (sample SAMN05326650, study PRJNA326480) | marine metagenome | isolation source: seawater | place: Mediterranean Sea | collected 2009
AAAAATAAAATTTCAAGGAAGAACAACTGTTGAATAGGAATTGCTCCCAACCAGCTCATCCATGAATAGAGAGAAGAATCTGGTCCACCAGGAATGTAAAACGCGTGAATGTATAGTATAACTCCTACAGGGGCTGCCACCATTGTACGCAGTCTTGTAACTTCCTTCATCTCCTCTTCTTCGCCTTTTCTAAGTGAAAAATTGCGCATAAAATGTGCGAAATTATCCCTCAGTAAAACAGTTACGCACAGGACAAATACAAAAACTACATGAAGCATTTCTAGACGTAAATTTGAACTTTCCTCCAAATGTTGATAACGCCACATCATACCAACAGCAACCATGGGAAAAACAATAGAATATACTACTTTATCCATTATCCTATCTGCTAAGTGAGATAATCTTGCTTGAGGCCTAAATCGTGCTGCAAACCACCCGTCAATAATATCAAGAACCATTGCGACAATAAGAAAAATAACTCCACAAAAATATATTAATGGATTATGGTCGAGCATAACTCCGATAGCGCACATCATACCGGCGAACACCAAAGGAGGGCGACCATATACGAGCAAGGCAGCTACATTTTTTGAAAGTAATTTTGGTTTTGGCATACAAAGATTAATAATAAAAATCCTTAATTAAATTTTAGTATCTTTTGTTTTTTTATTTAAGTAACTTATTTTAATACTCATCCAGCCGATGTGCAACATTGAACAAATATAGCAGCAGTGCTGCCCTGATATATACCCCATTACGTAATTGCCTCCAGTACATTGCCCGAGGATCAGCATCTACTTTTGGAGATATTTCATTTCTCCTTGGCAAAGGATGTAAAATTATAGAAGAAGGTTTCATCATTTTAACGTTTTCTGGAGTCAAACTAAATTGGGAATAATCAATATTATTTGATTCTCCAGAAAGATCATATTCATCCTGAATCCTCGTCATATAAATACAATCCACTTTTGAAAGAACACTCTCAAGGTTATCAGTTTTATTAATCTTTACCCCTTGATGATGTAATATTTTTTCCAAATCTTCAGCAATCTGAAATGACGATGGTGCCACAAAATCCATCTCAATATCCTTATATTGACTCAATAGCATCACTGAAGATCGTACTGCTCTTCCTCGAAGTAGATCTCCCACAAAAGCATATCTTTTTTTTCTAATACCATCTTCTTGCTGAAAGGAGCGGTGTATGGTATATAAATCCAACAAAGCTTGAGTTGGATGCTGATCTTTACCACTTCCTCCATTTAATATGGGTACACTTCTTCCAGTATTATCTAGTAAATAAGCCATATACTCACAAAACCCTGGTTTTGGATCACGCATGATAATAAGATCAAAATAGCTACTGAAAACCCTTACCCCATCCTCCTGACTTTCACCTTTATATTCAGAAGATAATGAAGGATCCCTTACCTCTCCAGTGTCCATACCAACCATTTGGCAAGCAGTAAGGAAAGAAAGGAATGTTCTTGTGGATGGTTGGGTAAAGTAAAGCATTGCCTTTTTATGAGCTAGCAATGATTTTAAAAATTCAATACCGTTTGTCTTACGAGTCATTTCTTTAACACGATCTGCAATATCAAATAATTCCTCCAGAAGCTGTATTGAGAATTGATGTGACAGCATCACATGTTTCAACCGCCCATTTATATGATAATGATTCATCCGAATCACTTCTGGCTGGGAGAAGTATTCTTCAAAGGATTTTAGTTCGAATTTCATAAGGTGCTTTTTAGGAATGAGATTGGAAGTTATGTTTTTACAGCCTAAAATTGCACGCTGCAACTGTCCAGTGTGAAATTAAACTAAACCTAATTTAACCATAAAAGTCTATTATTAAACTAAGGTTAAATTTAAAGGCTATTATTGGGTGGGACGAGAAAAAGGTAGAATAAGTAGGAATAGTGCCCCTTACAGAGGCACTATAAGAAATGTAATTATTTTATTTCTACACTTGCGCCAGCTTCTTCAAGTTTTTTCTTTATTTCTTCAGATTCTTCCTTGGAAACACCTTCCTTAATCGCTTTAGGAGCAGATTCAACGGCTTCTTTTGCTTCTTTAAGCCCTAATCCTGTGATGCCTCGGACTTCTTTAATGACATTTATTTTTTTCTCACCAATACTGGTAAGAATCACATTAAATTCTGTTTTTTCTTCAGCTGGGGCAGCAGCATCACCGCTTCCTGCAGCCACAGGTGCAGCAACTGCAGCAGCAGCTGCACTTACACCAAATTTTTCTTCCATTTCTTTGACCAGCTCGGACATCTCCAGCACGGACATATTGGAGATGAATTCAATTACCTGATCTTTAGTTATATTTGCCATTTTTCCTCAAATGTATGTTAATGTTTTCCCCCCTTTTATTGCATTTGAAGGAGGTTATTTTTGTCCAGATTGAGATTTGCTATCGCTAATTGCAGCCAAAGTGCGAACAAACTTAGACGGAACTTCGTTAAGCGTTCGAACAAACTGAGTTGTTGAAGCTTGAAACAAATATAGCAACTTAACTAATAACTCTTCTCTGGATGGTAATTTTGATAAAGCCTCTACTTGACTGGAATCTAGAATACTCGTTTTTCCATCACCAACAAGAATACCAGCAAGTATTTTTAAATTCTCTAACTTAGCTGCCTGCTCAGATAAAACTTTAGCCTGTTCTACAGGATCGCCATCACTATATACAATTGCACGTGTTTTAGTAAATTGATCTGCAAGTCCAGCAAATGGAGTATCATTTGATGCGATGCGTGCTAAGGAGTTCTTTAAAACTTTCATTTTGGATGAAGAACCATGCAGTTCCTTCCGAAGTTCCACAATCTGGTTTGCATCAATACCTCGATAATCAATAACAATACCTGCAGTCATTTTATTAAAGATTAAATTAAGCTCCTTTACCTGAGCTTCTTTTTGTATTCTATCCAAGTTCCCTTTTAGTTATTTTCAGATTTTTTTCAGTTACTACCCGTTCTCAGAGGTAGTATCAAATTATATATACCTAATAAAAAAAGATAATAAAAAAAATTCAAAGATTGCTGAATAAAGTTAGCAAAATGATTTTTAAGACAGTAGAGCGACACATCATAAAATGCTGTATCACTTAAGGAAGTAGCGTCTCGGCAGGGATTGAATTATGCCAGATGGCCCCTACTGTCTCAGACTATGATGTAATAATAATTTAGCAGCTATGCTGTTAAAGGTTCCACTTTAATTCCTGGCCCCATTGAAGAGCTTACACAGAAATTCTTCAAATAAATCCCCTTTGACGATGATGGTTTTAATCTGTTTACCGTTTCAACCAAAGCAATTACATTTTCACAAAGCTTTTCCGTGTCAAATGAAATCTTTCCAACGGCTGCTTGTAGATTCCCATGCTTATCGGCTCTAAATTCAACTTGTCCAGCTTTTACATTCTTGATTGCAGACTCAACTTCGAATGTTACAGTACCTGTTTTTGGATTGGGCATAAGTCCCCTTGGACCAAGAATTTTGCCTATCTTGCCTACAATTGCCATCATGTCTGGAGTTGCTATTACCCGATCAAATTCAAGCCAACCACCCTGAATTTTTTTTGCATAATCCTCACCTCCTACATGGTCTGCTCCGGCTTCTTGGGCTGATAAAGCTTTATCACCTTTTGCAAAAACAAGTAAACGAATTTCTTTCCCCAAACCGTTAGGCATTAAGCATGTTCCCCTGATCATTTGATCTGCCTTGCGAGTATCAACTCCAAGACGTAACGATACCTCTAAGCTCTCATCAAATTTTGCGGATCTTACTTCTTTTAGCAAATTGATGGCCTCAGTTAATTTGTAAACCTTTTCGTTTTCAATTTTTTCTTGAATAATCTTTGCTTTTCTACTTTTTTTTCTCATGTTTCCCTTGTCAATACTCCCATACTTCTAGCTGTACCTGAGACTGACTTTACAGCAGCCTCAAGATTATAGCAGTTTAGATCCGGCATCTTTTGTTTGGCAATTACTTCAATCTGCTCTTTAGTGAGAGTGCCGACTTTTTCAACATTTGGAGTTGATGATCCCTTGTTCAATTTTAGTGTCTCTTTGATAAGCACAGGTACAGGAGGAGTTTTTGTAATAAAGCTAAATGATCGATCGTCATAAACTGTTATTACTACAGGAATAATAGTATCCTGCCCTTGAGTTTCTGCATTGAAGGCTTTGCAAAAATCCATAATGTTTACTCCATGTTGCCCCAATGCAGGCCCAATAGGAGGCGAGGGATTTGCCTTACCCCCTGGAATTTGTAGCTTTATATATGAAGATATTTCTTTGGCCATATCAAATATATTATTCTATAACGTGTTTTACTTTATCAAATTCTACTTCTACCGGGGTAGGCCTTCCAAAAATACTTACAAGAACCTTTAATTTTCTTCTTTCCTGATTGATTTCGTCAATTATTCCGCTGAAGTTTCCAAATGATCCTTCTGTGATAGTTACCTTCTCTCCAATTGAGAATTCTTCCTGAGTTGCTTTTTGTTGAGATCCTTCACTGATCTGAGCGCGAATTTTTTCAAGTTCTACATCTTCAAGTGGAAGTGGATTCTTTTGTGTACCGCCAATAAAACCTGAAACACGATTAATTTCCATCAAAAGGTGCCACAATTCAGGAGTCAGTTCCATTCGAACTAGGACATATCCTGGGAAATATTTTTGATTTATTTTGCGTTTCTGTCCATCTTTGGTTCTTACTATATCTTCTGAAGGAATAAAAATTTCTTCCACGAGATGTTCTATACCTTGAATTTTTAATTTCTCATTTATTGTCTTTTCAACTCTACCCTCGTAACCTGCATATGCTTGGAGGATATACCATTTAGCATTTGGATTTAGTGGTTTTTGGGGTACTTCTAATTTTTTTTCTTCATTCTCTGTACCATTATGATCACTATTTTTTTCTATTTCATCTTCTTTACTTTCTCCCAATTCTTCTTTCTGTTTCAACTCATTTTTTCCATGCTGATTTTCTGGAGTTTCCTCTAATCCTTTAAATTCATCTGTTTTTTCTGAGGATTCATCCAAACTGTCTTGAGATGTAGTTGTCTGTTGAACGATTTCATCCTGATTCTCTAAATCAGCTTCAGTTGATTCAAATTTATCTTTTTGCTCTTCCATAAACAAGTTGGTTACCATTTAAATGCTATGTAGTTATCCGGCAATAACCTTTTGCATGATATCTGAAAGCCCTAAATCAGCAATACCTAGATAGAGAGCTACAGCAAGAGAAACACAAACTACAACAGAAGTTGATTTAATAGTGGCCTCACGCGTCGGCCATTGAACACGTTTAAATTCTGCAACAACATCTTTGAAAAACTGTTTCAATCTTCTGAACATATTCAGTACTTTCAGACTTAAATGTATTTACTTTAAGAAGTATTTTAGCTTACTTAAAAAAAAAATTATAAATATTTTCATTCCTTTGGCAGGGCAGACAGGGGTCGAACCTGCGACCTTCGGTTTTGGAGACCGATGCTCTACCAACTGAGCTACTGCCCTTCACGGACTTTCCATTTCTTATATAATGTTATTTAGCTTCTTTGTGTATTGTATGTTTACGAAGCCATTTACAGTATTTTCGAACTTCCATACGTTCAGTTTTAATTTTCTTATTTCTTGAAGCAGTATAGTTCCTATGCCCACATTCACTACATTCTAATTGGATCGTGTCTCTCATAACTGAATTTTTTACCTGCTGATATTAGTACCTGGAGCCTGAGAGCAGAATTGAACTGCCGACCTTTTCCTTACCAAGGAAATGCTCTACCACTGAGCTACCCAGGCTTTTTTCTCCCATTGTACCATGCTCCAAATGCCCTCTGGTGGGGAGAGAAGGATTCGAACCTTCGAAGGCTTAGCCGTCAGATTTACAGTCTGATCCCGTTGACCGCTTGGGTATCTCCCCATGCTGGAGCTGGCAATAGGACTTGAACCTACAACCTGCTGATTACAAATCAGCTGCTCTACCAAATTGAGCTATGCCAGCATGAGTTAAACATTTAATTATCTGGTTTAATCAAATTATTGTCAATAGGAAACATTCATTAGACAAGCTGTGCACCCTTTCAACAATTAAGAAATACGAAATCTGAGAAATATGCTGAAACAATAATTATGCAGCAGCAAGAGAAATTTCAGAAGCAGTAGAGTTTTTTCTTTCAGGAAGCTTGATCATGTGGTCTTTGCTGAACTGATAGTCTTTAAAAACATCTTCCGCACGAAGTAACTGATATTTACCTTCTTCAAGCTTATGTGTGGTGTCTTTCAACCGATATACATTATGACCACATGTCCATATTTTGAAATTGCGAAACTGTGTGCAAAGACATGTCTTATCAGCTACGGAAATATTTTTAGAATTTTTCTCAAATTCGCGATTATATGCATCTACGTATTGACAATGCCCATTGCTGTCCAAGATATATCCAAATGCTTCACAATTTGGGCGTATACCCGATGCTATTCCAGGTGACTGTTTCAGCATTCTCATTGGATATCCGGTAGGAGAGATTGTATTAACTACTATATCTTCCTCGACAGCTTCTAAATAGTTTTGTTTCGTTTTATCAGGCAAACCACATTCTTCAGTGACTGTAAACCTTGTAGCAACCTGTACTGCAGAAGCTCCGGATTCTAAATATTCTACTCCATCACTACCGGTAAAAATTCCTCCAGCCGGTATGACTGGTATGTTCAAATCATTTTGATTTAAGTAATCCAAAATTTCGTTTACAATTGTCTTAAGATTATATTCATGCCAATCTTCAGCCCCAAAACCCAAGTGTCCACCTGCCATAGGTCCTTCCACAGTAATATAATCCGGCAGTCTATTAAATTTTGCGGCACGTTTAAGAAAAGGACGAAGGGCGCGCAATGAAGATACTATAACTCCAATCATTACATCATGAAACCTTGGATGATCCTTCATAAGTTCCATTGAACCTAAATGAAGTCCAGCACTTAATGTGATTCCATCAATTCCAGCATCCATCGCCGCAACCAATCTAGTTTGCAAAGTATTACGAGGGCTGTTCATAGTAAGTTTTTCCATACAGTTTATGAAAATTGCTCCATCTCCTTTTTTTGCCCCCATAGTTCGGCTTACAAAAAGCTTTTGGGCCTCAGCTAATCTTTCAAGATCAAACTGCACAATCGATTTATCTACATTCCCAATATTAAATTTATATTTTTTTTGTTTCTCCTGAACATAATTTGTTTTATATCTTCTATCTGATACAGTTGGAACCATGGCATCAGATATGTGACCAACTCCGCCTAAACGAGCTACCTCCAAAGCCAATTCTGCAGTAGAAATATCAACTCCCATTCCTCCTACAAAAATAGGTACATATTCTTTCCCACCCAGTTTCAGGCGAAAATCATTCATTATTTTACTCATAATATATAGCCAGTGTTAGGTTTTTATTTCAGCAGAATTATTTTTTTGCCTAGATCAGTTTGCCATAATTGAATATCCACAATCTACGTATATTACCTGACCGGTAATTCCAGATGATGCATCACTTGCAAGGAATAAAGCTGTATTAGCAACTTCTTCCTGCGTCACTGTTCTTTTCATTGCTGAATGTGCTCCTCCAATTTTCATTAATTCTGCAAAATCTTTTATCCCTGATGCAGATAAAGTTTTAATTGGGCCTGGAGAAATTACATTCACTCTTATATTATCCGGACCAACTTCTTTAGCCAGATATCTTGATGAGGATTCTAACGAAGCTTTAGCAGGGCCCATTACATGGTAATGCGGAACTGCAAGTACGGAACCTATAAAACTCATGCTTATAATACTTCCACCACCACTCTTCTTCATCATAGGAGCTGCTCCTTCAACTAAAGGTAGTAGCGAAAATGCGCTAATTTCGTGAGCTTTTGCAAAACCGCTGCGGCTGGTGCTTGAGAATCCTACCTGAAGATCTTTTTGGTCCGCAAAGGCTAAGCTATGAATTAAAAAATCCATCTCACCCCAATGATCTTTCAAACCATCAATCAAAGTCTTAATGGCACGATCATCAGAAACATCACACTCTTCAATAAAGCTAGCGTTAACTTCTTTCCCCAGTTTTCTTACATTTGACTCAAATCGTCCCTTTGGATCTGAAAGATAGGTTAATGCCATTTCTGCACCATGCTTATGGAAGTTTTTTGCAACTGCCCATGCAATGCTCCGTTGATTACCAACACCAAGAATGACACCTTTTTTACCAGCTAAACTGACCATCATTAATTCCTGATAAAATTGAGAAACCTAATTAAATTTTAAGATCATATTTAAGTATTTACAAATATTTCCCTAAAGCTTGTCCTAACAGAACCTCATTATTAATTTTTAAATCTTTCAACTCAATTTGTCCCGGAGGGAAAAGGCAAATCACTGTTGACCCTAATTCGAAAAGGCCAATCTCATCACCACGCTCTACCCTGAAACGAGGTTCCAAAACTCTCTTTTGAAATGTAGCTCTTGGTCTGTTTGAGGTTACATCATGATAAAGAACACGAATTCTTCCGACTACATTAGCTCCGATTTTTACAAGAGCACATTCCCCTTTATCTGTTTCAAAATAAGTAATTAATCTCTCATTTCTGGCAAAAAGTTCAGGTACATGATGTACACCTAAAGGGCTAACAGTCCACAAGTCCCCAGGAATATAGCTAAATTGTTTTACCTCCCCAGTTACCATGCTATGAATTCGATGGTAATTATATGGAGCTAAATAGATGGTAATGAAAATCCCACCGTCATAAAATTTGGATTTTCCCGAATCTTTTAACAACTCAGTTAAACTATATACCAGCCCTTTTGCCTGAATCAGTATTTCATCATCAATATAACCCAATTCACCTAATACCCCGTCTACAGGACTGAGAACGGACTCTTTGTCCAAATCCAGAGTTCTTGAATTCGGAAGAAGTTTTCTCGTAAAAAACTCGTTAAAACTTCTGTATTCAGAAACATGTTTTGAGGCTTCTTTAAGGTTTACGCCATATTTCCATGAAAACAAACGTATTAGTAATTTCAGCAAAAAACTTGGTAGTCTGGCATCTGCAACTAGGCCACAAAGCCTGCTAAAAGAATTACGCGGTAAGATCCAGATAAAATAATATATTGGTGGACGTCCAAATCCTGGAAGTGCCATTAACTTCCCACAGGTGTAAACTTGGACTGATCTTTTTTCAGCAACTTCATTATATAGGAACCGTCAATTGTCTCTTCTTTCATTAATACGTCTACTATCTTATGCAATACTTCGATATTTTCACGGAGCAATTTTTTTGCCTTCTGATCATGAAATTTGATAGTCTTTCTCATTTCCATATCAATTTCTGTTGCAGTTTTTTCACTATATTCACGATCCTTACCTATATCACGTCCGAGGACGTTCATCTGGTTATCACTTCCAAAAACTATAGGGCCAAAAGATTTGCTCATCCCCCATCTACATATCATGTTCCTAATTGTATCGGTTGCCTGCTGTATATCATTACTTGCACCTGTGGTTACCTCATCAAAAATAATTTCTTCTGCCGCACGACCACCCATAGCTATTGTAATTCGGTTACTAAGATATTCAAAATCGTAGGAATGATTATCATTTTCCGGTAAAAATGATGTAACACCCAAGGCTCTTCCTCGAGGTACAATCGTTACCTTGTGAATTGGATCAGATTTAGGTAGCAAGGCTGAAACCAAGGCGTGCCCAGCTTCATGGTATGCTGTGTTTCGTTTCTCTTTTTCAGACATAACCATAGATTTGCGTTCGGTTCCCATCATTACCTTATCTCTTGCCCACTCAAAATCTGCCAAGTTTAACTCTGTCTTGTTGTTACGTGCTCCTCCGAGTGCAGCTTCATTAATTAGGTTTTTCAAATCAGCGCCTGAGAAACCTGGTGTTCCACGAGCAATTATGCTCATGTCAACATCTTCCACCATCTGGACTTTTTTGGCATGGATATTCAATATTTCTTCCCTACCCTTTACATCCGGCAGAGGAATAGTGACATGCCGGTCAAAACGTCCTGGACGAAGAAGTGCAGGGTCAAGGACATCCGGTCTATTTGTAGCCGCAACCACTATAATACCTTCCATTCCGTCAAATCCATCCATTTCCACAAGCAGTTGATTCAGAGTCTGTTCACGTTCATCATTTCCTCCTCCCATTCCAGTACCTCGGCTTCCACCTACGGCATCTATTTCGTCTATGAAAATTATACAAGGTGCGTTTTGTCTTCCCTGTTCAAACATGTCTCGCACTCTGCTAGCCCCAACACCAACAAACATTTCCACGAAATCTGAGCCACTCATACTGAAAAAAGGTACTCCAGCTTCGCCTGCAACGGCTTTTGCAAGCAGAGTTTTACCTGTACCAGGAGATCCAGACATTAACATGCCTTTAGGTATACGACCACCAAGTTTTCTGAATTTTGCAGGATCTTTGAGAAACTCAACTGTTTCTCCTAGATCATCCTTTGCCTCCTCAACTCCGGCAACATCATCAAAAGTTATTTTCATCTCACTTGGCTCTATTTTTTTTGCGCGGCTACGTCCAATAGAAAACAGCCCCCCGCCTCCTGAACCACCTTGCATTCTTCGCATAAGAACCAACCATATTCCAAAAATAAGTAGGAATGGCCCCCAATTTATCAAAATGTTTAAATACCAAGGCATAGACTTTTCGGGTACGTAATTTATCGGAATTTGGTATAAACGCAGATAGTCAATTACGCTTGGGTCTTCTGCAGGGATATAGGTACGGAAACCAAGTCCCTCCTGAGTAAATCCTTCAATAAGCGAATCTCCAACAATCTGAGCATTTGCAATTTCCCCTGAAGCAACAAGCCCCTTGAAATCACTATAAATCAACTCTTTCGAGCCGCGATTATCTGAAGACATATTCCCACTGTCAAACATTTTTGCTAGGAAAAATGCTAAAACCAGCATGCTGAGTATGATAAGTACGGTTTCTCTTTTCATTCTAAATACTATTACCTTTAACTTTGCCTAAAAAAATTTTGATGAACTTTCGAAAATTTTTTATGCAATAAAAGTGAGTTATTATTTCTAAAATAATTTTAACTTTTACATTATAGCATAATTCCTGATTGACAGTTAAGCTATTTTTTATACATATAGAACCAATTCAATCTTTCCTGAATTAAAAAAACACTTATTTTTCTAAACTTAAAAATATTTCCCAAAAACCACCATATAACATAAGAATTGGGCTAAAAGCAATCATCTATCATGTAATACAGATTTTAATACATTTTTCTCGCATACTTATAGCAAGTCAAAATCAGTTCAAATGATCTGGCAGAAAAACAACACTAGCAGCCCTTTACAATCCATAGATATTGCTTTTGCTGAGTATATTTGCAGCTGTTAGTTAAATAATCTCAAAAGTTTAAAGGCCCGAGAATTAATTCAGAAATACTGCCAATGTAATTCATAAGTACTAGTAGTCAAGTTATTAAATATGGCTTTATTATTCCAGATAAAGCTATTCGGGTCCGGTCAAAATTTTTTCTGCAGTTCCCAAAAAAAAGCTACTATAACGATTTATTTTACAAATTTTTTGTTTGAATTCAGTTTATGGGTGACTCTGATGCAGGTGTTGGGGTTTAGTTATATTTTTTGGACCGTTTTGCATTTGTTTTGGAATTATTTCAGTTTTAAGTTTTTCCTTTGTCTTGCATTACAGATGTTTTCATACACTTAAACATCGTCTTGAAAACATTAATTATCATTAAAAAACCTTTTAACAATTAAGATTATAAAAATGGCTCATATTTTATATGTGTAATCTAAATTTATAAAAAAAATCAATACTAACTTCTCAAAGTTTGGAATCGTATTTGCAGGTGAGATTCTTTCAAAAATACAAAAATATTTAGAGGCCTGAATTTAGCAAATTTGAATCAGGTTTAATTTTTTTAAAAATCTCATCACAAATTAAAACAAAAATGGCAGAACAAGCGGGTACTCTCGCAGATGTAAGATTCCAGTTTCAAGATTTTTTTGGATCTCTCAGTCTTGCTAAACGTATAACTATTTTGGTGGCTTTAGGTGTAATACTGATTGGGATGGTGAGTTTGATTTTTGTAGCAAACAGAACCGCATGGGCTCCTCTTTACTCTAATATGGAACCAGGTGATGCTGCCGTTATAGTAGAAAAACTTCAGGAAAACCAAATACCATTTCTGATTGCTCCCGGAGGCAGAACCATTATGGTAGAACCTCACAAAGTAGATCAGGCTCGTCTAATTTTGGCAAAAGAAAAGGTGTCACCAGGAAGTGGAGTTGGCTTTCTTGACCTGTTTTCTACGCCAAGCCTTGGTGAAACAGAATTTCAGCAAGGAGTAAAATACCGGGTTGCTCAGGAAGGCGAGCTTGCAAGACTTATTTCTACAATCAATGTTGTGAAATCTGCAAAAGTTTCTCTTGCCATACCTCAAAAAACTCTGTTCACAGATAATCAGGAAGAACCTACTGCAGCTATCGCGCTGAATCTTACTAGTTCTGGTGCCAGCAGAAGACAAGTTGAAACAATTGTTCACCTTGTTGCAAGTGCAGTTGAAGGACTTAATCCCAAAAATGTCAAAGTTACAGACCAAAACGGGGCCCTACTCAGCCGTGGATTTGCAGACAATTCTGCAGGTGGTAAGATGAACGACAATTACATGTACAAAAGTCGTTTTGAGAAAGAGCTTGAGGCAAAAGTAGTAAGACAGATTGAGGAGGTTGTAGGAAAAGATAGAGTCCGAGTAAATGTTTCAGCAACTCTGCGTTTTGATAGGCAAACTATCAAGGAAGAACTGGTCGACCCTGATCAAACCAGTATAGTAAGTGAGCAATTAGTTGATGAAGCTTCAACTGGAACACGATCAGTCCCCGTAGGTCCAGCAGGAGTTACGACTAACCTGCCCGAAGCATCTGGAAGAGAGGCTGCAACAGTATCAGAATTCAGTAAGAAAAATTCTACTCGAAACTATGAAAGCAGCCGCAAAGAGATTGTTATGGAGTCTGCTGTTGGAAAAGTTGTTCGCATCAGTATATCTGTCCTCTTGGACAACCGTCGTTCTCAAATACTTGATGATAGTGGGAATCCTATGGGCCGTACAAACACTCCTTGGACTGAGGAAGAAAAAGAAACAATCGTGGGTTTGGTAAAAGCTGCAATGGGCTACAATGAAGCACGTGGTGACACAGTTTTTGTAGGTAATATGCCATTTGAAGCTGCAATTGAGGAAGATGAAGCCGCAGAAATTGAAGCTACAAAAGTCAGAAACAGGTTTATTCTAGACGTAGTACGTTATGTAACTCTCGGGATAGCTATTCTAGCTTTGATAATGCTGGTAATACGCCCAATGGTGCAAAGACTTACTTCAAAACCCGAAGACCTCGATCTGCTAATGGGAATGCCTGCGACTATAGGAGAATTGGAGGGAGAGGAACTAGAAATACCAACAGAAAGAGAGACCGGTATACCTCCAAGAGAAAAGATTCTAGAAATTGCCAAACAAGATCCACTCAAGACCTCTGCACTTATACGTGCATGGCTACGCGATCGTTCATAAATTTTTTACCAGAAAATTTTTATGGACTGCAATATTTTTCCTATTTTTTTATTTTTTCCATTTAATCCGAGAAAAACATTAACAAAAAATCCAAGTTAAAAACTATTTTATGTTGGATGAGAATGAATTTAAACCTTTTACTTTGAATGATTTTTCGAATAATGAAGCGAAATCAGAAAACACTAATGGTACTTCAACAGAAAACCAAGAAATTCCCTCAGAATCGATAGATAAACAAGTCAGCGATCGAATTTCTTCTTTTAAACCACTCACTTTTGAAGAGGAAGATGTTTCAGAAGACTTTTTCTCAAAAAAATCTAATAGCTTTCAGGCATTTAAAACAGATGACGAAAAAATTCAACTGTCAGAGGAATTTAAAAATTCTGAGTTTTTCCTTGAAAATAGCCTCTTGACAAATGCAGAAGAATTCGCAGAAACAATCCGAGAAGGAGCAACATTGCATAAAGCTCAACTTCTTAAAAAGATTGAAGAGCAGGCAAATGACACGGATCGGATTCATCAGAAAACTGTAGCTGAAAATCAAGCTGCAGAACAGAATAGGAAAAAGCTTTTGTCTGAAACTGAAAAAAAAGTTCAACAGATAAAAAATGAAGGATACAAAGAGGGTTTTGAGGAAGGTCGCATCAAAGGAATGCAGCAGCGTTATGAAGAATCAGAGCCATTGTCTCAACAAGCAAATAAAATTCTTGAGCAGTTGGATATATTAAGGAAGGTGGTCCGTTTTCAGGCAGAGGAAGAGTTGGTGAAATTAGCTCTAGAAATTTCAAAAAATGTTGTTGCAGCAGAAATAAAGTTAAACCAAGAAGTCGTTAAAAACATTGTTCAGACCGCACTTCATGAAACCGAGGTGCAGGGAAAAATATTTTTATACCTTCACCCTGATGATTACGAATTCCTGCTTAAAAGCAAAACTGAACTGGAGCGATATATAAGTGAAGAACAAAATTTAGTTATCAGGCAAAACCCAGAAATGCAACCAGGTTCAATAAATATTGAATCTGATGAGGAAATTATAAGTCGTTCCATAGTGGAACAATTTAAATTGATTGAAGATAATTTGAATGAAAAAATCGAAATTCGAAAAACTCATCTAAATGAAGTTAATATTGATGAACACGATTTTAACCTAAAACCGAATAATGAAATAAATACTTCTAATTTAGTTTCTGCTGATGCTAAAAAACTTGAAATTCCCGATGAATCTTTAAGTCAGAACTTCAAAGAAATGGGTTCTCCGAATAAGGAGGTTGCTAAAAGAAAAAAATATGAAGAAGACACTTC
>MDTB01178385.1_pt1 | contig 14924 bp, 16 predicted proteins | sample 811161 | NCBI WGS metagenome assembly MDTB01 (sample SAMN05326650, study PRJNA326480) | marine metagenome | isolation source: seawater | place: Mediterranean Sea | collected 2009
CAATAGGAAATATTGGTAAAAAATATAAAGTTCATCTACCTAAAAAATACTCTATTAAACCCGTTGATGCAGTGTTAGTACCAGTTCCTTTTACGGAAAGTTTTAATGCAAATACAAGGGAGTCAAAATAATTATTAAAATTAATTAAATTACTCAAAACGAACAGTTAAAACTATTTTAAAATCAAATAAACCCCATTATGGACCTTTAAAAGCTTCCATAAGCATAGGGATAATGTTTTAATTGATTATGAGTTCACAATCTAAGATTGAAGAAAAAAGTAAAAACTTTTATGAGTCAGAGAAGACAGTAGAAACTAAAAAAGTTAATTTGAATGATTTAGTGAATAGAATGAATATAGAAAAAAAGGTTGAGAGAAAAAACAATATCATTATATCAGCAGCTGCAATTTCAGCCGTTACCATTTTTGGAGTTATTCTAACACTTTAATTTTTTGAACTACCAAAAGCTCTAATTATTATAAAGAAAAAATCACTAAACAAATCTATTAATTTACCATTATTAACTTTTGAATTTATTAAAGAATTTCCATAATTTCTGTAATCAAATAAATATTTTTTTAATTCAGAATCTTTTTTTATAAGTTTTAACTTCATTAATTTTTCCATCTTCCTGATACATGTTGCTCTTGGAATTCCTGTTATTTGAGAAATAGTTGTTGAACTTATTACAGAGTCTTTGTTATATTTTATCTTTTTAGAAAATATTTCTTCAAAATTAAGGTTTGAATTTGAAAAAATTTGAGCGCCTTGAATACTACACTCTAAACTTATTAGTAAAAGTTCAAGATCTTTTAAATGTCCTTGCCAAAGTCTGAAATAACTTTGTTGAGTATTTAAATAATGATACCAATAAAAGGAATAATTATCTTTAATTTCTTTTTCAATTTCTATTAAAGATTTAGGAGTTCCTACAAAATCCAAAAAAAATTTAGTTAATCGAGATAAAGAATTAATATTTTTTTTAATTATAATGTTGTAAGATTGTCGATCAGGTTCTAAAGGATCCCAAATAATTTTTTCATCGCGTTTTTTTAGCACTTTTAGCTTTATTAATTCTTTAATTTTTCTCCTAGTGGTCTCTTTAGGCAATCCAGAGCAATTTGATACATCTATAATTTTGAATTTATGATGGAGACATTTATTATGATTATTCCAAAAATTATCAAATGATATATCTTGATGTAAATTATCCTCTCTTTGACGTAAAATAGATAGGTGTAAAGTTTTAGCAAAACATAATACTATATTTCCCATCTCTAAATCATTAAAATAACGTTTATATACACCTGCCATGAACGCACTTTGATGAATTACAAACTGTTCATTTAATTTCGCAAAATTATTTTTAAAGATTATTTTTATATCTTCTGAATTAACTTTATTGACTCCTGTCATAGTATATGTAACTTTACGTTCAGTATGAGTTAGTTAAAACTAAAAATTTTTTACTGTCAATATCAAATTATTTAAATTCGAAAAAATTGAAAATAAATACTTCAATCTTTAATCTAAAAATGATAATTGAAAAACAACATGAAAAGCATATATTCAAAAATCAAAAAGTGTAGAAATTGTAAGTCAACCAAACTAATTAAACTTTTTTCATTAGGAAATCTTAACTTTACAGGCAAATTTTCTAAGAAAAATACTAATATTAAAAAAGGTCCGATTAATTTAATTATGTGTTCAAAATGCAAATTAATTCAATTAGCTAATAAATTTAATTTAAGATACCTGTATGGACCTGACTATGGGTATAAAACTTCTGTAAATTTAACTATGAAAAGCCATATGAAAAAAATGGCTAAAAATTTAAGTATTAAAACAAAACTTAAAAAAAAAGATCAGGTTTTAGATATAGCAAGTAATGACGGTACTTTACTAAATTTCTATAAACCGGGAACAATAACTTTTGGAATGGACCCTATTCTAAAAAAATACATAAAAAATTACAAAAATATTACCTTTAAAATTAATGACTTTTTTTCTGGTCAAAAAGTTAAAAATAAGACTGTTAAAAAATTTAAAATCATTACCGCACTGTCTGTTTTTTATGACCTAGAAAACCCTAATAAGTTTCTAAAAGACGTTTATTCAATTTTATCAGACGATGGAATTTTTGTTTTAGAATATGCAGATATTGCTTCAATTTTAAAATATAAAATGTTTGATACTATTTGTCATGAACATCTTGAATATTATAGTTCAAATGTATTAAAAGAAATGTGTGAAATAAACAAGCTCCGAATATTTGACATAAAGAATAACGATATAAACGGAGCTAGTTGTCAATATTATATTTGTAAAAAAAATTCTAACTATAAAAATAATAAAAAGAACTTGGATAGAGTTTATTATAAAGAAAAAAAAATGAAATTAGATAAAAAACAAACTTATTTAAATTTTTTTACAGAAATAAAAAGTATAAGGAAAAAAACCGTAAATTTCTTAAATAATGTAAAAGAAAAAAATAAATCAATTCATTGTTACGGAGCTTCAACTAAAGGCAATGTACTTTTACAATATTATAAAATAAATAACAAAGTTGTTGATTTTGTTGCTGATAGAAATCCAAAAAAATACAATCTTTATACTCCTGGAACAAAAATAAAGATTATATCTGAAAAACAATCTAGATCTCTTAAACCTGATTACTACCTAGTCTTGCCATGGCATTTTAAAAAAGAAATTCTCTTAAGAGAAAAAATGACAAGAAAGCAAAATAGTAAATTTATTTTTCCTTTACCAAAGTTAAAAATATATTCTTAATTTAAATTAATTTTTTTACCAACTGCTCAAAATGATTTTGAAAATAAAAATCAAAACCGTTATTTCCATTTGGATATACCAAAGGAAAATTAGGGCCAGATTCTAAAAGTCTCGGCACTTTTATTGCCTCAGCAAGAGCATATCCAAAAGATAAATTACCTATAAATAATTTGCAACTTTTAATAATTTGGGCCATTTCCAAGAAATCTTTGCAGTTATAAAATTCTAGTTTTGGAATTTCTTTTTTTAATTCATAAAATTCATTTTCAAGACCTAGAAATAAAAGATTTTTGTATTGATTTATAAATTTATAATTTATTAAATGATTGTGTCTTCTGGGACTTCTCATAATAATAACTTTATTTCTTATTTCTTTATGCGGTTCTACTGTTATATAATTATCACTTAAATCAAAATGAATACCAGTTAAATGGAAATACCATCTTACAGAGTCAATATTAAAATTAAGCGGAAGTTCCCTAAAAAAATCTAGATCAATATCAATCTTTTGCTTATCATATATTGAAACTTCATTTAAATAACTTTGTTTATTTAATAGCGGTAATAGTTTATTTACAGGGTCTTTTGCTAAAAAATATTTTCCATACATCCCATTCTCATTGTTAGGAAGTATTTTATTAAGCTGAATATTTAGTTTACATTTCTTTTTTTTTGACAGTTCTTTAATTAATGGTAATGAATTGATGACATCACCTAAATGTCCAGAGTGTAAAAACGATATTTCTTCTTTACTTAATATAATTTCTGAAATCTCTTCGAGTCTCGGTTTAATTTTTTCTAAGTACACTTTTATTTCTTTATTCTTCTTATTATTCAACTTATTTTGTAAATATCTTTTATTGTTAAAAAACTTGAGAAAAAGGTTATTCATTTTTAATTGAAACAAAACATTTTGTTAGTAATTAGAAGAATAGATAATTATAATATAATTAAAAACTAAAATACATCAATAATTTGATAAATTATATAAAAAAAAAATTACAGTTCGTTTTTAAACAGATAGCTTATAAATCCTTATTTATCTTACATGGAAAAATCAAGGGTGTTATTAGTTCAGCAAATAACGCGTTGATAGAAATTAAGAAAGTTGAATTAGATAAAAATTTTTTTTACAAAATATATTCAATAAAATCTGGCAGACTTTATACTGACAGAATTAATGATACAGCTTTTATACTTGAAGACAAAATTATAGAGGGCCCATCTTTTCAATTTAGAAATGTTAAAAATGCTAATTGTGAGGAAAATATTGTTTTTGAAAAAGGAACTCCAAGATTTAAAAGAAAAATAAAAGGCAACTTATTTTCATTATTAACTGGAGGAGCTGGGAATTCTAATTATTGGCATTGGCTTTTTGATGTACTACCCAGACTAAAAATATTAAATAGTCACTTAAATCCTACAAATATAAATTATTTTTTATTTCCAAGTTTGTCAGAAAATTTTCAAACAGAAACTTTAGACATATTAAAAATTGACAAAAAAAAAAGATTATCTAGTAAAAAATTTAGACACATAGTTGCTGATAATATTTTAACGGTTGATCATCCATATGTATTAAACAATAATCCATCAATTGAAATACAAAATATACCTACTTGGATTATCATGTGGTTGAAAAAATCTTTTTTAAACAATACTAACGAAATATCGGATCAACCTAAAAAAATATATATTGATAGAAGTGACTCTAAGTCCAATCATAGACATTTACGAAAAATTACAAATGAAACTGAAGTCAGGTCTATTTTAGAAAAAAATAATTTCAAAACTGTTGCTTTATCAAAGTTATCCCTTAAAAGACAAATTGCTTTATTTAATAATGCAGATCAGATAGTTGGTTTACATGGTGCTGGCTTTGCAAATATTATTTTTTGTAAGCCCAAGACCAAAGTTTTAGAATTAAAACCAAATACAGCCGGGGATGTAATTAAAAATTTAGCTACATCTAACAATTTAATGTATAGTTCAATTTCCATTAAGCCGGACTCATCAATTCAAAATCAGCAAGGATTGATAGAAATTCCTTTAGAAAAACTTAAACAAGATATAGCATAAGTATTGTGAAAAAAATTGATAAAAAATATATTTATTTAAGACCAATCAAAAACAATAATTTGTGTAGATTAGGAAAAAAATCAGATGGGGGTTACGTTGTTGATAAAAATATTATTGAAAATTGCAACACTTTGATAACATTTGGCCTTGGTCCAGACTGGTCTTTTGAACTTGACTATAAAAAAACTAATAGTCAAGTTAAAATATATATGTATGATTATAGTGTAACTAGTTATCCTTACATAAAGCAAGTTTTGAAATATTTAAAAAGATTTTTAACTTTTCGAGTGAAATTTGAAGCAGTTAAATCACGTATTATTAATCTTTATTCATATATAAATTTTTTAAATGCAAAATATGTAAATTTTTTTAGAGAAAAAATAACTTATCCAGTTAGAGACAAAATTGATACAGATATTGATAAAGTATTTTCAAGAATAGGTGAAAAAGAAAAAGTCGTATTAAAGTGCGATATTGAAGGAAGTGAATTTGATGTTAGTGATCAGATTCTTAAATATTCACACAGAATAGAGATGATGATTTTCGAATTTCATTGGTTAGATAAAAACGAGGAAACCTTCCTGTCATTAATTAAAAAATTTCAAAACAGTTTTGATGTTATTCACATACATGGTAATAACCATTGCGAAAAACTATCATCTGGTTTACCAATAACACTAGAAATGACCCTGTTAAATAAAAAGCATAGGGGTGAAAATATAGAGTACGTGAATAACTTTCCAATTAGAGATTTAGACTACCCAAATAATCCCTATAAAGAAGATCTTTTTTTTTCATTTGAGGAATAATTAATTGAAAAAGTTGATTACAATAAAATTAACCATTATAAATTCAAAATTATTAGGCGAGGTAGCTCAGTTGGTTAGAGCACAGGACTCATAAGCCTGGGGTCGGCGGTTCGAATCCGCCCCTCGCTACCATTCATAATGAAAATGGATTATAAAACAATTTAATATGAAGAGATACTTCGGAATCGAAATATTAAGATTTTTAACATCATTGTCAGTATTATTATATCATTATAAACATTTTTTTAGCCCTTATAACAATTCATCAAATCTTGATTATGATAGTATTGAAAAAAAATTACCTTTCCATAATTTATTGGAAACATTTTATAGCCATGGAATTTTAGGAGTTCATGTTTTTTATGCAATTTCGGGTTTAGTTTTTTCTCACATTTATTTAAATTCAGTTAATCAGGTTTCTTTTAAAAATTTTTTTATAAATAGATTTAGTAGATTATATCCACTCCATTTTGCTACATTAATTTTAGTAACACTACTTCAATATTTAAGTTTTTTTAAATTTAATACATTTCAAATTATTGAAATAAATGATGCTTATCATTTTTTATTAAATATATTTTTTATTTCTTCATGGGGGTTTGAAATTGGTCATTCGTTTAATGCTCCAATATGGAGTGTGTCCATAGAGCTAGCAATTTATTTAGCTTTTTTCTTATTACTACGTTTCATAAAAAAGTATAAATTTTATTCGGTAATTTTAATAAGCCTTTTTCTTCTCGCCATAGATAAATCAAATATTTATAATAGCCTTTTTTTAGAATGTGGACGTCTATTTTTTTCTGGTGTGATAGTTTACTATATATGTAGAGAAGAAAAGTTTAACAATTCTTTATTAATTTTTTCAATATTATTAATAATTATTTCATTAACTGGTAATTTTAAGACTTTTTTATTTTGTCCAGCGTTATTGATTTTTTTTGTTAAGATTGATTACTTGATTATTAATTTTAAAATAAAAAAATCATTTATTTTATTAGGAAATTTAACTTACGCTTTATATTTGTTACATGTTCCATTACAAATAATAATCTTGATGATATTTAAATATTATAATTATTCTAATTATATTTTTTTAGAAAAGTACTTTTTTTTCATATTTTTTATTATTTTGTTTATTTTGGCAAATTATACTTATAGACTTTATGAAAAACCACTTAATAAAAGTATTAGAGAAAAATATAAAAATTAGAATAATTTGATATGAAAAATTCAAGCAAACTTTCCATGTATTGCATAACATTAAATCCTGAACATTTAAAAAAAATAAATAAATTGGAATATATACCTGTTGGATTAGGTGAAAATAGATTTTCTTCAGAATGGTTAAAAGATAAAGATGGAGATAATATATCTTATAAGAATAAATTTTACGGAGAATATACTTTTCATTACTGGATCTGGAAAAATAATTTAAATAATATTCAAAATGAGTGGATTGGATTTTGTCAATACAGAAAGTTTTGGACAAATAAAAAAATAATTAAAAATGATGTTTCTTTCGATCAATTAAATAATTCTATTTTAAAAAAAATACCTGAGGATTATCAGGATTATGAGAGTATTCTTGGAGAACCTTTTTATATAAATCAATTTAGATTCACTAAATTTTTAAAAAGAAACTTTAAAAAGATGATTTTTAATCCCTCTCTTTTTATTAATAAAGAAAAAAGGAACATAAAATTTCATTTTGATATGTGGCATGGTGATGGAAATTTAGAAAAAGCTATTAATTTATTGGGAAACGAAGATAAAAATGATTTTTACGATTTCGTTATTAAAAACGTTTCATTTAACCCACATAATATGTTTATTTGTAAGTCTAAAAGTTTGCTTAAATCATACTACGACTCTATTTTTCCTTGGTTAGGAAAATGTGAAAAAATATTTGGCTTCGATAACTTGGAAGGTTACGGCTTACAGAGAATTTATGGTTTTTTAGCTGAAAGGTATATGTCTTATTGGTTTCAAAAAAATACAAAGTATTTGACTCTTCCAATTTTTTTTAAAGATTTATCTGAGTACGAATTATAAATATTTATGTTTTTGATAAAATTCACTAAAACTTTTTAAGTTTTTATCTTTTTTTGAGACAACAGGTTTAGTCTTAGGCCATTTAATATTAATGTCTGGGTCATTCCAAATAATTCCACTTTCGTATTTTGGCATATAATAATTTGAAAGTTTATAGTAAATAATGTTTATTTTTTCAAAACTATAGTAAGCATGAGCAAAACCTTCCGGTATATAAAGTCCTAAACAGTTCTTGTCAGATAATATAATTTCAAATGATTCACCGAATGTCTTTGAATTTATTCTCAAGTCAATTACGCAGTCAAAAATTTTACCTTTTAATACATTTACATATTTAGCTTGTTTAAATCTTGTTTGAAAATGAAAACCTCTTAAAATATTTGATTTAGTTGTTGTACAATATTCAAAAATAAATTTACTAAAATTTACCACATTTTGTTTATGAGTTTCTCTTAAAAAACCACGTTTATCGAAGTTATTTTTTTGACTAATTATTTTCAGTCCTTTAAATTTAGTACTTATTATTTTCACGACTTAATATAACCCTTCATTTTGCTTAAATTCATATATTGATTAATAGGAAACTCACCCTTGGACAATTTTTTTTTCACATTTTTCTTTTGTTTTTTTACAAAATTAAAAACAGTATTAGTTTTGCCTCCAATATTTATAACACCTTTCTTGTTTATTAATTTAAAAAAAATCTTAGCTACATCTTCGTGGTAAATAAAATTAGTTTTAACATTACTGTATGCATACTTGTGCACAAAAGGTTTTTCAGTCATACAAACTCTTAAAATCAATGAATTTTTATACATTTGCACAGCGCATTCCCCGCCTAATTTTGACCAAGCGTAGTTACTCCAAGGCAATACTCCATCTTCCTCACTATAATTGCCTTTCTTTCCCGGATAAACATAACTAGTTGAAAAATAGATAATTTTTATTTTTAAATCAGAGCATGTTTTTACTAGGTTGCAAGTTCCAATAATATTTAAATCAATACTAGTTCCTATTTTTTTATTGTGAATGCTAATTGGTCTGGATAAACCCGCTAAATGTAAAACAATACTAGGTTTATTCTTCTTTAAACAATTCTTGATAGATTTTAAGCTTGTAATATCCAAATCTTTTTTAGAAGTATAAATTAAACTGTGAAAAGTGTTAATTTTTCTTAGAGTTTTTGCAAATCTTCCATTTCCACCAGTTATTAAAATTTTCATATTTCTACTTTTTAATTAAAGACTTTAAATAAGTTGAGTACTGACACACACCATAAAATTTAATTGAATTTTGTACCTCTTTTTTTCCTATCCACTTATTATTAAATGATATTTCCTCTATACAAGCAATCTTAAGGCCCTGTCTATTTTCAATAGATGACACGAAATGAGTTGTATTATAGTAATCCTCTATAGATCCAGCATCAAGCCAAACGCCTCCTCTGCCTATAAACTCAGCTGTTAATTTATTTTTTCTTCTATAAATGTTTAATAAATCAACAATTTCTAGTTCATTTCTTTTTGAGGGTTTAAGTTTTTTACTTAATTCGATAACTTTATTATCAAAAAAATACAAACCCGTTACAGCTAAATTTGATTTTGTTTTTTTGGGTTTTTCTATAATTTTAGTAATCTTATTTTTATTATTTATAGAAGCTACACCATATGAACTAGGGTTTTTGACAGGGTGTAAAAAAACTTTAGCACCATTTTTTAATTTGACGCATTCCTTTAAATTTTTAGTGAGATTTTGACCATAAAAAAAATTATCTCCTAAAATCAAAGCAACATTATCTTTTCCTATAAACTTCTCTCCTATAATGAATGCTTCAGCTAAACCATTTGGCTTCTTCTGTTCTAAATAAATAATTTTAATACCCAAATTTTTTCCATCAGGCAATACTTTTTTAAAATTTTGAATTTGACCTTTGTTAACTATAATTAATATCTCTTTAATACCTGATAATAAAAGAATTGATAAAGGGTAATATATTAAAGGTTTATCATAAATGGGTAATAATTGTTTGTTCGTAGATTTTGTAAGAGGACTCATTCTTGAACCTGTTCCCCCGGCTAAAATAATTCCTTTTTTTATCATAAACTTAAACCCAATCTTTTAAAAAATAATTTTTTTGAAAATTTTTTAAAATAGTCCTTATTATCAAGATACCACTCAAAAGTTTTTTCTAAACCATTATTAAAATTCTTCTTATTTTTCCATTTTAGTTTTTTTCTTATTTTATTACTATTTAACGAATATCTTATGTCGTGACCAGGCCTATCAACCACAAATTTTATTTTTGTTTTATTTCCAATTAATATTTTATTTTTTTTTGCAATATTAATTAGTTTTTTTGCTACTGATAAGTTCGAAAAATTAACCCCAGAACCCACATTATAACTTTCCCCTATACGTCCCTTTTTGTATAAAATAAATAGTGCCTCGCAATGATCCTCCACATGAATCCATTCTCTTGAATTTCTTCCTTTTCCATAAATTGGTAGAGGTATGTTATTAAGAATACTGAAAATTAAAGTTGGAATTAACTTTTCTGGGTATTGGTAAGGACCATAATTATTACAACAATTAGAAATTATAGCTTTAAGTTTATAGGTTCTAATATAAGACTTGATAAGATGATCAGAACTAGCTTTTGAAGCGGAGTAAGGAGAACTCGGATTGTAAGAATGTTTTTCATCAGATTTTTTGTTCTTAGCAATGTCTCCATATACCTCATCTGTAGATACATGTATAAGCTTAATATCTTTTTTATTTTCCTTTTTATACTGACGTATAGTTTCCAATAGAACAAAAACCCCCATAATATTATTTTCAATAAATTGACCTGGGTTATCTATTGACCTATCAACATGTGTTTCAGCAGCAAGATTAAATATAGCATCTGGTCTATGCTTTTTTAAAATCCAATTTATTTTTTTTTTGTTGTTGATGCTTGCCTTAAAAAATAAATAATTTTTTCGATTAAAATTTCGATTTTTAGGTTTATTTAAATAAGTGTTTTTGTCGATATTTATAACAAATAAATTTTTCTTAATTAAAAAATTTACTAAATTACTACCAATAAACCCAGAACCACCAGTTACTATGACTTTTTTCATTTTTAATTTACAAGAATAGTCCAATTCAATATATTAAGTTAATAAAAGAATTATCTTTTAAAATCAAATAGTAATACTTTATGACTACTTTATGACTTATCAGGATATTACAGTTGTTATAACATCTTTTAGAAGTGAAAATAAAATTAATTCATGTCTAGAGTCAATTAGTAGAGAATTAGAGGTCTTAATTATTGAAAATTCTAGTAATAACAAGTTTAAACAAGATGTAGAAAAAAAATATAATAATGTTAAGTGCTATCTTTCAGGACAAAATTTAGGTTATGCCAAAGGTAATAATTTAGGACTTTCTAAAGTTAAAACAAAGTATGCTTTAATTATAAATCCAGACGCCGTTCTAGAAAGAAATGCAATTAATAATTTTCTTCTCTCTGCTAAAAAAAAATCTGATTTTGCAATTATATCTCCTTTGATTCAAGAGGAAAAATATTTAACAAAAAATCAGAGCACCTCTTCAGATTTGATTGAAATAGATAATGTAAAAGGGTTTGCCATGTTTTTAAATATGAAAAAATTTATTAATGTTGGTTTTTTTGATGAAAACTTTTTTATTTATTTTGAAGAAATTGATCTATGCAGAAGATTAAGAAAAGATAATCAAAAAATATATTTAGACTCGTCAATAAGAGTTTATCATGAGGGAGGAAGCTCACATGATGAAACAGTAAATTACGAAATGGAATTATCAAGAAATTGGCACTGGATGTGGTCCTCTTTTTATTATCATAAAAAATACAACTCTTATTTGTTAGCTTTTATTAAAGTATTTCCAAAATTTATCTCAGCTTTTTTAAAGTCAATTCTATATTTTTTAATTAACAAAAGATTTAAAAGAGCGATTTATTGGCATAGATTTTCTGGTTTATTTAATTCTATGATTGGTAAAAAATCTTGGTACAGACCTAAAGTTTACTAAATTGATTGATTTATTAATATTAAAAATATATTGAAAGTAATGTCCAAAATAAAAAAAATTTTAGTAACTGGAGCTGCCGGTTTTTTAGGGTCTCATTTAGCTGAACAATTAGCTTTAATGGGTCACGAAGTAATAGGTATAGATAATATGATTGGTGGCTATGAAGATAACGTTCCTAAAAATATAAAATTTCATAAGATGGATTGTTGTGATTTAAAGGGAGTACAAAAAATAATTAAAAATATAGATGTAGTTTATCATTGTGCAGCAACAGCACATGAAGGTTTGTCTGTTTTTTCCCCTTATGAAATTACTAAAAATAATTATTTGGCATCTGTATCAATTTTTTCTGCTGCTATTCAAGAAAAAGTAAAAAGAATAATTTTTTGTTCTTCTATGGCCAGATATGGATCTCAAGTTTCACCATTTAATGAAAGTATGAAACCACAACCAGTTGATCCATATGCAATTTCGAAAGTTGCATCAGAAGAAGTTTTAAAAAATCTTTGTGAGTTAAATAATATTGAATGGGTTATAGCAGTGCCCCATAATATTATTGGTCCCAGACAAAAATATGATGATCCTTTCAGAAACGTTGTATCAATAATGATTAATAGAATGCTACAGGGCAAAGCTCCAATAATATATGGTGATGGAAAACAAACTAGATGTTTTTCTTACATAGATGATTGTCTTAGCTGTTTGATTCCAATGTTAGATCAAAAAAATCTAAACAAACAGGTAATTAATATTGGTCCTGATGAAGAATTTGTTACAATTAACAAAGTAGCAGAGATATGTTCAAATATTACTGGTGTTAATTTGGAACCTATTTATAGAAAAGATCGTCCAAAAGAAGTCAAGCATGCCACCTGCTCTGCAGATAAAGCAAGAAAGCTTTTAAATTATAAAACAAAAGTTAACCTTTTTGATGGAATTAACAAAACATTTGAATATATTAAAGGAAGGGGAGTTAAACCTTTTGACTACCATATTGAACTTGAAATCGACAACGAACTAACACCAGAAACATGGAAGAAACAAGAGATATAAATCTAGTGGCCAGGAAAATCTATCAGACTTTCTGTAAAATAAGATTTGTCTTTTAATAATTGATTTCCTGGTAAATCAAATAAATTAATTATAAATATAAATCCAGCAACTTTTCCACCAGATATTTCAATTAATTTAGCCGCAGCTTCTGCTGTACCTCCAGTAGCAATTAAATCATCAATAACTAAAATTTTTTCATTTTTTTCTATAGAGTCTTTATGAACCTCAATAGTCGCTTCTCCATATTCGAGTTTAAAATCTATAGAATGTCTTTCTGCAGGTAATTTATTTTTTTTCCTTAATAAAACTAAAGGTTTTTTAATCAAGTAAGATACTGCGGAAGCAAATATAAAACCTCTAGATTCAATTGCAGAAATTTTATCAAATTCAATTTTTTTTGATATTTCAATAATTTTATCTATTGAATATTTAAAAGCGTCTGGGTTATTGATTAATGTTGTTATATCTCTAAATAAAATTCCCTTTTTTGGGTAATCTTTAATAGATCGAATATATTTTTTTAAATCCATATTTAGCTTCAATATCTAACAAAAAAGTAATAATAATTAAATGATGAAAAAAAGAAAGCTCGGGATAATTGGTGGAAGCGGTCTCTATAAAATGGAGGGTTTTGATAAAATAAAGTGGAAAAAAATTAAAACTACTTGGGGATATCCATCAGATGAAGTTTTGACTGCTAAATTGGGCAAAGAGGATATTTGTTTTATTCCGAGACACGCAAGAGGGCATAAGATAAATCCAACCAATATTAACTTCAGAGCAAACATTGACGCTATGAAACAATTGGGAGTGACAGATATAATTTCAGTGTCTGCAGTTGGATCCTTAAAAGAAAACTTAAGTCCTGGTAAATTTGTAATTGTTGATCAGTTTATCGATAGAACTTTTTCTAGAGTTAAAACTTTTTTTGACGAGGAGATTGTAGCACATGTATCAATGGCTAAACCAGTTAGCCCAGGTTTATCTGATTGCTGTGAAGCCGCACTAAAAAGATTAAATATAGAATACCAAAGAGGCGGCACATACATTGTTATGGAAGGTCCTCAATTTTCAACATTAGCAGAATCTAATCTTTACAGATCTTGGGGTGCAGACGTAATAGGTATGACAAATATGCCTGAAGCTAAATTAGCCAGAGAAGCTGAAATTAGATATTGCACAATTGCAATGGTAACAGATTATGATTGTTGGCACCCAGAACATGATGAAGTTGATGTCTCAATGGTAATTCAAACTTTGCAAAAAAATGCTTCTAATGCACAAAACATGATTAAAGAAGTTATCAAAACATTTAAAGATTATTCTATAGACAAAGATCCTGCGAACGATTGTTTAAATGTTGCTATAATTACTGATCCAAAATTAAGAACAAGAAAAACAATAAAAAAGTTAAGTAATATTGCTGGAAGGGTTTTTAATAAAAAAAAATGAAAATTAATGGTCAGGATTATAGAACTATATGGTTTGAAAATAATATAGTAAAAATTATAGACCAAACAAAACTTCCACATAAATTTACAATTAAAAATTTAAAAACTGTTCAAGACTCCATAAAAGCAATTCAAACAATGGAAGTAAGAGGAGCCCCTTTGATTGGTGCAACAGCTGCTTATGGTTTAGTTTTATCAATTATAGAAAAAAATGATTTATCATACCTTAAAAAATCAAGTGAAGATTTAATTGCATCTAGACCCACAGCTATAAACTTAAAATGGGCAGTAGATCGGATGATGAAAAAAATATCTGGAGTTAATAGTAAAGATATTTTAAAAATGGCTTTAGATGAAGCTACAGCTATTATTGAAGAAGACATTAATTTTTGTAAAAATATTGGACTTAATGGTCTTAAAATTATCGAAGAAATTGCTAAAAAGAAAAAAAGTACTGTAAATATTTTAACCCATTGTAATGCAGGTTGGCTTGCCACCATAGATTGGGGAACTGCAACTTCACCGATTTATCACGCGCATAAAAAAGGGATTAAAGTTCATGTTTGGGTTGATGAAACTAGACCGAGAAACCAGGGAGCTAATTTAACTTCTTACGAATTAAATGAAGA
>MDTB01161068.1_pt1 | contig 14923 bp, 15 predicted proteins | sample 811161 | NCBI WGS metagenome assembly MDTB01 (sample SAMN05326650, study PRJNA326480) | marine metagenome | isolation source: seawater | place: Mediterranean Sea | collected 2009
ATGTTTCCCTACTCTCAGATATACAATCACTATCCAATTCCACATACAGATGTTCTTCTAGGCTTTCTCTGAGCTATGCTCAGCGAAGAAACCTTCTGTCAAGGGAACAAACGGAGGTATCGGTATGGTATGGAGGGAGTTTTTCCCTTGATAGATGTGGAAGGTTATCTGTATTTAATAACTAACTAATCATAGCTTACTCTTGATTAGTCATTACATCATAAAGTTCTTGACCGATAGAAACTACAGCCATATATTACTCGATAATGACACGGCAACTTACAACAAAACAACAACTACTTGTTGATACTATCGTAGCAAATGGTTGTTCAATAACTGAAGCATCACAAATCGCTGGATACGCTAAAGGTGAATCTGGTAGAGTTACAGCCAGTAAGGCTTTGAAGCAACCACACGTACAAGAGTATATGATGAAGCAAGTGCAAGATACTATAGGACTAGGTGCTACGAAAGCTGTGAATAGGATACTGACGCTATCATCTTCAGCCAAGTCCGAGTATGTACAACTGGAAGCTAGCAAGGATATACTAGATAGAGCTGGATTTAAAGCTCCAGACAAACAATTACATCTCTTGCAAGGCGACATACGAGTCAACATAAATCTTTCATAATAAGACCCCACCCCCAAAAACCACACACTGTACAGCCATTAATGTCTAGCACTCAGATTATTTCTCAAAAGGTACGTTTAAGAATCTTCCTTACTATATATGGCTTTACATTTTATTATGTTCTTGATAAGCTTGGTATGTAGTATTATTTTTTTATATTATAAATTCCTTCGACTCCCAACTTCCCCCTAGTTTGCGTATTGGCTAGGGGGTTCTTTTATGGGGAGGGGTTCATACCTTGCTCCCCACCAAAGGTTCTTGCTAAAAATATTTTTATCTGTTATGGCTTTTAAATAACAAAAGGAGAATTGCAATGGCATATGGTAGATTTGGTGGTGGTGGTCAAAGTAATCTAAGGGCGCCTGATGCTGGACAAGAGAGAGCTAATAAGAAAGACCAAGAAAGGAATGTTACGATTCCAAAGGTCAAGCTCCCAGTAAAGAAGAAAAAGAAACCAGTTACTATTTTTGGCTTTAAAGTTACAGCACCTAAAACAGATATGCAAAAGAAGATTGATTCTGGTCAAGCAACTGTACTTGCTGGACGTAAGCTTGATAGTGGCAAGACATTATTGACAACTGAGAAAGCCACAGGAAAGATTGTTAGTAAGAACGAACAAGACAGAAAGATACTTGTTGGTAGTAGTGTGACAAGTCAGGGTCGTCCAAGAACAGTATCGAATGTTCCAACACCAGTAAGCAAACCTAAAGCTGGAAGTTCTACTATGGCTGTTAGACAAGTAGACCCTAGTGGAACAAAAACAATGACAGCTCTTACACCAAGAAGACCAACTGCTCCAAAGTCTGGACCTGTGTATAAAGGGCAACCACTTACAGAGTTTAAACAGAGTGGTCAGTCAGTTAGATTAAGTGCTTTACAAAGTAAAACTGGTGGTTCTCCAGTTGCAAGAAATACTTTTAAGCCTAAACCATCTTACAAAGATGTACCACCAGAAATAAAAAGAAGTGACAACTTAGGTGGGATTAATAGGATAGACCAGATACCAAAGAAACCAAAACCAATTATACCAGAACAAACTTTACTTAGGGGTGTTGGTGGATTGAAGTCTGCTTTTTCTGGCATAACACTTGAACAACGAAAGCTCTTGGGAAAGACAAGTCCGAAGGGTGGTTATCAAGGTGCGTTTCAAACAAGCTCTGTTAGTTTTATGGGTCAAAATAAAAAGTTAGCTAAAGTAGGTGATAAATTTTTTAGAATAAAGAAAGATGGTAAACTTGCTAAAGATGCTTTATCTGGCGTTCAAAATAAATATTTTCGTAATAGGTTAAACAAAGGTAAGTCTGAATTAAAGTGGTCACTCATATCTGGAGTTAAATAATGAGTGGAGATTTCCTTCATATTTTAAAGCCTAATGAAAGAAAGATACTTAGAACGATTGTAAAGAAAGTTAACTTTAAACACTACCCAAAAGAATTTATTACCGATAGGGAAGCTGATAAGTTTATATCTGTTCTTGGTCCTGTCACAGTTGAAAAGCTATTGAAGGTAGGCAAGGACAACAATATTGCCAACCTTTAATTACAAACCAGATGGTGTAACAATAAAGGAGTTTATGAAAGATGACTCATTCTTCAGAGGATTACGTGGTCCAGTTGGAAGTGGAAAGTCGGTGGCGTGTTGTGTCGAAGTCTTTAGACGAGCGTTGGCACAGAAAAAAAACGAAAAGGGTATTCGTAAATCAAGGTGGGCGATTATTAGAAATACCAATCCTCAGCTCAGAACAACGACGATTAAAACGTGGTTAGATTGGTTTCCAGAAAACACTTGGGGTAGATTTCGTTGGGAGGTTCCTTATACTCATTTCATTAAGAAAGGCGAAGTTGAACTTGAAGTTATATTTCTCGCGCTTGATAGACCAGAGGACGTTAAAAAATTACTATCGCTCGAACTTACAGGAGTATGGGTTAATGAAGCTCGTGAGTTACCCAAGTCTATTATTGATGCTTGTACTATGCGTGTTGGTCGATACCCTTCAATGCGTGAAGGTGGTCCAAGTTGGTCAGGGGTTATATGTGACACCAACGCACCAGAAGAAGACCACTGGTGGTCAATAATGTCAGGTGAAGTTCCAGTACCAGACCATATACCAAAAGAAGAAATAAGAATGTTAGTCAAGCCAGACACGTGGAAGTTTTGGACACAGCCTTCTGGAATGTTAGAAGTGAAAGAAGGAGATGGTAATATATCTGATTATAAGCCAAATCCAAAAGCAGAGAATACAAAGAATCTTTTAAAAACTTATTACGATAATACTATACGAGGTAAAACAAAGTCTTGGATAGATGTATATGTAATGAATAAACTTGGAACAATCGCAGATGGGAAGCCAGTTTATCCTATGTTTGCGAGTGATGTACACGTTGCAAAAGAAGAAATAAACGTAGCAAATGGTATTCCAGTTTATGTAGGATTAGATTTTGGCTTGACACCAGCTTGTGTATTTGGTCAAAAGGTTAGAGGTAGATGGTTAATACAATCCGAGATAGTTGCATTTGATATGGGGATTGTAAGATTTGCAGAATTAATTAGACAGGAGTTAGCAACAAAGTATGCTTCCCAAGATGCCCTTATCTATGGTGACCCATCTGGCGACTTTAGGGCGCAGACGGACGAGTCAACTCCCTTTCAAATCCTCAGAGGTTGTGGACTCAAAGCACTCCCAGCGTCATCAAACGACGTATCGCTCAGAACGGAAGCAGTCAACAAAAGCTTAACAACAATGGTAGAAGGTAACTCTGGATTGTTAATTGATTATAGATGTCGGACTATTATTAAAGGCTTTGAAGGTGGTTATCAATATAGAAGAGTACAAGTATCTGGTGAAAGATATAGTGACAAACCAGAAAAAAATATGTATTCACATATACACGACGCTTTGCAATATTTAATGTTAGGTGCTGGTGAAGGACGAAAGCTTATAAATAACCAGAAACCTTTACAGACTTTTAATGCTAAAGTAGAGTATGATGTATTTAAACGTAGACCAAAGCCTAGACGTCAAGGTATGTGGGCGAGAATGTAGGAGAAGACTATGTGTTTTTTTAGAAAAGTAAACGTGCCAATGCCAAAACCAGAAGTTGACCCAGAGATAGAAAAGCAAAAGAAAGAAGCTAAAGCTAGGTCTGAAGCTGAGAAGCTAAAGCAAGAGCAGTTTCAAAAGAAAGTACAAGGTGGTAAAGTAGGTAGGCGTTCATTAATCTCTGGTGAATCTGGAGGGATTGGATTTTATAAATGATAATATCAGACACAGTAGAATCATTAGGAGTAGCAACTGACGATAAAGTTAAGAAGTTACTAGGTAAATATGAACGAGCGAAAAGTGTAAGAAAGAATTGGGTAGACCTTTTTGAAGAGTGTTATGAGTATGCTTTACCACAAAGAGAAAGCTTCTATCAAGAATCTGCTGGTCAAAGAAGAGATGACAAGATATTTGATGAAACAGCAGTCGTTGGTGTACAAGAGTTTGCATCAAGATTGCAGTCTGGAATGGTTCCAAACTTTGCAAGATGGGCTGACTTTATGGCTGGTTCAGAAGTACCAGAACAAGAAAGAGATTCAGTTAATTCAGAACTAGAAGGTGTGACAGAATATGTGTTTGAAGTATTACAACAATCAAACTTTGCACAAGAAGTTCACGAATCTTTTTTAGACTTAGCTGTAGGAACAGGAGTATTACTTTGTGAAGAAGGTGACGCAATTAATCCAATTCGTTTCTCTGCGATACCATTACCACACGTTACACTTGATGTTGGTCCTGATGACAGCATTGACCATATTTATAGAGAACGTTATCTGCGTGGCGCAGAAATATCTATTGCTTATCCAAGAGCAAAAGTGCCACCTAAAGTTGCAGAAGAGAGTAGTAGAAATCCAGATGACAAAAGAAAAATATTAGAAATAGTTTATAGAGATTATTCTAAAATGAATGTTATGGCTCATATGTATTGCGTTATTGATATGAGAACTAAAGAAAAGATTATAGAAGAAAGATATGAGGGTATTGGTTCGTGTCCTATTATAGCCTATCGTTGGTCTAAAGCCAGTGGTGAAATATATGGGAGAGGTCCACTTATCAATGCCCTCAGTGCAATCAAGACTACCAACCTTACAGTTGAGTTGATATTAGAAAATGCACAAATGGCAATCTCTGGTATATATCAAATGGAAGATGATGGGATAATAAACCCAGATTCTATTTCTCTTTTGCCCGGAACTGTTATTCCTAAGTCTGCTGGAAGTGCTGGACTACAGCCAATAAATAGTGCTGGAAGATTTGATGTAGCTGATTTAGTTCTTGGCGATATGAGAAACAATATCAAGAGAGCTTTATATAATGATATGTTAGGCGACCCTAATCGTACTCCAGCTACAGCTACAGAAGTTGCTGAAAGAATGGCAGACCTTTCAAGAAGAATAGGAAGTTCGTTTGGTAGATTACAAGCTGAGTTAGTACAGCCAGTATTACAAAGAGTTGTACATATATTAAAGAAACAAGGACGTATTGAAGTTCCAACTATTAATGGCAGAGAAGTAAAGATAAGGTCTGTATCACCATTAGCACAAGCACAAGCACAATCAGATGTTGTATCTGTTGATAGATTCTTAGAGTTAGTTGGTGGTAGGTTTGGACCACAGATGTTAAATATGTTAATTGATTCTGAAGAAGTATCTTTGTATCTAGCTCGTAAGTTTGGTGTTCCTGATAACTTAATAAGAACACCTGAGCAAAGACAAATGATACAGCAGATGGCACAACAGATGGCAATGCAACAAATGCAACAAGGACAACAACAACCAATGCAAGAATGACACAACCAAAAAATTATACAGCTATAGATGGCTTTCAAAGAAAACAAGAAGATGATGCTAAAATTTCACACGAAGTAGCGTCTGTATTTAGTACACCAAGTGGTCAACAAGTTCTTCAATATCTTAGAAGTATAACTATAGATGCTGTATCTGGAGCTAACATATCCGACAATGAACTTAGACATTTAGAAGGTCAAAGATATTTGGTTGGACTTATTGTTAGAAGAATCAATCATAGTCACGGAGTGAAAAACAAATGAATGAAGTAGCAGAACAAGTACAAACTGTAGCTGATGTAGTGCCTGATGTTCAAACAGAACCAGCACCATTAGATAACCCAAGACCAGAATGGTTAGCTGAAAAGTTTAATACACCAGAAGATTTAGCAAGTGCTTATTCAAATTTAGAAAGTAAACTAGGACAATCAGAAGAATCAATTAAAGATAGTATATGGCAAGAGTACGAAGAAGAACTTAATAGCAGTAGACCAGCAAGTGCTGGAGAGTATGAACTTCCAGAATCTATTGACCCAGAGTTAGCAAATGATAATGAGTTACTTCAATGGTGGGCGAATGAAGCTTGGGAAAATGGATATAGCCAAGAAGAATTTAATACTGGCATTGATATGTATGTTAACGCTCTTAATGCAAATCAACCAGATATAGAAGCAGAGTTTGCAGAACTTGGTGATAATGCACAAGATAGAGTTAATGCAGTTGAGCTTTGGTCTAATGCAAATTTTGGTGAAGAGCATATGGACGCAATAAGAATGTTAGGTTCTACAGCTAAAGGTATAGAAGTTATAGAGATACTTATGGATAAATTAAAAGGTTCATCTGTTAATGGACAAGCATCACCAGCTGGAGTTATTAGTGAAGCTGACCTTAATAATATGATGAAAGACCCAAGATACTGGAACCCAAAAGACCGTGACCAAAATTTCATACAGCAAGTGAATGAAGGTTTCGGAAAGCTGTATGGCAATAAGTAATATTGGTCCTATTGAAATTGTACCAAGTATAACTGAACACGCTGATTATCTGCATACTCGATTACGCAAAACAGATATGCGTGAGATATGGTTACACGAATCTGACCCAAGTCAAGCTTTGCATTGTCCATTACAACACAATCATAAAACAATGACAGCCTTAATTAATGGCAAACCTTTATGTATGTTTGGTACAGTTAAAATAGATGATACAAATGATGCTATTGTTTGGGCGTTGGGTAGTGAGTTAATAAACAAACACAAGAAAAGTTTTTATAAAGCATCACTTAAAGTAGTTCATATGCTTCAAGGTGACTATAAAACTATCTGGAATATTGTACCTTATGACCATTTAGAAACAATAAGTTGGCTTCAAAAGCTTGGATTTACTGTAGCAGAAGAATATATATCTTTAAAAAATATACCAATGTTATACTTTTCTCGTTGCAATAAAGAAAAAAGTATGACAACAGTACATTAAGTGACCTAATTCAGAGTGTAGAGGTCTTGAAAAAGGCAACCTCGCTGACACAAAAGAACTAGATAATCATATGGTGATACGAAAGTATCTTAAATTTTAATTGTTTAAAGGAGAAGTAATATGGCTAATACCATAGATACAGCCTTCATCAAACAGTTTGAAAGCGAAGTTCACTTGGCTTACCAACGTATGGGTTCTAAACTTAGAAATACTGTACGAACAGTAGGAAGTGTCAGGGGTAATACTGTACGTTTTCAAAAACTTGGTAAAGGTTCTGCTAACACAAAGAGCAGAAACGGAATCGTAACTCCAATGGAGCTTACACACTCAACAGTAGAAGCAACAATGGCTGACCATTATGCACCAGAATATATTGATAAGTTAGATGAATTGAAGACTAACATCAATGAAAGACAAGCTGTCGCTATGAGCGCCGCTGGTGCATTAGGTAGAAAGACTGATGAAATATTAGTTACAGCTATGGACTCTGGAGCTAACTCTACTCAGTTACACGATACAAGTTCAGCATTGCAAAGAGCAGATGTATTATCATTGTTTGAAACTTTTGGTACAGCAGATGTTCCAGAAGACGGACAAAGATACTGTGCTATGCACCCAAAGGGTTTTGCTGATTTGTTTACTATAGATGAGTTCTCAAATGCAGATTACATTGGAGATGCACAACTACCATATGCTGGTGGTATGACAGCTAAGAACTGGCTATCATTTATGTGGTTTAGTACATCATCTGTAACTGCTGGTAAAAACTTATGTTATCATACTTCAGCCGTTGGTCTTGGTATCGGTGCTGATGTTTCAACAGAAGTTAACTATGTTCCAGAAAGAGTTTCTCATTTAACCACATCTATGATGTCTATGGGTGCTGTTGTTATTGATGACAATGGTGTTTATGAACTCTTAGATAATAACAGTTAGGAGGTTTAAATGGCTTATAGTGCAAGTGGATTACACCGAATTGGTGGAGCTAGTGGAGTAAATCTCTGGATTTATCAAACAACAGATGCGATTGCAACTGTCAATTCTGCTGGTTATTTTAATGACTCTGCTAGTATGTTGAATGTCAGGGATTTAATTATTGTTATGGATACAAATGTTCCAACAACAAATTTCTGTACTGTGCTTTCAAATACTGGTTCAGTTGTTGATGTATCAGATGGTACAGCAGTAGCAGAAACTGATGGCGACTAATTAGGAGTGGGGGGAGAAATCCCCCTAATCTAAATGGCAGTAACAAGTACAACAGCGACCACACCTATTGATGTTTGTAACAGAGCTTTAGTTCTTATTGGAGCTTCACCTATGACATCATTTGAAGATGGTACGAATGAAGCACTTGTTGCTGTTAATTTATATGAAGATACGACACGTTCTGCTTTGGTAAATACAAGGTGGAGGTTTGCATCTAATCAATCAATACTTAATAGATTATCAGATGCACCAACTGGAAGATATGATTCTGCTTATGCAATACCTTCTAGTTCAATATATGTTCATACATTAACTGTAAACAAAAGTCCTATACAGTTTGATATATATGGTCGTACTGCATTTTGTGATGCAACAACTAATGATGAAGTTATTGCTGATTTTAGTTTTAGACAAACAGAAGTAAACTTTCCATCATACTTTACTCAAGCATTGGTATATGAACTGGCTGGACAGTTTGCATTGGGTATAGCTCGTGATGAAGGATTATCCAGTATGATGTTTAACAATGCACGTTTTTATATGCAGAAAGCTAGGACAATGGATAGTCAGCAACAAACAACAAGGAAACTTAATACAAGTAGATTTATAATAGAACGAAGGTCGTAAGCTGATGAAGATTCGTATTCCTCAAAATAACTTTGAGAGAGGAGAAATCAGTCCAGCTATGACAATGCGTACTGATTTGAATACTTATGTTCAAGGTGCAGAAGAAGTACGTAACTTATTTCTTTTAGCAGAAGGTGGAGTTAAAAGAAGAACTGGCTCTGATTATGTAGCCACATTACAAGGTACACCGAATCTTTCTAATAGAGTAGAGCAAAGACTAGAATCATTTTTATTTAGTGATGATGAAAGATATATAATGGCATTTAGTAATGCACGAATAGATATCTTTAGAATTAATGCATCTACTGGAGCCATTACAACATTAACTGCTATTACGCAAGATACATCTAGTGCTTCTTTACCTTTTACACAAGCACGACTTGAGCGTATGACTATAACACAAAACGCTGATGTAATGTTTGTTGCTCACCCAGACTTTATGATACGAAAGATAACAAGAACAAGTGCTACTGCATTTGAAGTATCAACCTTTGCATTTGATGAAACAGATGCCAATGACCAGAAGTTTCAACCTTACTTTGCTTTTGCGCCAAGTGGTATGACATTAACACCAAGTGCAACATCTGGTTCTGGTATTACTCTTACTACTTCTGCAGATTATTTTAACTCAGCACACGTTGGTACGATTATGAGGTATCAAGGTAATGAGATACTTGTTACTGGATTTACAAGTGCAACAGTTGTTACTGGAACTGTAAGAAAAACTTTAGCTGGAACGACAGCTTCTACTAATTTTGATGAAGCAAGTTATTCTGATTACAGGGGATATCCACAGGCTATTACATTTCACGAAGATAGGTTATGGTTAGGTGGTACGACAAGTCAACCAGATGCTATATGGTCTTCTAAAACTGGTGAGTATTTTAACTTTGATGTTGGTAGTGCTGGTGATTCAGACAGTATTCAAATTACTATTAATGTTGGTGAGTTTAATAACATACGTCATTTAACTGCTAATCGTGATTTACAAATATTTACTACAACATCTGAACTATACATACCATCATTTGCAGATAAAGGATTAACACCAACTAATGCACAGATAAGAAGACAAACACCTTATGGTGCATCTTTTGTAAGACCTCTTCCTTTTGATGGTGCTACACTTTATGTAGAAAAATCTGGTAAAACAGTTAGAGAGTTTTTATTTAGTGATAAAGAATCTGCTTATGTATCAACGCCTTTATCTTTAATATCATCTCACCTTATAAGTAATCCAACACAAATAGCATCTATTAAAGGTGCATTTGATAGACCAGAACAATATGCGTTTATTATAAATGATGATGGTTCTATGGCTGTGTTTCATTCTATACGTAATGAAGAAAAAGCTGGGTTTACTAAATGGACTACAACAGGAAGATACCATTCAGTTGTTGCTATTGATGACAGAGTGTTTGTTGCTACAGTTAGAAACTTAGGTTCTGGTACAAACAGTTATGTATTAGAAGAATTAAAGACTACAACAAAATTAGATTGTGCAAAAACATATACAGCAACATCAACAGATAATGGAATATTTACAACAACAACACCTTTTGCAAATGGTGCATCACTAGCTGTAATAGAAGGAAACAACTTTATTGGAACATTTACAATGGGTAGTAGTCAGATAAATGTTTCAGCAGTTAAATTAATTAATAGTGCAGAGATTGGTTTTAGTTTTACAAGTAGTTTAAAAACATTACCTATTGATGCTAGTGTAGCTGGTGGTCCATTAACTGGAGAACCAAGAGCAATAACAAGAGTTAACCTTGACTTGATATCTACTTTATCTGTATCAGTTAATACAATACCACTAATAATCCAGGGGGTTACTGATAATGTTACAAGTAGTGAAATGGTTTTTAATTCGTTTACAGGAAAGAAGGAGTTTAGATTGTTAGGTTATAGTCGTGACCCAAGAGTAGAGATAACACAGACAGCACCATTAGATTTACAGATTAATGGTATGATAGTAGAGGTGGCGTTCTAATGTGTGTTCCAGCTCCACAATTATTAATGTTATCTACAATGGTTGGTGTTACTGGTTCTTTAGCAATGGGTTCTTCAGCTTCAAGGTCTGCTGTTACTGGTGCAATAAGAGATGTTAAACAAATGCAGAAAGATAAAGAACTTGCAGAGCTTCAAGCAGAAACAGCAATATCAGAAAGACTAAAAGATTTTAGTGAAGCAACAGCTTCTAATGTTGTAGCAACAGCTATGATGGGTAGAAATATAACAGACCCATCTATGAAAGCATTGTTTCAAAAGAACTATAATACTGTTCAACAAGATGTTGCTTCTATGAAATTGCAACATAGAATGAATCAAGAGAAAAGAGATTTAATGATGGAAACAACATTAAGTTCTGCTGGTCAAAGAGCAACATATGCAAGACGTAGTTCATTATTAAATGCAGTCAATATTGGTACATCTGGCATTACGAAGATACAGGACATAGAAACATAATGGCAATAAAAGTATTAAAAAGAGAACAATCCGTATCACCAGTTGGTATTATAAAGTCAGATACTTTTGATGCTAATGCTGAGTTAGCAAAAGATATTGCGAACACTGCTACTAATATGATGGGTCAAGCATATCAACAAGGTGCAGAAGAAGCTAGAAAGACAGGTATTGAAAGAGCTAATCAAGTAAAAATTAAAACTTTAAATCCAGAAGAAGGGTTTGTTCAAACAGTCAATGCTCCAGAAACATTTGGTAGAATAGCTACGGCAAGTTTTGAAAATGTAATGAACAAGCGTTATGTAGATAGCATTGAATCATCTATGCGTTTAGAATTAAAAAAGTTTTCTTTAGACCCAAACAATATAGATATGATGGATAATCCAGCATTGTATCAAGAGAAAGCCACAGAGTTAGTAGCTGGTTTTGTAAAAGCTTCACCACAACAATTTCAAGGTACAGTAAAACAATTTGGTACAAAGCTTATAAGTGCTGGTTTAACAGATGTTGCAGTCAACCAACACAAAAATGCAATGAAAAAGATTACGTCTAATTTTGTTGAAGATATGAATGTTAACATTATTGAAATGAATAACATAGTTTCTAATAGTGTTGATACTGGTGATTATACTGATGCTGTTACAAAGTATAATGACAATGATGCCAAGATAGATGAAATGCAACCTTTACTTTCGGATAGTGCTTATAGACAACTTAAAGATGCAAATACATTTAACTATGTAGAACAAGCTATTACGTCACATATGTCTGGTTTAAACAAAGCACAAGCAGAAGAAGTTGCAATTCAATGGAGAGAAAATGCTTGGATACAAGGTAATATGGACCCTGTAATTCAACAAGCAATGGATTCAATACCAAAGACAGGAAGATTTAGAAGAATAAAAGAAGGTATGAATCGTACAATTAATTCATTGTTAAGTATGAAAAAAGCAGAATCAACAATGAAAGTTGGCGATTATGGTTCTGCAGGAAATGCAGATGTAGTTTTGGCTGAAGCTCAAAAGATTAATGGTCTTACATTTGATGATGGAAGTATTGATTATAGTAAACCACAATATAAAGAACTTGTTGAGAAATATGGTGAGATAGATAAATCACTAGCAGATTTTGCTGGAAGATATTTAGCTGGAACTATGACTGACCCAGATGGAACTGTAGGATTTAGATTGTATCAGCTGTGGAATAACTTAGCTTACACCAGAGGTGAAACTGGAATGGGTGATGTTCTTAATGATAAGTTTTTTACCAGTAAAAATGCTCAAGAGTTTCATAAAGTTATGACTGCTGTTGATAAGTATATGCAAATAGATACTAATGAAGAACAATTTGTAAAAGCAATTACTCATTATAGAAGAAGTCAATCAGAAAAAAAAGAGTGGGTTCTTGCTATTGGTCAAGACTTAGGAATTAAAGAACCAACAGAAAAAGATATTCGTAACCAAATAATGACAACTTTAATTAATGATACAACTTTTAGTAGTCCAGCTATGAGTAAAGCTGAAGCAGAAAACTTTGTTGATGAAGTAATATTGTATCAAGCAATGTCTGTTTTTGATGGCACTAATCTTTCTACAGCAGATGCTATAGCTAAGATAAGAGAAACAGTAAAAGATGATTTTCAAGAAGATGATGGAATGATTAATCCAAATGGTATGAGAGCGTACAGTTCTGTTACAGAAAAAATACCAAATCCAGATGCTGGTAAAGTAGCTGGTATTGGTGGAATGTATGGTAAGTCACCAGAATATTTTGAAAGAACTACAAAGTTTCCTACATATATGAAGACTAGATTTGCTTTGAAGTCTGTGTTTGATAGAATGGGTTTTCCAGATGGTGCTGAAAGATTTAAAAAACACATTGAAGATGTAGTAAAAATAAGTTTAGGTGCTGAAATATTTGATGAAGCTGGTGATATAGATGATGTCTTTGAATCTCCAAATAATTATAAATATGCTAAAGATATATTTATACAGCCACAAAGAAATTCTACAGTAGAAAATCCATTTTATAATGTGTTTATAAAAGATACTGAAACTGGCGAACTTCAACCTTTAGTTATTAATGGTCATCAATTAGCTTTACGAGCAGAAGACTTTAAGATGGGATTAAAAAGAGAAGAGTTTGTTAACAAAGAAATGGCTGACTCTATAGCAAGTAAAGGTCTTATTGTTAATAAATTAGCAAGTGGTCAATTAGATACAGAAGCACAAATTAGAATTACTAATGAGTTTAAATCTAGCAGAGCTAAATATGAAAAGATTTTAAAAGCAAATAAAAATTTTGGTACTAGATTAACTGATGCAATAGCTGGTTCTGGCTCACGAGTTGGAGCAACAGATTTACTTAACATTGGAATGGAAATGCAATTTGGAGGTGAAGCAGAGTCTTTATCAAGTGATTTATTTGTAGATGAAGAAACAGTTATTGAACAAACAATAAGTGCTTTAAAAGAAGTCCCAGACCACGTTCATAAAATAATATTTGGCAGAGATTCAAGGTATCCAGTTGGTGCTGGTATAGAATCATTGGAAAGAAATAATCCAACTAATATTAGATTTAATAGAAGTAATCAATGGAAAGGAAAAATGGGAGATGATGGTAGTGGTTTTGAAACATTTGAAGATAACACACAAGCCTTTCGTGCAACTGCTATTATATTAAAAACTTATAATAAATCATATTTCAAAATGAAAATGACAGTACCACAAATGTTAAGTAGATGGGCGCCACCATCTGAAAATGATACTCAATCATATATTGACCACGTACTTGATACAACAGGCTTAGATAAAGATGATGTCATTGATACAAGTGATGAAGAAATGATGTTAAATATAATTAAAGTTATGACCAAACACGAAATAGGTGCAAACAATTATAACAGCTATAATGAATGGGATAGTGAAATACTTGATGGTATTCGAATGGCAAATAAATGATAGACCAAGAACAAGCTGGATTATTTAGAAACACAAATACAAGACCTGATTACTTTCCAAGAGGTACAAGGATTATGGCACCAGACCCTATTGGTTGGTGGGGTGAAGTAGGTACTATGCTGAAGTATCAATTTAGTCCAGCGTATAGTGCATTAGAAAGTTTGCAGTATGATGTTGATGAAAACTTTAGACCAGAAGAACATTTAGATTTTGATAAAGAAAATATACCTTACTTAATGAACGCAAAGTCTTTAGAGCATTTGCAGTTTCTAAGAAATAATGAAGTAAAACAACTTGCAATAAAACAAGATATGCGACAAGTAAGGTGGCACTCTATGTTAGTTGGTGCTATGGCTGACCCTTTGACTTGGCTCATTCCTTTTAGTTTAGCTGGTAAAGGAATCTATGCTGGTGTTATGTCTGGAGCAAGAGCTGGTGCTGGGTATGGTATTCTATCAGAAACTATACGTGCGCCCTTTGACCCAACTAATACAAGCACAGAAACAATTACTAATATAGCTGGTGGTGCAGTATTTGGTGGAGCATTAGGTGGAGTTGTAAGAACACCATCTGCTATATTAAGACAAAGACGAGCAGTAAGTAGAGCAACAAAAGATTCACACGATATATTAAATAAGTTTGAAACTAAAGTGAGAACAACAAAGTTTAAAGTAGGTGACTTAGCTAAAAAATATTCTGTTAATTTTAAAGTTGGACCTTTACC
>MDTB01204169.1_pt1 | contig 14921 bp, 14 predicted proteins | sample 811161 | NCBI WGS metagenome assembly MDTB01 (sample SAMN05326650, study PRJNA326480) | marine metagenome | isolation source: seawater | place: Mediterranean Sea | collected 2009
ACCTCGACCAATGAATCTGTGAATTCGGCAGGATGAGAAGTTGTGTAGCGAATGCGATCAATGCCCTTGATGCCCGCAACGTAGGAGATAAGTTCGGCAAAATCGCAAGAAGAACCATCTGCCATTTGGCCGTCGAACGCATTCACGTTTTGACCAAGCAAATTAACTTCTCGAACACCTTGTTCGGCCAACGATTGAAGTTCTGAAAGCACGTCTGCCACCGAGCGGCTTACCTCCTCACCGCGCGTGTATGGCACAACACAAAAACTACAATATTTTGAACAGCCCTCCATTATGGATACGAAAGCGGAGGGACCATCGGCAAGGGGATCTGGAAGTACATCAAATTTTTCCATTTCCGGAAAACTGATATCCACAACTGTGGTTTGATCGTCTTTATGGGTCTCAATCATCTCGGGCAAGCGATGCAAAGATTGTGGCCCAAAAATTAAGTCAACATAGGGAGCTCGTTTAGCTATGGAATCACCTTCTTGACTGGCAACACAGCCCCCCACACCGATTATCAACTCTGGATTTTTATCTTTAAGATGCTTCCACCGCCCCAGTTGATGGAATACCTTTTCTTGAGCTTTTTCTCTGATAGAGCATGTGTTGAGCAAGATTATATCAGCATCATTGGGATCATCTGTGGTTACCATTTCGTGATTTTCACCCAAAAGATCACGAATTCGAGACGAATCGTACTCGTTCATTTGGCAGCCGTGTGTAACCATGTGAAGCTTTTTTTCTGGCTTTAAAATCATTGAAATATTTTAGCTGATCATTTGAGATCCACATTATAGCTTTGCACCCCCAATTCGCAAGATAAACAGGTGCGTTAGATTATCGTTGTGCTATCATTGCGCCTCAATCATAGCAAGAGAAATGTTGTGTCAGACAAAACCACCGACCCAATTTATCGAGTAAGATTTTTCAACCAGAATGAGGTTTATGAAATCTATGCCAAACATGTATTTCAAAGCGACTTATGGGGATTTTTAGAGGTCGAGGAATTTGTTTTCGGCGAAAGAACACAGATGATAGTAGACCCTGCCGAAGAGAAATTAAAATCTGAATTCGGGGACATTAAGCGAAGCTTTATCCCCATTCAAGCCGTTATGCGTATAGACGAGGTCGAGAAAGAAGGGACCTCAAAAATCACTGAGGTCAGCGGCAGTAACATCAGCGCTTTTCCTTATCAACCCATGGTGGCAGGGAAACCAAAAAAAGATTAACGCTGATCCTGACTGTTGTTATTACTTTAGTAGCCGAAAAAACTGATTTATAAGGGCTCCAACCATGCAGGATGTGCAGAAGTTGCTACCGTATGATTTTGCTCGCTCTAATCGCCTGTTAGTAGATCAGATTGGTAGCCAACTTATTATTGCTCCCGGCGCAACTGTTTGGGCAATGGCGGAGGTTGGCCGGAATTTCCGGACAAATTTGGGCATCAAAAAAGTGGATGATGCCTCCTTCGAAAATCTCCTGAGTGAGCTTTACAGCGACCATCAATCATCGTCAGAGTTGGTGATGGAAGATATCAAAGACTTTGTGGACATAGAATCGGCGGCGGCTGATCTCGAGGAGGCTGCTGATCTTCTCGATGCGACGGATGACGCGCCGATTATCAGATTATTAAATGCAATCTTTGCAGAGTCGCTAAAGGAAAGAGCCTCAGATATACACATCGAACCTTATGAAAAAAATGCTTTGGTGAGATTTCGTTTGGATGGTGTTTTACAAACGGTGCTCAGTCCGTCCGCGCAAATCATGCCGTTGCTGGTTTCTCGCGTTAAAGTAATGTCGAAACTGGATATCGCTGAAAAACGTTTACCGCAAGATGGTCGAATGACGGTAAGGTTGGGTGGAAAAAGCATAGATTTGCGTGTCTCTACAATGCCCTCTAGTCATGGCGAAAGAGTGGTTATGCGCTTGCTGGACAAAGAAGCAGGCAAGCTAAAGGTCGATGATTTAGGGATGGCTCCGCACATAAAGCATGGACTGGGTGAACTTATAACTCGCCCGCACGGAATTCTCTTAGTTACTGGCCCAACCGGATCAGGCAAGACAACTACCCTTTATGCGGCACTCCAACAAATGAACCATACCGAAAGGAACATCATGACCGTCGAGGATCCTGTAGAATATGATTTGCCCGGTGTCAGTCAAACACAGATTAATTTGAGAGCGGGAATGACCTTTTCTAAAGGACTCAGAGCCATTCTCAGACAAGATCCGGACGTAATTTTATTAGGCGAGATTCGCGATGCAGAGACAGCGGAGATAGCTACTCAAGCGAGCCTGACGGGGCACCTTGTGTTGTCCACATTGCACACTAACACAGCTGCGGGAGCGGTTACGCGTCTCCATGACCTTGGTGTCGATAACTTCCTATTGTCGTCTACCATCAGGGGCATTCTTTCACAAAGATTATTGAGAAAGCTTTGTGTTCATTGCAGAGAAACGGTAAAGCTAAACGAGTATCATATAGAGCAATTGATGCTTGATGCAGCCGCCAGGATATTCGAGCCTCGTGGGTGCAGCATCTGTAAGCACACAGGCTACGATGGCCGTCAAGCGTTGTTTGAACTGGTCAAGGTGGATGCATCCTTGCAATCAATAATTCATGAGGGTTCGGGTGAGCTGGACTTGGAAGCAGCGATTAGACAAATAGTGCCTAGCATTCGTGAAGAAGGCTTGAGATTAGTAGAAAGAGGCATTACTTCGATTGAAGAAGTGCTGCGCGTCACGAGCACTTAGCTATGCCAGCCTTTGACTATTCTGGCTATGATCCAGCAGCAAAACTTAAAAAAGGCGTGATCATAGCGGATTCCGAGCGACATGCGCGTCGACTTCTGAGGGACCAGGATTTACTTCCCGACACTATTAAAGAGGTTAGCAAAGCTCATACAGGAGCCGCTCTTGGTTGGCGAGCGACACGGGCAAACAATTTTGACTTGGCCGTTTTGATGCAACAGCTTGCTATCTTAATTCAATCTGGTCTGCCGCTTGAAGAGTCTCTCAATGTCACTACTGAGCAAGCAGAAACTGATAGTCAACGGCGCATGTTAAAGAGTTGGCGCAGTGAAATTAACGAGGGAAGAAGTTTTTCTGAGGCGCTTAGCCGCTCGCCGTATAAAATACCTGATAGTGTCATTGCTGGAGTGGGGGTGGGTGAGGAAACCGGGCACCTTCATAAGGTGCTTCAAAGGCTGGCCGACGCCATCGAAACAAGTGCCGAGAACCGAAAAACAATCGCACGTGCTCTGATCTATCCGATGGCACTATTGGCCACATCATTGATTGTAGTTGTGATTATGATGATCTGGGTCGTTCCCAAGATTACAATAATTTTTGCCAACTCTGATCGAGAATTACCGTTGGTCACTCAACTGGTAATGGGTTTGAGCAATTTCACTACAGAGTATGGCATATATGTCTTAGTGATATTTTTTTCCGTATTATTGTTTTTTAAAAAACTTTTGCAGAACGTGGATAAAAGACGGCGTTGGCATCAAATTGTAGTGGGGTTACCGTTTCTGGGGCGGTGGATATATATCGCTAATATAGCCGACTGGGCTAGGAGTTTGGGGGTTTTGCTCTCCAACGGTGTCCCAGCCCTAGCAGCCTTGAAAATTTCATCGGGGGTTTTGCAAAATACTTACCTTCAAGGTCAACTTGAAGCGGTTACGGAAGCCATGCGTCAGGGAAGCAGCTTGCAAAAGGCACTAGATAAAAATCTCTCAAACAGCGGGTTTTTGGTGCAGATGGTAGCAAGCGGTGAGGCCTCGAGTGAGCTCGATAAGATGCTATTAAGAGTTTCGGATTACTATGCCTTGCGGTTAAGAAATGCAGTGGATGTTTTCATGAAGCTCATCAATCCGATTCTTATTATTTTGATGGGCTTGGTAATTTTGTCGGTGGTTGCAGCGGTCATGCTGCCCATTATGGACATGAATAATATGATTTAGATCAGGTATTATTTTGGAGCGGGGTCGATACAATGAATACTTATGCTGAGAAGAGAGCACGTCAATGCGGCTTTACCTTAATTGAAATGATGGTTGTTGTGGTCGTTATTGGGCTCCTCGCCGCTATGATTGGTCCGAGATTATTCAACCAGGTCGAAAAGGCCCAAAAGATCAGAATCAAACAGGATATTAGAGCTATTGAGAGTGCTCTGAAGTTTTACAGGTTAGACAACTATCGCTATCCGACACAATCAGAGGGTCTGGAGGCTTTGATAAATGCTCCCAGCAGTGCGGAGCGATGGAACGGGCCTTACCTCGAAGACATTCCCCTAGACCCCTACAAAAACCCTTATGTTTTTGCAAATCCGGGAACCCATGGAAAGGAGGTCGAGGTATACACCCTTGGTGATAACCGGGTAACCGGTGGTGAAGGAATTGACAGAGACTGGGGAAGTTGGAATATACAAGAGATTCAATAGCAAGATCGCAAAGCATGTTAATGCGAGACACCGAGCACGGCTGCAAGGGTTTCACGCTCCTCGAAGTTATTACCGTTACAGTGATCGTCGCGATTTTAATGAGTATGGGTTTGTTAGCCTTCAATCAAGCAAGCGACAGGCGACAATCGAGTCATGCTGATCAGTTATTGATTTGGTTGCAGCAGTTATCGGAGCAGTCAGCCCTCTCGGGTGTTGCCTATGGCGTCATTAACAACAAATCGGACTTGGATCGTAAATTAGAGCCGCTAGTTTACTTTCGGAACCGCTGGTTGTTAGAGAATTCAATACCTCCGTTTATTATTGATGCTGATGCTGAAGTCAGATGGAATGTTTCAGAGCGGGGGGGGTCAAATGTGCCATTTTATTCTTCAGTGGGCGGGATCCCTAGCGCGGGCGCGCGGTTCAATTTGCTAGAGTCCGATCCCCTTCCAATATTTGCTTTTATGTCTTATGGCTATATGGAACCGGATGGAGCTCTGCAGATGATATTCGAAAAATCCTCGGTAGTTTACAAGTTCTTCTGGGACAGCAAAAACACAACCGTGAAGATGATCAAAGTTAATCAGTTATGAGCGTTGTTTGTCAGAAAGAAAGACATATTAAAGCTGAAATCAGTGGATTCACGCTTCTGGAAGTGGTTGTAGCACTGTTAATTCTCAGTATGGTTTTAACGAGTTCAATACAGTTGGTGCACCGATATGCTGATCAGCGCATAAAGATGCAGGATCGGATCTCGGCCAACCAAGTCGCCTGGAATCAACTTATGGAGAGACATCAAATTGTAGAAAACTGGGTTCCTTCCAATGACGTTGCATTGTTGCGCGCAGAGGGAGTGGATGAGGAGTCTGATCGCACTTGGAAGTGGGAACTAAAGATAGAGCCAGCTGTTGGTCAGAATCTTTTTCGCCATCAGGTTCAAGTGTATTTGCCAAATAGCGCTGATTCTGAGGCCAAGCTCGCGGTTTTCTTGGTGAACCGGGCATATTGAAATGCGGGCAGGAAGCACACAAAAAGGCTTTACACTGATTGAAGTGGCTGTGTCACTGGGCCTCCTAGCAGTAATGTCAGTTATGGCTTATCAGGCATTGACGATGGTTCTGGATACTAATGAACGCAGTCGTGATTTGTCTATAGAGCAGCAGAGACTGATGCGGGCCTGGAAAATTATTGGTCGCGACCTTTTGCATATACGGGGACGCCCGTTTTTTGATGGACTCGGAAAAACAGAGGGGCCCTATGAAACAGACCCGAGTGAATTTGGACTGCGGTTTAGCCGAGGCGGTGGCCCTATGCTGGAAACCAATCCAAGTGGAGTGTCACGCATCTATTACACTATCAATGCAAAGCAACAGCTGCTGCGCACGTCATGGGCAATAACTGCCTCGCCGCGAGTCATCGAAGGTACGAGAACGATATTGATCGATGAAGTAGAGGAGGTAATCGCTGAGCATCTTTCATCAGAAGGCAGGTTCACCAGAGATTGGCCACCTGTCAACTCAAATCAGAAAACTCTTTTGCCGCGTATGATCAAGATAACAATCCTCCTAACAAATGGGATGACTTCGTCACGTCTTTTTCCCGGAGTCGTTAGTGATTAGAGGAAGAGTGGCTAATCGAAGTAAAGGTGTTGCTCTCATGGCCGCACTGATTCTCGTTTTGGCATTGGTGATGGTCTTAGGCAATATTTTCTATCGTCACCAGATCGATGTCTCGCAGTCCAGCGCTGCCTTGCATAGCGATCAGGCAATGCTTATGGTGCTCAGCGCCGAGAGTTGGGCTAGGCAGCGACTTTCGAACAATCCGAGCATGGACAATATAGACGTGGATCATCTGGGAGAAGTTTGGGCTCAAGCACTGCCAGCTCTTCCAATGGAAGGTGGCGCTATTACTGGATGCATCCGCGATTTGCAAGCTAGGGTAAACTTAAACAACTTTGCTCTCTTTACCCCTGAATCGTTGGAGCTTGAATTAAAAACTGATGACGATCAACCGCTTGGAATGGTGCTCCTTTGGCGGCGTCTGCTGGAGCTTTCGAATATTCCCTATACCCACGCTCGGTCTGGAGCGCTGGTGGATTGGTTAGACAAAGATTCTGAGCGAGTCAATGAGTGGGGAGCAGAACAGGGAGACTATGACGGCCTCCGAATTCCGCGAGTGGTTGCTAATACCCCGATGACTGATGCCAGCGAATTGGCAGCCATCATAGGATATCAGCATAGTGAAGTTCTTGCTCTGATGCCATTAGTTACAGCGTTGCCTTTATCTGGACGATCGTCTTTGGGTACAACCATTAACATAAATACTGCCCCGATTTCACTGTTGTTTGCAATGGCTGGGGCGTCAAGCGAAGCATTTGTCGAGGCTGTGCTTTCGGCTCGAAATGAACGTAGGCACTTTGATTCGCTTGCTGAATTTCATGATGAGCTTGAGCGGAATTTGCCATTGACCAGAAGAGAGATAGAAACTCGGTGGCCAGCTAGAATTATCGACGTTCGGTCAAATTTTTTTCAGCTTTACATTGACGTATCGCTCGGAGATACTAAACTCGAGGTCAAAAGCGTAATAGACCGCCGCAAAGATCCTTCGAACCCTACAATACTGGCGCGTGACATTTCCGTGGTGCCAAAGTTTATAGTTCCTTTAGATGAGCCCGTGAGTGATATTGATATGTATGAAGAAGCGAATTTGACGATTGGCAGTCAAGATGCTGAAACATATCATATGCATACTGCGTGTAGGGCGATTGGGGTTTAGCTAGGTGAGTGCCGCAGTGGACCATATATACAATCTTGATACGCACGTTCGTGGCGACGACGTTGAATTGGTTCCGGCAAACTTGTGGATACCCTCCGAACGGATTGCAATTCATCGCATCGCCAAGCCAACAGCACCCAGAAGAAAGTGGAGCGGCTTAATACCATGGATCCTCGAGGAGAAGATTCTGCAACCCTTGGAAAAGACGCACTTTGTCATCGGGGATAATGCAACCGATGAATTGGTTGATGTGTTTGTGGTAAGCAAAGACGACCTGAATGCGTGGGTCAATGTGGCACAAAATGCGGGCTTTGCGCCCATTCAAATGACCCCTGACTACTTCGCCGTTCCTTGGGAGGAAGGGCGAATAAATGCGCTATGGCGTAAGGGGTATTTTCTGGTGAGACATTCTTTGTCAGAGGGATTTTCAGCCAAGGCCGATCTTACATGGGCAATGATAGACTGTCTGATAAGGGACGCGAAAACTCCCCCTCGCTTGTCAATTAGCCTTCCTGATTCGCAAATGATCCCCCAACACCTGCGAGATTTAGCCGAAGTGAATGACAACTCTCAGAACTGGCAGATGATAGAAATGAGTGATGGCATTAATTTATTATCCGGGGATTATCGACCAATTATCAAGGGGTCCAGCGTTAATCTTTGGCAGCTAAACTTAGCGGGTTTCGGCTTGACCATGCTATTACTGTTGACCTATTTGAACATTCTGTCTGCAAACCTCCAGACTGACCTGAGCAAGATTGAACTTCATTTGATGGATAGTTTTGAACGTGTTTTTTCGGTTCAGAACGTATCACTCGAGCAATTACAAACAGTTGGTCAACAGGAAATTACTCGGTTAAAAGTGCAGGACCAAATTTTTAATACCGAACCGACCAAGGCGCTGATGTCAATGGAAAAATTGATGGACAATTGCGAGTGCAATTTAGTGTCATTGAAAGCAGATGAAGATAAAGTTACGTTACGTCTGGAGGGCGGAGAGAAATTGCTAGCCAAAAAGTTGAGCCTAGAGGGCTATAGCCTCGACGTGGCGAGGGGCAATAAGAGAAAGAATGAATTAACAATGGTCTTCACTCCGGAGAACCCCTTGTGAGTTTTCGCTCTGTCGCCGCGCGGCTATTTAAGCGTCTTGAATTAAGAGACAAGCGGGCATTAATAATTGGATGCGGCGTACTCGCGGCCACTGCTCTTTTAATGTTATTGGAATCGCTATGGCAGTCGCATGTAAACATGAATCGGGAAATTTCAGATAGGAAAACGGATCTAGAGTGGATTGGCCAGCAGGTGCCGATCGTCACAAGCCTGCAAACCAGTTGCAATCGCAAAGCGCAAGACAGGATGGCGCAGAGAGCGTTGCTGACGATGTTAATTCGACGCAACCAGCTTCAATTAGATCGGGTTGACTTTGGGGAGCGAAGTATTGAGTTGACTGTTTCATCTGGTAATTCAAATGATATCTTGCGTCTAGTCGAGCAACTTGCCTGTGAAGGGCTTATACTTACCGAGCTTGATATTGAAAAAGTTTCGAAGCCTGCGGAGAGTCATGATTACCAAGCCGACTTGGCTCTCATTAGCGAGACTTGAGAGAGATCTGGGAACATTAAGACGCAGTTCCCTTCGAGCTAACTGATCGATGATTTAAGGGGATAGGATTGACAGTGGAGGTGGAACACTTTTTTGACTTTCTCAAAGCCGGATCCTGGAAACGCATTATTGTTTCGGCCAGTGTCTTGCAAAGGGTTATAAGCTTATTTTTTCTGCTGGCGATTGTGAGTTTGATATTTCTGGTCACTTCCCTTGAAAGGCAGCCGGTGGATTTCGCAGCTGTTCCACGGACTCCTCCTTCCTCAGAAAATAACTGGATTTGGTTCGCTAGCGAATATACCCCCCAGCTGGCATTTCGTGAAAACAAGTCGCTTCCTAAGGCAAATATCAAAGCAGATCTCTTGGGGGTCCTCATTACTTCGGAAGTTGCAACTGCGACAATAAAGCATGCCGGTGCGCCTGAAAAAGTATACCGGGAGGGTGATCGATTGGGATCAGATATGGTTATTTACGGCATTGAACCCGATAGGGTAATTGTCGAGCGCAACGGTTTGCAGGAGCAGGTGACTCTTAAAAGACCAGAGTCAATTTTTGAATCGACCTTGAGTTCGAAACAAACAAAGTCAGGACTTAAGGAGGGTTTTGTCATCGCCAATATGTTTGGAGCCGTGCCCGTTACTTTGAACGGTCAAGGAGGCAATTTTAATTCAGGCTTTAGGCTCAATAGCTTATCGGCTGAATTGCGCTCCCTGGCCGATGTCGAGGACGGAGATGTCATCGTTGAAGTTAGTGGTTCGGCTGTTCGCGATCTTATGAAGAATCCGGAGAGCTGGAGAAATTTTGCTGCAGAAAGTAATGTACCAGTTAAAGTAATCCGTGACGGAAGAGAAGTCACGGTTTATGTTAATGCGTCAAGCTTGACGCAAAAGATGTTGCCGATGTTGGGAAAAATCGACTTTTGAACTGACACAAAGGATATTGAAAATTGCAAAAAAAAGAATACAGCCAGTACAAGATGATGGGCCTTCTTTTAGTTCTGCTGTTTCCTTTGGGAAGCATTGCGATTGGAGAGGTTCGAATCAATTTTCGAGATGCCGATATTCGAAGTGTTATCGAAAGTGTTGCCGAAATTACAGGTAAGTCTTTTGTACTTGATCCAAGAGTGAAGGGGAAGGTGACCATTATTGCCCCAAGACCTATCGATGCTGACTTAATTTATGAGTCGGTACTGTCGGCTCTTCAAGTCCAAGGTTTTCAAGCCGTGCAAGATGGTGCGGTGATAAGAATTATTCCCTTTAGTCAAGCCTTCAACTTCGCAGGTGGTGCTGGAGGCAATGAGATGCGAACGGAAGTGATTCAAATACAATATGTTCAAGCCGCCTCCCTAGTATCTGTGTTAAAACCCATGCTGAGTAATGGCGCTCGATTAATGGCTTATGCTCCCAGCAATTATCTCGTTGTATCCGATATCGAAACAAATATCGAGCAACTAAAAGACTTCGTAAGAACTATGGATGATCCGGAGAGCTCAGCCATAGAGGTCATAAACCTAACCCATATCTCTGCAGCTGAGGCGATTCATATTGCGAGTCAACTGAAGCAACTGCAGAAACAGGAATTGTCGCTTGTTGAGGACAGTCTAAACAATAGAGTGATTGTTAGCGGCCCCGGGATGGCGCGCTCGGCATTCAGAAAGATGCTTCTTAGTCTTGATGTCCCCTCTCTAAAAACAGGGACTGTCGAGGTAATTTACCTTGATTATTCGAGAGCTTCCGAGATTCAGACGGTATTGTCAGGAATGCTTGGTTCGGAAACGTTTATGAGGTTAGCAGGTCAGCCAACGGGTGAAGGGCAAAAAAATGTGACGTATAAGATCGAGGTTGATGAACTTAATAATGCTATTGTTCTCGCTGCTCCCAGGGAGGTGATAGTTGAGTTGAAAAATGTGGTCAGGCAGCTAGATTTGCCTCGGCCACAAGTTTTGATAGAGGCAGTTATTGCGGAACTATCCGAGAACCAAGCAAAAAACCTAAGTGCGCAGTTGGTTTACTCGAGCAGAAATCGCGGTGCTTATCTCACCAACTTTGATGGAGTGTTAACAGGCCTCCTCGGCTTAGGGATAAATGAGGAAAGTAATACCTCCCAGTCCGCTCTTGCCGCCGCCCTGCCTAATGCCGCTTTGGGGGCTGTGGGTGACTTTAATGAAGTATCCGGGAAAGGCATGGGCCTGCTGGTTCAGGCTCTTCAGACCGATGGTGCCACTAAGATTCTTTCTACGCCATCTGTTGTCACGCTTGACAATGAAGAGGCTAGCCTGAGTGTCGGAGAGGAGGTTCCGTTCCAGACCGGGAGTTATACAAATAACAGCACGGGTAGCCTAAACTCCAATCCTTTCACCACTATTAATCGTGAAGAAGTAGGGGTAATACTCAAGGTTAAACCGCAAATAAGCAAAGGTGACGCCGTGCGACTTGAAATAGAGCAGGAGTCCTCGAAGGTAAATGATGGGGGAATTGTAGGATTACAAACGACCTCAAAAGCTACCATGCAGACCAATGTTATGGTTCAAGACGGAGAGTTATTGGTTTTGGGAGGTTTAATTGAGGACTCAGGAGTGGGCACCTCTGCAAAGGTGCCGATACTAGGCGATATTCCGGTGATCGGTCGGTTATTCAGGCAAACAGGTAGGTCATCCGGCCAGAGTGTAACCATGATGTTTATTCGGCCCACGATTATCAGGACTGCTGGGGATGGGCGGTCTGTCACCCGAGGTCGTTTTGATCACCTCATCAAAAGAGATCTTGTTGGCGACGATGACTCAAACTTTATGGCGCCTAAGTTAAAATCTTTTTTGCCAGCAGATGATATGATGGAGCCACATGAGAGCAACCCTCCGCCAAAAGAATGATGGCCAGAACATTAGGGCTGAAATTGGAGGGCACATTTGGATGAATCGCGGATAGTTCTTTGACACTTTATCTCAACCACTTTGGCTTGCAAAGGGAACCCTTTTCCATCGTTCCAGACCCAAGTTTCCTATATCCGAGTCCCAAGCATCGTCAAGCGGTCGCGCACTTAAAATATGGATTAGACCGGGAAGGCGGCTTTATTCTCTTGACAGGGGAGGTTGGAACGGGGAAAACGACCTTAACTCGGATTTTTTTAAAAAGTTTGCCTGCCCATATTCGAGTTGCGTATGTGCTCAACAGTAAATTGGAGTCCAGCGATCTACTGGCCAGCATTTGTCACGAGTTGGATATTGATCTTTCAGACCAGGAAGGCGTCTCTCACGCTAAGATATGTACAGACGCAATTTATCAAGACCTTCTCATTACTCATGCTGATGGAAAGAAGACACTCATTGTTGTTGAAGAGGCCCAAAATCTTAATCATGGTGTTTTGGAATCTCTTCGACTGCTGAGCAACCTCGAAACCGAGACAAACAAACTTTTACATATCCTTTTGGTAGGCCAACCCGAGTTACTCCCAATACTAGCTCAAACAGATCTCCGCCAGTTAAACCAGCGAGTCATAGCCAGATTCCACCTGCAACCACTTGGTCAAAAAGAAATAGCAAACTATGTAAATCATCGTCTACAGAAAGCCGGAGCAAAGCAACCGATATTCAAAGTTGAATGTGAAAGGGTCTTGTATAAACTGACAGGGGGAATTCCTAGGCTTATTAACTTAGTGTGCCATCAATCGTTATTAGCGGCATATTCAAACGGTAGCGATAATATTTCTGGAAGTCTCCTAAAATCGGCTGCAAGTGAAATTCTACCTGATTGTAATAATCGAAATCCCCTCGGGCACGGTCGATGGGTCGCAATTTCAATACTTTTTTCTTCTTTGTTTGTGGTTTGCGCGGCAACTTATTTCCTTACTCAGAACAATGGCAATGTCCTATTTCATAAAAATTTAAGCTCAACGCCCGCCAGCATAACTGAAAAAAAAACAGCTCCAGAATTGGCAACCAAGTCGCCTGATGGTGACAAAAGCATTTCCGGAAGGCACGCAATTGAAGTTATCCAGAATTCGGAATCGATTTTATCGCCAGAAGAGCGATTACTAGAACTTTGGGTTTCTGGATCAATGTCTTGGAATATGGAGAAAACTTACGCAGAGATGATAGATTCCTTCGAATTAACATTGAGTAGTGTTGAAGGATTAAATTTCGAAGACCTCCTGAAAATTGATAGGCCAGGAATAGTTTATTTGGTTGAGCATACAACCGAGCAGGCGGTCCTTCTGACCGAAATTGACGGTACCGAATTGATACTTGCTGCTGAGAATGGTTCGAGAACTATGCGATATGATCAATTCGTTAAAAGTTGGGATGGATCGTTTAAATATTTATGGAAGCCGCCACAGGGCTATGGCGTATTAAAAAAGGGGATGTCGAATCGGCCATTAGTTGACTGGCTGCAAACTCGTTTGATGCTGATAGATAATAAGTATGAATGGGTTATCACTGGAGGACATTATACTGAGGCTGTCCGGCTAAGAGTTGTTGAATTTCAGGAGCGACATAAGCTCCTCGCAGATGGTATTCTAGGCGATCAAACCACCATGATGCTTAATAAGCTCACCGATAAAAGTATTCCCTTGTTGAGGAGAAGATGAGGATATGTCTTATATATTGGACGCCCTAAAGAAGGCGCAGAAGGATAGGGCGCGTGAGGGCGATATAGATTTTGAGGACATCACAGGCATCGCTTGGGATTCAATTGAGAGCAAAATCGAGCGCCCCGGTTTAGCGGGAAACTTAATTTTTTCGATTATCGTAGTGGCGCTGTTAACTTCTTTCGTGTATTTCATCTATAACATTAAGTCGATTGAGCCGGTGTTTCCGCTAGACAAAGACTATTCTGAGCTTGAGGACCGCAAATCTTTCAGATCAAAGGTGCCTAAAGAAGATGAAGCTTCGGAATCTAGGCGACAAGGTATCACTGAAAATTTCGAACGGGCGCCAAATATCTCTGTTACGGGCAGCATTTATATCGGCGAAGGTGCTTCGGGGAATAAAATCTTTATCGGAGAAAGAGCATACCGGGAGGGAGACATAATTGACGAACATTGGGTGCTTTTTCATATAGGAGCACAGGTCATAGAATTGCGAGCAGGTGACACTGCCTTTTTGATCGATTACTAAGAGCTAGACTATCTTGTCTAATCAGTGTACACCTCAATGTGCGGGTCAATGCCTCTCCTAAAGCTCTTGGCGCGTCTGTAGGGGAAGACATCTAACACATAGCCTTGATTTATTTTATCTTGAAGATTCAGCCAGAAAGTGACGTCATAGAGATCATTATGAAGTTCGTCGAAGATATCCCTGGCGCTTGCATTTCCAGAAAAAAATAGGGGAAACTCCTCCGGAAAAACGTCACTAGGATCAACGGTATACCAGGTACCCGCGCGCATTTCGTCTTCTTCAAAATGTGCTTGTGGGATCTTACGAAAATTGCACTCCGTTACGGCAGTGATCTCGTCGTAATCGTATAAAACGACTCTGCCGTGACGAGTAACTCCAAAGTTTTTCAACGGCATATCACCAGGAAAAATATTGGCTGCTGCCAATTGTTTGATGCAGTTTCCGTATTCATCCATAGCATTACGAGTCTCCTCCTCATTGGCTCCATTGAGGAAAATATTCAAAGGTGTCATATATCTTTCAATATACAGATGCTTAATTAATAGACGGTCTCCTCTGAGCTCTATTTGTAAGCCAGCCACTTTTTTGAGTTCAGAGAGGAGCGAGTCGGAAAAACGTTCTAATGGAAATGTAAGATTGGTAAACTCTTGAGTATCCGCCATGCGTCCGACACGGTCATGCCTAGATACAAGATGATATTTTTCTCGCACGATTTGGTGAGTAACTTCCTTGGGAGGCGCAAATTTGTCTTTAATAATTTTGAATACAATATTGTAAGAAGGCAGTGTGAAAACGGTCATAACCATCCCTTTTATGCCGGGAGCTATGATAAATTTATCGTCTGAAATACCTAGGTGGTGAACTAGTTGTCGATAAAATGCGGTTTTTGCATGTTTGGGAAAACCTAAACTATTGTAAATTTCGAAGTCGAGCTTGTTTGGCATTAAATTTTGAAGAAAATGTGCGTATTGGTATGGTAGC